>Ga0214919_10006840_pt1 | contig 15542 bp, 10 predicted proteins | sample LL1503_MetaG_FD_177994 | JGI IMG/M metagenome (GOLD analysis project Ga0214919, IMG submission 177994) | Freshwater microbial communities from Lake Lanier, Atlanta, Georgia, United States - LL-1503 | ecosystem: Environmental > Aquatic > Freshwater > Lake | place: USA: Georgia | collected... | reverse complement strand
AATCTCTGCGCAAAAAGATCTGTTCCGCAAAAAAACACCATCAAAAAACACGCTGCTATTGTGAGTAGAATTGCGCTCTTGGCGACCTTTGCGCGCGTCAGCGCGTCCCGCAAACGCGGGACGTGAGAAAAGACTCGGGCGTGAGCAATCATGAACCTCACGCTACGTCCGCCATGAGTTGACAAAAGCTTGGTCCGACTCAAAATGTCCAAATGGCACTGGCACAAGCCCTTAAAATGCTCGAAAAAGAAGGTGGCTTTCGTAGCGAGCAGGCCACTGCCATTTTGGAAGCGATCGAGGTGACCTCTGAGAAAACCCGACAAGATTTGCAGGCTTCGGCTCATCGGGAATTTGCCACCAAAGCAGACTTACAGGAGATGAAAGCGGATCTTATCAAATGGATCTTTGGCCTTCTAGTGAGCCAAGCCATTGTTGTTTTAGGCGGGGTGTGGTTCATGTTGTCCCAAACCTCCAGATAAAATTCGCGTCCTTGGCGACCTTTGCGTGAGGCATCATTTTCACCTTGGTTCAGAAGCGAATCGTGACCGTCCCCATCAACGACATCGAAGGAACCGACTGTCCTGCGATAGAATTCAGATAGCGAAACTGAACATCCACCATAAGGTCTGGCACTCCTGGGTTGATCTGAACTCCTCCGAAGCCTTGGAAGGCGGTAAGAGTTTGGCTGCGGGTGACATCATTTGGGGATCCCGTGATAAAAACTTGGCGAAAGATGCCCCCCATTCCGCCGCCAGCTACGAGCCGAATCCGGGTCGCTCCGAGGGGATCGGTTCGAAAGACAAAATTTCCCATCATCGGAACCTGAAATAGCTGAACATTGGTCACTTGAGTCAGATCGGTGGCGGTGATTCCAGAAGTTTTATTTGAGTAGACGGAATTGTAGAGAAGCCCCCCCTCGATCTCGAAAGCAATGTTGTCGTGAAACTGGGCGCCGAGCATGACCCCCGTTGCAAATCCAGGAGACATTTCAACATCACTTGTTATCCCGAAATCAGGATAATCAACATTGGTGATGAAGCTTAGTCCGACTCCTGTTCTGACGTAAAAAGGGGACAATTCCTGTGAATCTCCGCTGGATGGAGCGGTTCCATCGGCGCTCTTTTGTCCAGGGATTGGGGCGTCAGTCAGCTCCTTGGATGGATCGCTTCCGACTGAAGAGGGGAGGGCATAGGGATTGGGAGTCATAGCGTCCTGAACCGCTGTGTCGGTTCCCTTGGCGGTGGCAATAAAGATAAGGAACCCTGCGATGCCTATTTGAAAATGTACACCCCTTGCCATTGCCGAATGCTGGTAACCGACTGGATTGCTTCAACCAGTTGTTGCTCAGAAAATTAACAACTTGTGAAGAGTCATTGAACTGTCACCACAACTTATTGGACTCGAGTTCACAAGATATAGTATTGAAAGCCAAGTTGAACTTTGGTTCGGCCAGAATGAATTCAAAAAAGAGGGGTGCTCATGAGAACCGCAATTCGGCGTTCCCTATGCCTTGGCTTTTTTTTGGCAGTCGCAATCTGCTCTCACTCTTGGGGGCAAGGATTTGGGGGCATTCGCGGTCAAGTGGTTGAGTCCGATTTCGGTCAACCTATCGCGCGCTCGTCTGTCGTCATCATAGACACGCCGTTCGGGGCCATGACGGATGATCAGGGAAACTTCACTATCAGCGGTGTTCCTCCAGGAGCTTACACTCTCAGTGTTCGAGGCGGCGGATATCTTCCCAAGCTGGTTCCTGGGATTACCATTTCCTCGGGTACGTTCAGTGATGTTCGGGTTGAAACGATTGCTGAAGTTGAGGAGATGGAGGAATTGGTCGTCCCGGGTGAACTGGAAAAGACCTCAGAGGTTGGTCTCCTCGCGGAGCGACAAGGGGCCACAGCCGTTCTGGACACGATTGGGGCTGATCTGATCTCCAGACTCGGGGCTGCGACCGCGGGCGATGCGATGAAAAGAATGGTCGGAACCACCGTTGTGGATGGAAAGTATGTGGTCGTTCGGGGTTTGGGGGATCGCTACGTCAACACGCTCCTCAATGGAGGTCGTTTGCCATCTTCGGATCCTGACAAGCGAGCGATCAACGTGGATCTTTTCCCCGGACCGACTTTGGAAAGTATTAACACCGCAAAAACATTTACTCCAGATCAACCAGGTGATTTTACCGGTGGCAGTGTGGACATCCGCACCAAGTCCTTTCCTGAAAAGCCATCTTTTGGGGCGTCGGTCGCCGTCGAATATAATAGCCAATCCACCTTTAATCCGGATTTTCTTACCTACTCTGGCGGGGGGACTGGTACGTTCGGATTCCAAGGAAACTCACGGGCTTTCCCCGACTCTGTTATCAATAATCCAAATCTTAGCGGTTCACCCGCTGATAACCCTAGCACAATTACGAACACCAACCCAGCAGACGAGCCAATTGCAAGGAGCATCAATAACTCCATGAGGCAGCTTTCTCCTGTGATGGCTCTCAAGACGAAAACCCCTGGGCCCAACACCTCGATCAATTTGCAGGGTGGGGATACCGTCGACCTCGGAGGAGATCAAAAGCTTGGTTCATTTGGGGCTTTTAGTTACAAGAAAAAATTCGCCTATCAACCCAACACCCAGCGAGCCAACTACGAGCTGGTCAACGCGGGAGGCCAAGCAAACTTAGAAGAAGTTTTGGACTTCAATGACAGGAAGGCCATCGAAGATGTGTTGTGGGGAGGGCTTCTCAATCTTGCTTATCAAGGGGATTTAGACCATCAGTTTGCCGTGAACTTTCTTTTTAACGAGCAGGCAACGGATACAAGCGATTTCCAGTATCAGGATAAAAGTCCTGAAAAGCAGTTGCAATATACGACGATGCAGTATGGGGAGCGGCAACTCGCGAATCTTCAGTTTAGTGGTAAGAACAATTTTCCAGAAGCTCGCAACATCAGCATCGATTGGGTGGGGGGATTGGGCCAAGCCCAGCTCTTGGAACCGGACCAGAGGCTTTTTCAAGCGCAGTATAATCCGACGGATGGTGTCTACAAACCGTTAGATCCTGGCGATCCCTCCCCCTCCCTAGAGCCTCAAAGTCCGGTCGTTCGCTACCAGCGTGGGCTGACAGAGTCGGACTACAATGCGATCCTAAATATCAGCGTTCCGTTTTTTGAGGAAAAGGAGAACCCTAGCAAGTTCAAAACCGGATTTTACTTGGATAACACTCAACGTGACTACAACCAGTACCAGTTTAGTGTTCGAAACGGTGGTGCACCCGGCGTCCAAGGTCAGGACGTGTCCCAGTATACCTCTACAAATCCCAATGTGAGCTGGGGGGATGTTTTTCTATCGGAAAATCTGTCAGGATACACGAATCCAAACCAAGCCACGTGGGGTAGCGATAAGGCGATGGCTTGGTCCATGTACAACAGCACAGTCAGTTCGGGCAGTGGTACAGGGGCCAGCCAGTATACCGCATATCAGCAAGTGATCGCCTCCTACAGCATGGCCGAACTGAAGCTCTTTCCGCAACTCACCTTGACGGGGGGAGCCCGATATGAAAATACAGACATTCGAATTGTCTCCCCCGGATATGTTGAGAATTCGGTTCCCTTCTTTGGTGATTTTGACGGCGTGGCAAAAATTCAGCAGTTGGATCTTCTTCCTGCTGCTGCGGCCACTTATGAGGTGCTGGAGAATGTGAATCTCCGGCTCGCCTGGTCTCAAACCATCGCACGCCCCTCTTTTAAGGAGATGGGGCCTGTCATTAGTTTGGATTTTTCCGACTCGCTGCTCTACGTCGGAAACCCAAATCTCAAGCTATCGAAAATCAATAACTATGACTTTCGTCTCGAGTGGTTTCCTCGCCCAGGCGAGGTCCTAGCCGTTAGTCTATTTTACAAATCCATTCTTGCCCCGATCGAACAAACGCAGGTCGCCCAAGGCGAATCGCAGCTCTACCAGTATCAGAACTTTCCCAGTGGGACTCTTTGGGGTGCGGAATTCGAGGCACGCAAGCGATTGGATCAGGTTAGCGAAGTCCTCAGGGACTTTTCGGTAAACTTTAATACTACCTACATCCAGTCTCAGGTGAACTTGAGTCAGGAACAGGAAGATCAGAGAACCGAATTGGGAATTGCCCCCAACCGTCCTCTCCAAGGACAGCCGCTCTACATCATCAATGCCGGATTGGATTATAATAACGTCCAAGCGGGATTTTATTCGGGTCTATTTTATAACGTAACCGGACCCCTTCTGATTGCTGCGGGAGGAGAAGGAGGTGCAGGCTTGGGCTATCTTCCAGATGTCTATGAGCAACCCGCTCCTTCGCTCGATTTCAACCTGACTCAGACTTTTGCCGACAACTGGAAGTTCACCTTTCGAGGAAAGAACCTGCTGAATCCCCTTTTCCAGCAAACGGTCACTTTTAACGGAGTTGAAAAAACTTATCTTTCTTACACCAAAGGTTGGGATCTTTCTCTTTCGATGGCCTACGGATTCTAAGCGGATCCGGATTTACTGGGGAGGGGGGGGGATGATGAAGTCGGTATCTGGCAGAACCTTTTGGATCCAAAAAGCTTGGTTCGCTGGCAACAGGGGAAGATCCTCCATCTTGCCTCCGTATCGAGCGGTTAGACACTGCCATGAGGCCCCAGAAACTCCCAAAGATCCCTGAACGTACCGTAATACTTCCCAGCGGCCATGGTTTCGGAAGCGAATTTCATCCGAGTCAAAGGAGCTAGTCCCGGCCTGAAAGCCGTAATCGCGGCTGGCCAAGATCGAGTTTAGTGACTGAGGGCTAGAGTGCCCTAGAGATACAAAATTTTCCCCGGCTCTTAACGGTCTTCGGAAAGTGTGCTTTCTGGTTTCGCCCATTAGAACGATCGGCTTTTCTGCAAAATTGGGTGCCACAATGACAATCTGAAGACCTGTTCCAGGGGGAATCACTTCTGTGCCAGCATCAACTCCCGTTGGCTGTTGGGCGTTACTCCATCTCAAGTTAGGCTTGCTCTCTAGGATAAAAAAACTATCCCACTTACCAGACAGGGTGCTTGAGGGGATCTTCACAGAATCGGCGTTTGTAATGCTTTTTGCGCGACGAAGTGGAGCCTTGTCAGGGGTACCTAAAAAGGAAGATAAAGTCCAGTGGGGGTGGATTTCATAGGAGCATCCCACCAACCGGGCAGGAATATCGGGTCGGGTATCGTAGGAAGAGGAGACCAGCTGGATTTGTCCTTTCGTGCCCAGAGGTCCACGTGTCTGAGCCACGCCCACCTCAAATCGCTCACCAACGAGCGTGGGGTCAAGGACAGAAGCCGTGATCTCAAGATACGCCGGCTCAAGGGGTAGTTGGGCAAGAACCGGACCTGACGATTTTGTGTCTTGATCGGTAATCAAACGTGTCAAACTTGAAACTGAAGCAATTTTCCCCCTCCATACGGCAGGTCTGAGAAGGGGTATGCCGAAGGAGTTTGTCCCTTGAGCGATCCTGTAGTTGATGACCTCAAGGGGCAGTTCCTCTAGGCTCTGTGCCAGCACTTGGGAGGGAAGAGCAAGCGAGACGCTTAAGGAAACAAGGGTCAGAAGAATTTTATAGTTCATAGGCAGTTCATTGTACCACGAATGTCATTGTACTACGTGTAAAGCCCTTGGGGTTGGTGACATAAACAGTACAAGGGTAACTCCCTCTTGCCGTTGGAGTACCCGTGAGAAGACCACGGCGTCTATCAGCTATACTCGCAAAAGTAACTCCTGGAGGCAGGCCTAAAATATTAAATGATGTCACCGAATCGGCCCCCAGATCCTGACCCGTGACAAAGAAGCCGTAGGGAGGGTGGGTTGCGGTCAGGCTCTGGTTAAGGAAAAAGGTGCCAGGGCGGACGCCCAGGGAAGCCGCAGTAGGCGTGCTTGAAACTGCCGTAATTGTCAGGTTCTGGGTGGTGGGTTGCCGGAGGCCTGCAAGGCTGGTGTTGGCTATCGTGACGGGTATCGTCCATGTCCCAGCCTTAGGTGGGGTGCCTGAAATTTTTCCATTATTTGCAATCGAGAGCCAGGAGGGGGCACCGGTCAGCGAAAAAGTTTCTGGTTCGTTTGCAGTAGAGAGAAAATTGTTGTTGGCATTTAAGGGGAATCCTGCAGCACAGTTTTTCTTGAGAGCCTGATTAAAAACGGGTGGATTCACATCGACCCGGATTGTTAGCTCAAACTCCGGTCCTCCTCCTCCCCCCGGAACGGGGGAACCGTCGGCGTATTCGTTGTTTGCCCTGAGACCGACAACCGTAATTCCTTTTCCTGAAACAGGAGTTCCTGAGATAACCCCGGTATCAGTGTCCAGGCTCATGCCGGTTGGCAGCGACCCACGGGAGACGGAGAAAGATGACGGCGGGACCACCGCAGGGGTTAAAGTTGTCGTAATTTCATAAGGATCTGCGTTCGAATTTCTGAAAATTGTGTAAACAGGAGCGCTATTGATCGTCGGTCGGAGGGTATTGACGGTGATCACTTGGTTGAGCGAGGAAGCCACCCCGCTTGCGTTAACCGCTGTAATTGTACTTGTGCTGACAGTCCCCCCAATCGTTGGGGTCCCTTGAATCACGCCACTGGAGTTTATGGAGAGTCCGGTTGGAAGGTTGGATGCAGTGAAACTGGTGGGTTGATATCCTGAGGTAATTGTCGGAAAAGGGGAACTGGAGGACGAACCTGCGGTGAAGGTCAAGGTAGGATAGGTAAGGGTGGGAGAGTTGATCGTGAGAGTGAACTGTCCGTAACCAGTCGCACCATTGTAAGCGGAGATCGAAATTACCCGGTTCGTGACTAGCTGAGTCGGAATCCCCGAAATCACCCCCGTGTTGGTGTTCACAGAAAGTCCGCTGGGCAGATTGGAGGCGCCGTAGGAGGTGATTGGGGGGTTCGTCGCCGCGTTGGTCGCAACGATGGTGTATGCATTCGTATAAGAGACTCCGGCAAAGAGGCTGACAACGTTGGTTGTCGTTACAACTACCGGGAGATTCCCAGCAACAGAGGCGAGTGTAAGGGTCAAGGTTTTGCTGCTCGTGACAGTGCCCCCAACTGATTGCAAAACGATCGAATAGGTTCTTGCCGTATCGTTCGGGACGCCCGAGATCAGGCCGGTGGCGGCATCGATTTGCAATCCGCTTGGCATCCCCGTTGCCGCATAGGAGATTGGCCCGTTGTTGGCGAGAATCTGGTAGCTGAAAGGGGAGCCGTTGGTGGCACTGGCTGTGGAGGAGCTAGTGATTCCGAAGACTTGATTCATTGCGACGGTATTAAAGGCCCCCCGCAAGTTGTCGCTATCTGTGACTCCGTCATCACTCCACGTCCCGAAAAAAAGCTCAGGGAGATTTAGAGCCGTCGGGGGTGCTTCAAGAGAAAAGGTGAAACGTCCCTCATCTCCCTCAGGGATGCTGGAGCGTATTCCACTATCTAAGTCAAGATACGGCCGGAAAATCATCATTTCCGATGAGGTTGCGATCGTGGATTGGTTAAAGATTAAAAGAAACAGGCTTTGGTTCTCAAGGCTGGTAGCTACAGAGTCTGTCCGAACATAATTAACAAAAGAACCGGTTGAGGTGGTAGGTGTGGCCGTGGTGTAATCTCTTCCTACAAACTGGACTCCGCCTTGAAGAACTGAACCCTCCCCAAAAATCGAAAAATATGAGCCAGAGGTTAGGTTGGCTCGTGTTGTGGCAAGATTTCCTGTGAAAAGAGTGCTTATCGCAGTTGCGCCACCAGTATCAGGCCGGGCCAGAAAGCTTCCAACTAGGACCAATCCATTGTTTAGGTCGTTTCCAGAAGAATCTTTTAAACGACTTAAAGTCTCCACAGAGATGGTTGCGCCATTTGTTGGTGTTGCTTGCAGCATAAAAAGAGCTGTGAATACAAGATATGGTAAAAAACAGGATTTCCGAATCGGAAAACCTACTTTGGTGGAGAATAGTAGATACGCGTGATGGCCAAATTTCATCGTAATGTTGTAAGATACTTCTCCACCATGGGAAAATCCACTGCTTTTGCTGTTGTCATCATATTGTCACATGCAATTTCGCCTAATCCCAATCTCTGAACTGTTAAAGCGAATCGCGACAAGGACGATCGAATACAAAGTTTGTGTCGAGCTGGAACGGACCCTGTATTTTTGTCTTCGACTTGATTGCAAAAAATCAAAAAATTGAGAATCCTAAATATGGCATTCTCATGCCAAACCAGATCAAAAATTCGCAAAGCGTTGATATGCAGTCAAAACACATCAACTCTGTCACCAAATTGTCACAATAAACCAGTTGAGAAAAAAAAAGGCTGCACTAGTAATTCAATATGCAGTCAATCAAATTTCAGAAAAACCCAACCAAAGGAGAAGTTAGAAACATGAAAAACATACTCGCTCACTCAACCACCCGCGCTGTGGTTGCCCTCGCCATCGTCCTCGGTGGTCTTACCACCTTCACTCACGCCGCCGATATCGGCACAGTTAACCTTCAGCTGCCAGTGGCGGTTCAAACTGGAAAACCGAAAGTGATCGGCGCCGTATTGGCGCGGCCTGTGCTCGCAAAAGGGGATGTTTTAACAACCGTAACTGGAGTCAATCAGTTCACTGCGACAGCAACGTCTACCGCTTTAACCGCATTTGTTCCGGTATCAACCGCGATTGCGGGTTGGACGGGAGATTGGAATCTGGCTCCTGCGTCAGATGATCATTATATCGTCGAATTCACCTCCGGACCTAACACTGGCTTGATCAAAAGAGTGACAGCCTTTAGTGCGCTTGCGACACCCTCCTCCAGCTCCTGCGTCGTTACCCTAGATGGCAATCTTCCGACGATTGACGCCGGGACCCGCTTTGTTATGCGTAAGGATCATACCTTAGCGAGCCTGTTTGGAAATGAGACAAGCGCTACCGCATCAGGCGTCATTGCTGCAAGTTCGGCCGGATCATCCGACCAGTTCGGAATTTTCGATTCCACTGGCAAAATTATCCGTTTCTTCCTCAGGTCTGGGATCGGATGGAAAGACATTGCGGATCGTACGGGCGTAAACCGCAATTTTATCCGTGTCACTATGGGAACGGGAGTGTTGATGACTCCGATCACCACAAAAAATATTTACCTCAATGGAGAGTATCGTGGTACTCGTTCCAAGATAACCGTTACTGCGGTCAACTCCTTCCTTGCTAATCCTTATCCTGTAGCAGTTACCCTGGATAACTCTGGTTTGGCTGATTACGTAACTAAAGCCAGTTCGGCTGGGTCGGCTGACGAGGTTCGCTTTATGGAGAGCGGAAAGTTTGTCAACTACTTCTCGAACAGTAGTAAGGAATGGAAATTGTCGACGGCGAGGACCGGTGCATCACAGGGAACCAAAGAGATTCCAGCGGGCGAGGGTTTTGCCTTTAAGAAGGTAGGTTCTGCTGCTCTGACTCGTGACGTAGCATGGGCGCCTCAATACTTGGCTCAATAAGGAACCTAAGAGAACTGAAACAAAAGGAAATCCCCTATATGATTAATACTAAAAAAGTTTGCTGTGCAGTGATTGTCACTATGCTCATTGGGATTGCAAGCGGCCGAGCCGTCAGTGTTGAAGTTGGTGTCGATCAGTTAGCTCTAACCTACACCGACACGACTTATCTCAATGAAATCATCGGCGGATCGATCAGAATTGGCAAATTGGGAGTTGCGGAGAACGCTCTTACAATTTCTGATAAAACATCCTTCGATGCGTTTCTGGCGGATGGTGCGAAGTGGACCCAGTATGGAGCCACTGCAAACTATCTGCCTGGGAACTTAGCGGCAACGTACACATTCAATAATAACTTCGAGCCCTTCGTCGAAAATTATGGGTCAACAACGCTTCCCGAGCGGCCTTTTCAGTTGTACGTGGCAGTAACGTCTGGATCGAATCTGTTCGGACTGTTTACGTGGCGCGGCAACACCGGAGACGTTTCTCGTTTTGCGCTTACCGCTGACGATGCACCAGTATTATCATTTACAAATGAAGCTTATGATGACGGCCGGCTTAATTTGGAAGCAGTGGCAGGTTATGGAGCAGTTAGAATCATGGTTGGTGCTACTGACTCCGCCGTCGCGCTAGTGCCTGAACCCTCCTCGGCATCCTTGCTGTTGCTCGGATCCGCTCTTCTGCTTGGCGTTTCATCGATCCGCCGGGCGACATCAAAGAATGTTCAGAATAAAATTTCGTAATCTATAAACCACCAAGAAAGGCAAATAATAAAATGAATCAAATCAAATCTGCAACCCTCGCGCTGATGCTTGCAGTATCAGCCTCGTTCCCTACGTTCGCTGCCGACAGCGAATATATCCTCACCAATGATTGGCCCATCCAGAACGCCCAAAACACTGTCGGAATCGATGGTCGACTTTGGGTTGGGAACTTTGGAACCAATGGGGGAAGTCTTTTGAGCAAATCCCAAGTTCTTTCCTCCGACTGGTTTACCCTATTTTCGAAATTCCGCCCGAACACCAGCTTCGGATTAACAGGTGGACTTGTGGATGGGTTGATCTTAGGCGAGAAGCAAGGGGTTTTCAGCGTTGGGACCGGCATCAACTACACAGATGAAGGTGGAGTCCAAGGCTATACCCCCGATAACGCCACTCAATTTGCCGGGCAGGATTTGTACCTGTTCGCCATCAATAGTGCCGCCACATCCTGGAATTCGACCCTTCTCGGAAGCGAGTACCAAGTGCTCTTGCTCGGAATGAACTCTGGCTTTGGTGACGGAGATCCAGCCACCGGGCTTCTTGCCTATGACATCAGCGGCGGGGTCAACGATGTGGTCATTGGCACGGGCGGTCCGACATCCGTCCAGACGCTTAACGTTCCGGAACCGGCGACCGGCTCACTTGTTCTTCTTGGTCTTGCAACTGCTCTCGCAGTTCGCCGCAGGAAAGTCTAAATATCTCAACAAAACAATAAGGAAATAAACACAATGAATAAACATATCCTCTCAATCCTCACTGCCGGACTGGCCTTGGCTTCCAGTTTGAGCGCTGCCCCAACCTTTGTAAATGTCGGTGAAATCCCTGGCAATACGACCGTCAATGGCACAAAGGTGACCTTGATTCGTACCAGTCAACGCTGGACTGCGAACAATGTATACATCCTGCCAAACCTCGTTTTTGTGGAATCCCCTGCGGTTCTGACGATCGAACCCGGAACAATCATCCGGATGGAAGAGAAACTCAACGGTGGTACATCGATCACTGATCCGGCAGATCCCGGAACCTTGATCATCTGCCGTGGCGCGAAGATCGTGGCCAACGGTACAGCGGAATCCCCGATCGTATTTACATCGATCGACGATCCTTACGTTGCCGGTGGTGCTGTCACCATCCCGACAACCCATAATGGTGCAGCTTTGACAGCGAAGGATTATACCGGGAATGGCCGTTTCAGCCGTGATTCACTAGGCGGTGGTTTGATCATTCTTGGCCGATCCAACCTTGGGTTTGGTAACCCTGGGGTCGGTGGTGGAATCAGCGTTTCACTCAATGCAGCGGGCTCGGGGTATACATCACGTCCGACCGTTGGTATAACTAGAGGCACAGGTGACACGACGGGAACTGGTGCTTCATTCACCGCAATCCTAAGTCCTACCACGGTTGCAACAGGAACAGCTAATATTACTGTAACAACCAAAGGTGTTTATCCGACTTCAACAGCCCCGACCTTGGCTATCGCTAAAGATGCAGGAAGTGCTGCAGCAGCCACTGTTACGATGGCTCTAATTAACAGCGGTGCTGGTGTGGATAACATATCGGGAAATTCTGACGACGGAACGTATGAAATTAGTGCTGTCAATGTGACGAGTGGTGGGTCTGCTTATACAACGGCACCTGCAGTTACGCTAACTCAGCCTACTGGTGGTAGTGCACCGACCACGGCGGGTGTAGTTGCCACAACGGCTAAACTAGTGGGTACTAGTGTGGCAGTAATCACTGTATCCAATCCTGGTACTGCGTATACAGTCATTCCTACAGTAGCTCTTACAGGTGGTGGCGGTTCTGGTGCTACTGCAACAGCTAATTTGGGCGGGACATTCTCTGACCCCACAGCATCCCCGCTAACCTCAGGTGTAGGAGCCAACTTTATTGAAGGTTTCCAAACGATCGACGGTGCAACCCTCGGTCAAGGTAGTGGCTCTATCTATGGTGGTTCCGATGATAACGACAATTCGGGTTTGATCCGATTCGCCTCGATCCGTTATGGTGGCTTTATTCTGTCACCTAACAACGAAATCAACGGCTTGACCACAGGTGCTACTGGTCGTAACACCTACTTCGAATTCATCGAAGTGGTGAACAATGCAGACGACGACTTTGAACACTTTGGCGGCCTTTGCAACATGAAGTATGTTGCTGGATTGTTCGGGGGTGACGACGGAATCGACATCGACATGGGTTATCGCGGGAAAATCCAGTTCGCGCTGCAGGTTCAGAATAACAAGTACGGATTGAACGGGACGAGTGGAGATACCGGCCGTAATAGCGCGAATGCTGGTGACAATCTCGGTGAGTTTGACGGTTCCGAGTCTCCTAACACCGGTAAACCTTACTCTGTGTTTACTATCTTTAATTACACTGGTATCGGTGTTGGATACGGAAGCGCTTCGCAAACTGATAGGTCTGGTCCTAACTATAAGGACAATGCAGGTGGTAAAGTGTTTAATTCCCTGTTTGTGAACGCGCCTAAGGGTGCTGTTCAGATTCAAGGAACCACAGGTCAGCAATCTGGCGCCCATGCAATTGCCAGATTCCAAGAAATTAGATCCAGCGGCGGTGAGTTCAATGAGCTCGGAGTAACTGGTACTGCTTCTGAGCCTGATGCCATCCTGAACTATGTTACTTGGATGCGTTGTGGTGCGGACACCGATGCTGTAGCAAGTGATGCCTTGCTTTTCCCAAGCACTAGCGGACGCACAAGCAGCGGTGGTTCAAATATCAACGATTCTAACATTGTTGCTAAGATCAAAACGAACAACGCTAACAATATTTTCCAAGGAACCATCGACTTGGTGAATATTAATGTGTTCAATTTGGATCCTCGTTTGAAGGCCAGCGTTGCGAGCCGTAACAACGGCGTAAGCCCTCGTACCGGTGCCAGCTCTGTTGGTTCTGGGACTACAGGTGGCGTTGCCGGTGCAGTAGATCGTGGCACTTTCTTCACGGATAACACTTTCCGTGGCGCTATGAAGGATTGTAACTGGCTCAACGGCTGGTCTCTCTTGAACGAGTGGGGCACCATGAGCGAGGCAAACAACACCTTGGTTCCGGATGTCACCCTCGATCGTACAAGCGGAAAGCTCATGGTTAAGTTCCCAGGGGTAGTAGATGTTCAGTACTCTGTGGAGACATCCACGGATAACAAGACATTCACTCCTAGGCAGACTATCACGGGTGCTGCGAGCAATACGGTTGACTTGGGTGCATCGACTGCGCTCACATTCGTCCGCGTGTTGCCTCTCTAATTTAGATTCTAGAGTACCGAGAAGGGGGGCTGGTCAACCAGCCCCCCTTTTCTTTATTATCCTATGATGTATTTTGCCTATCTAATACTAACTACCGTCCTTTTGGTAGGCTGTGGACGCTTGCATCAGGATCCAACTGCTAAACTCTCCCCCTCAGTCGATGCATCTGTTCATCTGCTTCCAAAAATCACTGAAGATATCGATAGAAGGGGCTTCTACGCGGAGAAGATCGCAGAAACAGTTGCCTCAGACGGATATCTGAACAAAGCAGTTGAAGTGGTCGCCTTCGAACCTTCTGCTCACGGCCCGTACACGCTATATTCACTCGCCATTCAAATGGCTCGTAAGGGGGACATGTCATCGGCGCGTGATATTGACCGTAAAGCTCAAGCTCTGGCTAAAGATAAAGGACACACAGATTCTCGTATGGTGATGATCCAAGCCGCCATCGCTCGTTCTGCCCTGATGGATGACTCTGGCGCGGAGCGTGCTCTGCAAGCGATTACTACACCCTATGATCAGCAGGAGGCTCAGACAGGTGTGATTGCTGAAAAGATTCGTTCTGGACGTCTCACTGCTGGAACTAGCGCTCCATTGGCTACTCCTGCCATAACTGAGGCTTGGTGTGCTCGTGCGTTGAAAGCTGCGGTATCGGACAGAAAGCAATTTTTGGATAATGCCGTTTCGAATGCCAGAATCACATTCCCTGTTCAAAGGCCGAGGCTTCTTGCTCTTTGTGCTAAAACCGCGCGTACACTTGATATGCAAGAAGATGCTAATCGATATCTCGATGAGGCAATCGCTGTAAGTGCCCTGCTATCCGATCTGATCGAGGATGGGTCTATTGAAAAAGCAAAAATTGCCTGTATTGCAGCAGATTTTGGTCAAAAAGATAAAGCCAGAGATATGCTCGAAAAGGCGAGAGTTGCCAGTCGGCTCCCGGCATCGTTTTTCCAACCACCAGGCTTGGTGAGAGTAGCGGAGGGTTATGTGAAACTAGGGGATCGTACTAAAGCCGATGAAGTATGGCTGGAGGCGGCTCACAACGCCAAGGGCCACGTGCACCCAAACGCTAGGGTGATTAACTCGATCGAGATATACCTCAGTCACATACGCGCTGGGGTTGAGCCATCCGCAGATGTGGTAGCTGTGTTAAAGTCGATCGAGCGCGGCGAGGGAGGGGATGGCGTTATGACTGTTTCCCCTGAAATTGAGCAGGTAAGAAAACGTTACATAAAGCAGACAACTGATGAGTCTAAGAAAAAGTTATCCACTCCGGACAAATCTTCATCAACCGGAAAAAATAAATAGTTACACCTCGACTCCTGGCTTGAGCCATATGGTGCTTCCAATAGTGAAAGTGCCTGAATATTGGATGAGCAGATTGACGCAAAAAATTCACAATTAAGGGGTTGAAAGGTGGTTTAGTAAACACCATCTCTGGGCCACCACCCCTGCAACCCACCTCTGACCCCCGATTCTAAAAACACCCTTCCAAGCTATTGTCTTTCAACGAATTACACGACCTCTGACCCCACATAAACCATTGCAAATCATGGCCTTACATGCCTGTTTTTTCATATACACCTCTGACCCCACAATTTAAAAATAGCCTTTTAAATTATTGTAAATCAACGATTTGCAAGACCTCTGACCCCATATAATTCATTGGTTCATATACACCTCTGACCCCACAATTTAAAAATAGCCTTTTAAATTATTGTAAATCAACGATTTGCAAGACCTCTGACCCCATATAATTCATTGGTGTGCAGATGTTTGCGAGGTGATTTTTTGGCGGACGCGAAAAGTTTTGCAAGGGAGAACCCTTCGCTGGATTTTGGAGTCTAATCTAATATGGCGAGGAAACGACGGTGCATTGTCCCGGGGGCGTTCTATCACGTTTGTAATCGTGCAACGGAAAAGAGGGTTTTGTTCCAGACTCCTGCGGATTTTGATCTTTGGGTAAAGACCCTGCGCGAAACTATTGAATTATACCCACTCAAAATTCACGCCTTTTGCGTCATGCCAAATCATTGGCATATGCTGGCAAGTTCTC
>Ga0214919_10006839_pt1 | contig 15543 bp, 17 predicted proteins | sample LL1503_MetaG_FD_177994 | JGI IMG/M metagenome (GOLD analysis project Ga0214919, IMG submission 177994) | Freshwater microbial communities from Lake Lanier, Atlanta, Georgia, United States - LL-1503 | ecosystem: Environmental > Aquatic > Freshwater > Lake | place: USA: Georgia | collected... | reverse complement strand
TTTGCGCGACGAGGGGCTGGTCGTCACCCGGCGCGAAGGCAAAAACATTTACTACCAAATCACCAGCACCGAAGCCATGGCGGTGATGGGTGTTTTGTACCAACAATTTTGTGGACAACCAGAAGGAAACGAATCATGAACATCGACTGGAATCATTTCACGCCTTGGGCGTCACTCACTGGGGGCCTGATGCTGGGCGTGGCCTCTGCGGTTTTTATATTGATCAACGGCCGCATTTTGGGCATCAGCGGCATCTTGGGCGGGCTGCTGCCCCCCAAACTGGGCGACATCGGCTGGCGGGTGGCATTTTTACTGGGTATGTTGGCGGCCCCCACCGTGTTCATCGTCCTGGCGCCTGCCGGACTGGCCTCAGAGCCACGCATTGACGCCGGTTTTTGGACGGTGATTGCGGCCGGTTTGCTGGTGGGCATTGGCACCCGCTACGCCTCAGGCTGCACCAGCGGACACGGCGTGTGCGGCCTGTCGCGCCTGTCGCCGCGCTCATTGGTCGCCACCTTGAGCTTCATGGGCGCTGGCTTTTTCATTGTTTACATCGTTCGTCACATCATTTAAGGGACAGCCATGAGCCAGAACAACACCATTCACCGCGTCAGCGAATTTTTGGTCGGCCTGCTCTTTGGCCTGGGCCTGATCCTCTCGGGCATGACCGACCCGGGCAAAGTCATTGGCTTTTTGGACCTGTTTGGCAACTGGGATCCATCCCTGGCGCTGGTCATGGGGGGCGCCATTGCCGTGGGCTTTTTTGCCTTCAGCTTGGCCAAGAAAAGAACGGTGAATTTTTTGGGCGGTCTGCTGCGATTGCCCAACAGCCAAGTGATTGACCGGCGATTGGTCATTGGCAGTTTGCTGTTTGGTGCAGGCTGGGGCATTGCCGGTTTTTGTCCCGGCCCAGCCCTGGTGTCCATGGCCTCAGGTCAACCCAAGGCGCTGATTTTTGTGCTCACCATGATGGCAGGCATGGTGGGTTATGAATTGCTGGACCGCTTTATCCACGCGCCGCGCAAAGCCAAAGCCACGACTGCATGAACGTCCATTCGCGAACAAGACATTCATGCGCCCCATAGCCACCGCCAAAACTGCGGTGCCGTACCCGTCCCTGCTGCATTTGTTGCCCAGTTTGCCCATTCTGGAATGGGGCCGCGCTTACAACAAAGAAAGCTTCACCAACGACGCGGTGGCGGCTTTGATCGTCACCATCATGCTGATCCCGCAAAGCTTGGCCTATGCCTTGCTGGCGGGGTTGCCGCCCGAGGTGGGGTTGTACGCCAGCGTGGCGCCGCTCTTGTTGTATGCGGTGTTGGGCAGCAGCCGGGTGTTGGCCGTGGGCCCTGTGGCCGTGGTGTCGCTCATGACCGCCGCTGCCGTGGCCGAACACGCTGCGGCGGGCACACATGCCTACTGGCAAGTGGCCATCACCTTGGCGTTTCTGTCGGGCGGCATGTTGTTCATCATGGGTTTGTTGCGGCTGGGTTTCTTGGCGAACTTTTTAAGTCATCCGGTGATTTCGGGTTTCATCTCGGCATCGGGTTTGCTGATTGCACTCAGCCAGATGAAAACCATCATGGGCGTGAAAGCCGAGGGTCACAACTTTGTTGAATTATTGATGTCACTGCTCCACCAAGCTTCGAACACTCATCGGTTGACTTTGGCCGTAGGCATTGCAACAACCGTATTTTTGTTTTGGGTGCGAAAGGGCTTGAAACCCTTGCTCATTTCTGTGGGCCTGAAACCCAAATTGGCCGATGTGCTGGCCAAAGCGGGCCCCGTGGTGGCGATTGCCCTGACCACCGTCTTGGCTTGGGGCCTGGATTGGCAAGGCCAGGGCATGAAGCTGGTGGGCACCGTGCCGCAAGGCCTGCCGCCCCTCACCGCGCCTTTGTGGGATTTGGCGCTCTGGCAAGAGCTGTTGGTGCCTGCCTTGCTCATCAGCGTGGTGGGCTTTGTGGAGTCGGTGTCGGTGGGTCAAACCTTGGCCGCCAAACGCCGTCAGCGCATTGAGCCTGACCAAGAACTGGTGGCCCTGGGATCCAGCAATTTGGCGGCCGCTTTCACCGGCGGCTTTCCCGTCACGGGCGGTTTTGCCCGCTCGGTGGTCAACTTTGACGCGGGCGCGGTCACCCCAGCGGCGGGTGTGTACACGGCGGTGGGCATCACCTTGGCATCGTTGTTTTTAACGCCAGCGCTGTATTACCTGCCGCAAGCCACCTTGGCCGCCACCATCGTGGTGGCCGTATTGTCCTTGGTGGACTTCAGTATCTTGAAATCCACGTGGCGCTTCTCCAAGCTCGACTTCATTGCAGTGGCCACCACCTTGCTGGCCACCTTGTTGGTGGGTGTGGAAAGCGGGTTGGTCATGGGTGTGGTGGTGTCTTTGGCGCTGTTTTTGTTGCGCGCCAGTCGACCGCACATCGCCACAGTGGGACTGTTGCCCGGGACCGAGCATTTCCGCAATGTGCTGCGCCACGATGTGTTGGTCAGCCCCAAACTGGTGTGTTTGCGGGTGGACGCCAGCATGTTTTTTGCTAATGCGCGGAGCGTGGAAGACCGCATCAACGCCGAGGTGGCGGCCCGTCCCCATTTGGAACATGTGCTGATGCAATGCTCCGCCGTGAACGACATCGACGCCAGTGCGTTGGAGAGTTTGGAAGCCATCGCCAGTCGCCTGAAAGACTCGGGCATTGCCCTGCACTTTTCGGAAATCAAAGGGCCAGTCATGGACAAGCTCAACACCACCGAGTTTTTGCAGCACTTGCACGGACAGGTGTTTTTAACCAACTACCAAGCCATTCAAGCCTTGACACCTGAAGTCATTGACTAAAGCACACATGACCGACAAAACCATCACCGTGACTTTGCAACAGCAAGCCGATTACCGCTTCGACATTCAATTTGACGAGGGCATGCCCATCCTCACCAGCGATGAACCCGCCCCCTTGGGCACTGGCCTAGGCCCTTCGCCAGTGCAACTGTTGTGCGCAGCGGTGGGCAACTGTTTGAGCGACTCATTGCTGTTTGCGTTCAGGAAATTCAAGCAAGCCCCCGAGCCTATTCACTGCGAAGTGCACGCTGTGGTGGGGCGCAATGAACAAGGCCGCATGCGGGTGTTGAAGATGGACGCCAAGTTGAAGCTGGGCGTGGCGGCCAATCAACTGGAGCAGCTCGATCGTGTCCTGAACCAGTTTGAGGCGTTTTGCACAGTCACCCAAAGCGTGGGTTTGGGCATCCCCGTCCACACGCGGGTGATGGATGCGCACGGTGTCATCTTGAAAGACTGACACCGCGCCGACTCTGGTGGCCAGTTATTTTCGACCGCCACCGTTAACGCTGCCACTGCCCCCACCAACGCCACCACTGCTGCCAGCGCCAGCGTTGCCTGGGGCAAGGCCTGGACCCGCACCAGGGGGCAAACGCCCTTGCATCCCGCTGCCTGGGGGATCCATGGGCAATGTGATGCCCCTGGAAGCGGCGCGTATTTGCATCAGTTCATGGTGCTCCAAGCGAAACGCATCTCGCTCACGATCGGTTTTCAGCGCGCGAATTTTGGCTTGATAGGCACTGCGCTCCGGGTCGCTCATCAACTGCGAGCCATAGATCGGCGTTGAAGAAATGGTTGTTTCTTGTGCTTGCGAGCCAGCGCTCCAAATCATGATGGCCGCAGTAACGGCCATAAAAAACGCCCCTTTGGGCGCGAAACCTTGCATGTTCATTTTTTTCCTTTAAACCACCAAGAGGCAAGGCACAAGATGATTCTGTGTGCCTTGAGTCGACTCTTGTTAAAGGAATCGAGATAGACCACTGCAACCGCATAACGGCTCACAGCAAGAACATGGAATGATTTTGGCTGTGAAACCTAAGTCGGCCATTGATGCACATCATGCTTGCATCAATGAAGGTGCCATTTCACGCCCAGCGCTGCAACAACACCATCACCAGCGGCAGGCTCAGCATACCAGTGAGCGTCGACAAGGACATGCCCAGGGTGATGGCTTCGCGCTCCAGGGCATAGCGTTGCGAAACCAAAAACACATTCGCGCCCACCGGCAGGGCTGCGGCCAGCACCATCACCGACAGCGGCAAGCTTGGCAAGCCCGCGCCCCATCCCACCAGCGCCACACCAACGGGAAACAACAGGTTTTTCAAAAGCGTCAACTCCACCGCCTTGCGCCAAGGGTGCGGGGCTCCCTCGGGGGTGGCAGATGATCGCCACAACTGAGACAGATTGATGCCCACCAGCAGCAAGGCCATCGGGCCAAACGCCGCACCCAGCCACTGCAGTGCGCGGTCAATGGCTTCGGGCATGGGCCAGCCAGTTTGTGAAAACGCCAGCCCCAACAAAATGGGCAAAGGCACAGGGTGAAAGATGGACTGGCGCAAGGCCTGCAACAAGGTGGCACGCAAATCAGACTGGCCAGCTTCCAAGGGGTTCTGGTTGTGCAAGCGTGCCCGCTGCCACTCCAACAACAGCGTGATCATGGTGACCAACACCAGTGAGTGCACCGAAATCAAGGTAAACAAAACGACCAAGCCAGGTTGCCCATACACATAGCCCACCAAAGGAATGCCCAGCGCCACGGTGTTGCTGAACATGGTGGCCATCGCCCACATGGACGCCGACAAACTGCGGCCCCAACACAACCACATTCCCCAATACAAGGCCATGGCTGTGATCAGGTACACGGCCAAGGGCTGCCACACCAAGCTGGCGGGGTCGACCTGGCTCATGGTGCGAAACAGCAGCGCAGGGCCAAACACCGAAAACGCCAAGCGCGACAACTCTTGGGCTCCGCCCAGGCTCACCCATTGCCAACGCCCGACGGCGCAGCCAATGGCAATGAGCAACATCACCGGCAACAAAGAAGACACCACCACGTTCAACATCTGGCGATTGTCCTTCAGCACCCCATCGGATGGGGCGCTGATCTTTTTGATGTGTCTTTAGAAGCTGACTTGCACACCCAACTTCAGGCTGCGACCAGGCAGCGGTGCTTTGTAGATGGTTTGGCCCGTGCTGGCGTCGTCGTATTTGGCGGTGGTGGTCAGCACCGATGTGGGCGAATAGGCCAAGGCATCGGTCAGGTTGGTGACCCGCGCATACCAAAGCCATTGGCCGTCGCCTTGCTGCTGGCGAAATGTCAGTCGCGCGTTCACCATCGTGGATGAGGCCGTGGGGCGGTCGCCCGCCGGCACCGCGTCTTGCGCCATGGCATGGTCCACCCCCAGCCCCGCCATCCACGGACCCGTTTGGCGGTCCAGCGTCACACCCAACCGAAACGGCGAGATGCGCGGCAAAGGTGCTTGGGTGTCCAAGTTGGTGGCCCGCACCAGATCGGCGCGACTGCCCACCACCCAGATTGCACTGGCGTCTTTGATGCGTTTGCTGGCTTGGGCTTCCAGGCCCTGAAAGCGCGCCCGCACCGATCGGTATTGGTAAGTCAAGACCGCCGGATCCAGGGCCGAGGCAACACCCGTGTTGTACAAGGCAATGTGGCTGTCGTACTGGTTGACAAAACCATTGATGGAAAAGCGGTCCTCACCTGAGCGCCATGCCAAACCGGCGTCGAATTGGTTGGCCCGCTCGAGCGCCAAATTGGCGTCACCCACCTCATGGGCTTGGGTGGCCACATGCACCCCGTTGGCAAACAACTCATAGTGCTTGGGTGCACGTTCGGTGCGGGCCACGTGGGTGCTCCACTGCCAGCCTGGGGCCAAGGCAAATTGCAAACCCAGGGCTGCGCTCAAGGGCGCGAATGCCTTTTGCACGGGGTTGGTGCACAAAGTGTTGCCGCTCAAACAACCCACACTGATTTGCTCGCTGCGCACGCCCAAGGTCCATCGACCCCAAGTCTTGGGCAGTTCTTCGTGCAGATACAAGGCCTGGGTTTGGGTTTCGCTGAAGGGCGCATACGCCTCGGCCCCACGGGCCTCAAAGCGCGATGCGTCACCTTGCAAGCCCCACACGCCTTGCATGGCACCCAAGGGGCTGGCCCAAGGGTTGTGCCGCGCTTGAAGCCGGTAGTCGGTGCTGGGCGAGATGAACTCTGTGCCCACCACACCACTTTCCAACTCGGCATGGCGGTAATCGGTGCGGGCCACTTGCAGGTTCAATCGTTCAAAGAAGGTGCTGGGTCTGCGCCACTCACCTTCCACGGCATAACGCGTGCTGCGCATATCGATGGTGACCAAGTCTTCGGCCACAGCACCATATTGACTGGCGTATTGGGACACCGATGCACCCAATCTGCCATGGTCCCAAAACATGCTGGCCCCCACCGCACCGCCACTGGCACTGTTGCCCGAGTTGCAAATGACCCGGCTGGTCACGCCGGTGCGATCGCACTTCAAGTCCAAGGGTGCAGCAGCATCCCCGCTGACGCGGCGAAAGCCATCCACATGCACCGCCCAACGCTCGTTGCCCCACTCCACCAATCCCGCACCACTGCGCTCTTGGTTGCCGCTGGCGGCATTGACATCAAAGCGCCCAAGCAAGCCACTGCCCGCCTCCATGGGTTGCTGCGGGATGCGGTTGTCGATCACATTGACCACCCCGCCCACGGCGCTGCCGCCGTAAAGCAAGGCACCTGGCCCGCGCAGCACCTCGATGCGCTCCAGACTCAACGGGTCTTGGGCCAGCGCGTGGTCGGGGCTCAGGCCCGACAGGTCGTGCGATGCGCCACCGTTGTTGAGCAAACGGATGCGGTCACCATCCAAGCCGCGAATGATGGGTCGGCCTGCATTGGGGCCAAAGTAACTGTTGGACACACCGGGGGTTTGAGACAGCGTCTCGCCCAAGGTGCTGCCCGAGCGCAGCAGCAACTCCGTGCCGCCCAAACTGTTCACCGGGGCGGCTGCGGTGTCGCGTCCCAAGGGGTTGCCGGTGACCACCACCTCGCCCAGCGAGGCTGCGGTGCTGGCAGAAGAATTGGCATTGTGGGTTTGCGCCCCAGCCGATGGTGCCCCCAACAGGGCCAGACACACAGGCCAGGCCACAGGTAAAAAGGTTTTCATGCGTTCACTTTCCAAACAAATATCCAAAGACAAGACACCCATGCAAAGGCACGGGTTGTCTCCCAGGTTTGATCAGGAAAGAAAAGGCGGCGGTGCGCGGGCGCTGTAGGCCAGCGCGAACCGCATCTGCACAGCGGCAGGTGCATGGGCCTGGCAGGTCACGCTTGGGGGCAGCCCCACCCAGTTCAGGGCAGGCGGGATCAAGGCATCGCTGTGGGCGAGTTGGTCGAACAAACGGCATTGGGCTTCGCTGTCGTGCGACAACAAGCTGCCCGCCGAAACCGTCACGACTGGCGTGCTTTTGGCAGCAGGCTTGTCGGGCAAACTGACGTGGGTTTCGGCCCCACGCAGCAACGGACTGTGCCAAATGGCGTGAGACAAACCCAACCACTGCGCCCACAACAGCGCAAACACCAAACACGCGACCCTGACGCGCACTGTCATCATGGGCGCAACAAACTGCCAAAGGTTTTTTGGAACTTGGCCACCTTGGGGCCGACCACAAAAGCGCAATAACCTTGGTTGGGGTTGCGCTCATAAAAATCTTGGTGATAGTCTTCGGCCGGCCAGTAATTGGCCCGCGCCAGCACCTCGGTGACCACCGGCTTGCCAAACGCCTTGCTTTGGTTGATCTGCGCCACCCAGGCTTGGGCCAGTTTCAAATCTTCGGCGTGTTCGGTGTAAATACCGCTGCGGTATTGGGTGCCCACATCATTGCCTTGGCGATTGAGCGTGGTGGGGTCGTGCACCGCAAAAAAAACTTCCAGCAACTGCGTCAGGCTCACTTGGGTGTCGTCATAGCGCAGTTGCACCACTTCCACATGCCCTGTATCACCCTCGCAAACTTGTTCGTAACTGGGTTGATGCACATGGCCGTTGCAGTAGCCCGACTCGACATCGGTGACGCCTTTGACGCGCACAAACACCGCTTCGGTGCACCAAAAGCAACCACCACCCACAGTGATGCTGCGCTCACTCATGCCGCCCCCTGGATGTGTTCGCGCACCGCTTGGCCCAAGCGGCCCATGCCTTCGCCAATTTTGGCCTCGTCGGCCGTGGCAAAGCTCAGGCGCAAACTGCTCAGATCGGGGTGATCGGCGTAAAAAGGTGCGCCGGGCACAAAGGCCACGCCTTTGTCGATGGCCAGCTTGGCCAACACCTGCCCATTGCTGGGCGCCCCACCTGCACCGGTGAGGTACGCCCAAAAAAACAAACCGCCTTGGGGTTGGGTGAAGCGCACGGCGTCGCCAAGTTCACGGCGCAAAGCCTCGCCCATGGCCTGGGCGCGCTGGGCATAAACAAGGCGCACCTGGTCCAAGGTGGCAGGCATGCGCCCGGACTTCAAATACTGGGCGGCCGTGGCTTGGGCAAACGTAGAGGTGTGGGCGTCGCTGAACTGCTTGCACATGGTGGCCCGCGCCAACAGTTCGTTGGGGGCGATCAACCAGCCCACACGCAAGCCGGGGCTCAGCACCTTGCTCAAACTGCCGCAATGGGCCAACCATTCGCGGCTGCCGGGCACGCGCTCGGTCAAGGCCAATAAGCTGGGTGGTGGCGCTGCGCCAAAGTACAAATCGCCATAGGGGTCGTCTTCGACCACCAGCACCCGATGGCGCACAGCCAATTCCAAAATGCGCAGCCGCCGCTCCAAACTGAGCATGGCCCCACTGGGATTGCCAAAGGTGGGCACCAAGTAAATCAGCTTGGGCTTGTGCTGCACCACCAGCGCTTCCAGCGCATCCACTTCCACGCCGTGTGCGTCAATGGGGGCCCCGATCACGCGCGGCCCGTACAAACGAAAGCACTGGATGGTGGCCAAAAAAGTCGGCGCCTCCACGATCACCGTGTCTTGCGGGTCCAGCATGGTTTTGCCAATCAAGTCCAGCGCCTGCTGGCTGCCGGTGGTGACAATCAAGCCATCCGGGCTCAAGCCTGACACACCCTTGCCGGCCATGAATTGGCTCAATTGCTCGCGCAACGCCGGGTATCCCTCGGTCGCGCCGTATTGCAGCGCTGGGCCGGGCTCGTTGGCCAACACCTGTTGGCTGGCCTGTCGAATGCCTTCGACGTCAAACATGGCGCTGTCGGGAAAGCCCCCGGCAAAACTGATGATGCCGGGCTTGCCCAGCAGTTTGAACAGCTCTCGGATCGCCGAGGTTTCAACGTTGTTCAGGCGTTGTGCAAATTGCATGGGAGAATTCACCAAAGAAATTTAATTGGAATCTGACCCCAATTAATGCCATGAAAAAAAATCAAATCGAGCCTTTTTTTGCCACTTTGAAAGCGGCCAATCCCCAGCCCAACACGGAGTTGGAGTATACGAGCGTGTTCGAGTTGCTGACCGCCGTCTTGCTCAGTGCCCAGGCCACCGATGTGGGGGTGAACAAGGCCACCCGGCGCTTGTTTGCGGTGGCCAACACACCAGCGCGCATCCTCGCTTTGGGATTGGACGGGTTAGAGGCGCACATCCGCACCATTGGCCTGTACCACAGCAAGGCCCGCCATTTGCTGCAAACCTGTGAAATATTGCTGCGCGAGCATGGGGGCCTCGTGCCCAGAGATCGCACGGCATTGGAAGCCTTGCCCGGCGTGGGGCGAAAAACCGCCAATGTGGTGCTCAACGTGGCGTTTGGACAAGCCACCATGGCGGTGGACACGCACATTTTTCGGGTGGGAAACCGCACCGGCCTGGCGCCTGGCAAAACCCCTTACGAAGTTGAGATGGGTTTGCTGCAACGCATTCCCCCCGCTTACTTGGTGGACGCCCACCATTGGTTGATTTTGCTTGGGCGCTACGTCTGCCAAGCGCGCAAGCCCCTGTGCTGGCAGTGTGCGGTGGCAGCGCATTGTGCCCACCGGCCCAAAACCCCTGCCCCAACTTGATCCCTTTTTTGAACTGGACCCCCACATGACCGCGCAACACATTGGATTCATTGGTTTGGGCGTGATGGGCACACCCATGGCCACGCATTTGGCCAACGCAGGGCACCACTTATGGCTGTATGACGCAAAACCCGATGTCGCGCTGGATTTGGCCAACACCATTGGTGACAACGCCGTGGCCCTGGAAGACCCGCGCGCTGTTGGTGCGCACAGCGACATTGTGTTCACCATGCTGCCCCATGGGCAAGTGGTGCAATCGGTGGCTTTGGGGCTAGAGCACCCCGGTTTCGGTTTGATCAATGGCCTCAAATCCGGTGGCTTGCTGGTGGACACCTCTTCTTGCGAGCCGTGGCTCACGCGCCAAACCGCCCAAGCCTTGGCCGAGCGCGGCATTGGCATGATCGATGCGCCTGTGTCGGGTGCGCAATGGGGTGCCCAAGCCGCCGAACTGGTGTTCATGGTGGGGGGGGCGGCCAGCGATTTAGCGCGCGTTCGCCCCCTGCTCGATGTGATGGGCCAGTCGGTGTTTCACCTGGGCGAGGTCGGGTGCGGCCATGCCATGAAATCCATTAACAACTGCATCACGGCCATCACCTTGATGAACACCACCGAAGGCCTGCTGGCCGGACAACGCTATGGCTTGGACCCGGCGGTGATGGTGGACGTGCTCAATGCTTCCACCGGTGGCAGTTGGGTGGCGCAAACGCATTTTCACCAACGGGTTTTCAACCGCGCCTTTGACGACCCCTTCAAACTTGAATTGATGCTCAAAGACATGGGTATCGCCATGCAGCTGGCCGCGCAAACCGAAACGCCTGCCCCTGTTTGGGCCGTGGCGCAGGCCCTGTGGCAACAAGCGCAAAGCAATGCCGCCGCGCAAGCCAGTGTGAGCGAAGTGGTGCGTTGGATGGAACAACAAACCGGCACCGAGCTCGTCGCTGGTACCCCGCCACCCTCAGGCCGTTGAGGGGTCGATGTCGGCTCGGGCCACGGCAAGGGCTTGGCGCAGCACATCCAAGTCGCCGATGTGGTTGGCCAATACCAAGATCAGCTTGGCATTGAGCAAGCTGCTTTGGTCGTCGCTCAGGCCCAGGTGGGCGTCGAGCAAGGCCTCATAAAAATCATCGCTCACCGCCGGGTTGGGACTGGGTGGGCGCTGGGCATCATGAAAATGAGGGGTCAGTTTCAAATTGGCCATGGTTCAGCTCACTTTCACAAAGGGCCCAGGCCCAGCTCTTGCAAGATAGATAGGGTGTGTTCACCCACCTGTGGGATGGGGTCCATGCGGTAATCGTAAGCGCTGTTGCGCCCAGGCGGCAACAAAGCTGGCAAGGGTCCGGCACTGGAGCCCACCTCGGTCCAGCGCGCGCGCGCGCGCAGTTGGGGGTGCGCCCACACGTCGGCCAAACTGTTGACGCGGGCATTGGCGATTTGGGCGGTGTCCAAGCGCGCTATGACGTCGTCGGCACTGAGCTTTGAAAAAACCGCGTCAATGCAGGCAGCCAAGGCTTGTCGATTGGCATTGCGCTTGACGCCGCTGTCAAAGCGCGGGTCCAGGGCCAGGTCGGGCTGCAGCATCACATGGGTGCAAAACGACTGCCACTCGCGCTCGTTTTGGATGCCCAACATCACCGCCGGTCCGTGACCCACAGGGAATGGACCATAAGGGTAAATGGTGGCGTGGGCCGAACCGGTGCGCGGCGGCGGTGCCGCGCCATCCATGGTGTAGTACATCGGAAAGCCCATCCACTCCGTCAGGGCCTCGAGCATGGACACGTCTATGTGCGCCCCCTCGCCAGTTTTGTCGCGCTGCATGAGGGCCGCCAAAATATTGCTGTAGGCGTACATGCCCGCAGCGATATCGGCGATCGAATTGCCCGACTTGGACGGCGTGTCAGGCGTGCCGGTGATGCCCAAATAGCCGGCCTCGCTTTGGATCAACAGGTCGTAGGCTTTTTTGTCACGGTACGGACCATCTTGGCCATAACCTGAGATGTCGCACACGATCAAGCGCGGGTGTTGGGCACGCAGTGTGGCCGCGTCCAAACCCATGCGGGCTGTCGCGCCCGGGGCCAGGTTTTGCACCAACACATCAGCGCGACCAATCAAGGCCTTGAGCGCGGCCAAGGCCTGGGGTTGCTTCAAGTCCAGCGCCAGGCTTTCTTTGGAGCGGTTGACCCACACAAAATGCGATGCCAACCCTTTGGCGCGTTGATCGTAGGCACGGGCAAAGTCGCCCCCACCGGGGCGCTCGACCTTGATGACCCGCGCACCCAAATCGGCCAAATGGCGGGTGCACAAGGGTGCAGCAATCGCATGTTCGAGCGACACCACGGTGATGTGGTCCAGGGGTCGTGTCATGCCAACTCCGCACTGGCTTGCATGGTCAGCCATCCTTCATGGTCTTGTGTCCACAAATCAACCCGATTGCCATCGGGCTGACCGCACACTTTGAAGGCCCGGCCATCGGCGCACTCAAAGGTGGGCCGCATGGCTTTGAAAGAAAAGTGCCGCACTGGCCGGTCGGTGTGCCTGGCCACCAAGTCCAGCAACAAAGTCGCCAGCAAAGGGCCGTGCACCACCAACCCGGGGTAGCCCTCTTCTTGGGTCACATAGCTGCGGTCGTAGTGGATGCGGTGGCCATTGAAGGTCAGCGCCGAATAGCGAAACAGCAGCACCGCATCGGGCACCACCGTGCGCTGCCAAGCCGCTGCGCTGGGCGCGGCCACCGGCGCGATCACCGGGTCGTTGGACTGGGGGGCAGGCCGGTAAACGATGTCGTGCACCTCGGTCAGACACAAACCGGCGTCGCTGTGCACCTCGTGCTCGACCTCGACGAAAATCAAATCACCACTGCGCCCAGACTTGTGCTTGACCGATGCGATGCGCGAACGCCTTTGCACCGCTTCCCCCACTTTCAAGGGTTGCAACCAATTCAAGCGACCACCAGCCCACATGCGGCGCGGCAAAGGCACAGGGGGCAAAAACCCACCGCGCTGCGCGTGGCCATCAAAGCCCAGTTCACTTTGGGCATGGGTGGGTAAAAAATACAGCCAATGCCCCAAAGGGGGAAGCTCGGTGCCGGGTTGGACATCGCTCAGGGGCCGGTCCAAGGTGGCCATCCATGCGCGCAGTGGCACCGCCGTGATGTCGTCGTGCAAGGTATCGCTGCGGCCTTGCCAAGACTGCAAATGGGCCAAGGTGGGGGGGTCGATCAAACTCATTGGCGCAGTGTACCCAACTCCTGCCCCGGCGGCCTGGGGGCGAACCCTCTCAGACCGGGGAGCTGACCGCTCTCTCGTCGGGCATGGCCACCCAGTGTCCATCCAGTTGCTGCACCCTGAGCCTGTTGTCAAACACATGGCGCAATGCGGCATGGGTTTGGGGGTCGCCGCAGCGGCCTTGGTGCGCCACGCGCCCATCATCCATCACCAGCATGTGGTCGGCCCGCAAAGCCAAGCTGAGTTCGTGCATCACACTCACCACGGTGACCCCTTGTGCGACCAAGCCACGCACGGTAGCCAGCCAATCGACTTGGTGGGGCATGTCCAAGTGGGCCAAGGGTTCGTCCATCAGCAACACCGGGGCTTGCACCGCCAAAGCACGCGCCAGCAACACCCGCTGGCGCTCACCACCGGACAAGCGGCCCAATGGGCGGTGGCGCAAGTCCCAGCACTGGGTTTGGCCCATCACGGTTTGCACCACGGCATGGTCTTGGGCGCTGGGGCCGTGCCACCAGCGCTGATGGGGCAATCGACCGAGCATGACCGCGTCACCCGCACACACCTCGTCATCGCCATCAGTGGATTGACCCAACCATGCCAATTGTTGAGCGCGGGCCTGCGCGGCCATGCCTTTGCGGGCCCTTCCCAAAATGTCCACCTCGCCAGCGGCTGTCAGCAAGCCGGCCAATGCTTTGAGCAATGTGGTTTTGCCCGCTCCATTGGGGCCGACCACGCTGGTCCAACTGCCTTGCACAAAAGTCACATCCACCCCGTGTAGCACGGGGTACCCGTCAAAGGCCACATGCAAGGCGCGGGCTTGTAAACCCCAATGCGTGCCACTCATGGCGCACCTCGGCTGGGTCGTTGGTGCAGCCGCCACAGCAAATAGCCCCCACCCAGCACGGCCGTCAATATGCCCACGGGCAGTTCGCGCGGGGCCATGCAGGCACGGGCCAACACATCGGCAGCGCACAACAGCAAGCCGCCCATCGCCGCTGAGAGCAACAGCAAAGGCCCATGTTGCAAGGCGGCGCGAGATCTGACCAAGTGCGGTGCCACCAAACCCACAAAGGCGATCAAGCCGGCCTGTGCCACCGAGGTGGCGGTGCACAGCGCCAGCACCCCAATCAGCACCCAGCGCAGCAAACCAATGGGCAGCCCCAGGCTGCGCGCCGTGTCTTCACCCAGGCGCAGGCCATCGAGCCAGCGGGCCATGGCCAGTGACACGCACAGTGAGGGCACCAACACCCAGGCCATCAGCACCACCGAGGGCATGCCGATCATGGCGGTGCTGCCGAGCAAAAACGATTGCATGACCGGCCAGGCTTGGGGAAACGCCACCATGAGCAATGAAGTGACCGCCCCCAACACCACCCCTACCACCACCCCCGATAGCAACAAACGCAAGCTGTGGTGCGCGCCGCGTGCCAACAACAAAGTGAGCAACACCGCACCCCATGCACCCACAAATGCACAACCGGTCAGACCCAAACGCCACACCCAGGGCTGGGCCCAGGCCAAGCCCGGCGACAACACAGACCCACCCCATGAAACCACGGCCAAGGCTGCCGCCACTCCCAGACCAGCACCCGAAGCACTGCCCAACAAATAAGGGTCGGCCAGCGGGTTGCGAAACAAGCCTTGGGCCAATGCGCCGGCCAAACCGAGCAATGCACCAGCCAACCAAGCACCCAAAGTGCGTGGCCAGCGGATGTCTTGCACGATGGGGTCGATCCAACGCCAATCGGTGTCCAAGCCCTCGCTGCCAGTCATCAGCCCCAGCCAAACACAAGCCAAGGTCAACAAAAGCATGGTGCTACACCAGCGCCAAGGTTGGGTGTTGTGGGTCATGGCTTCCAACTGCGCTGCGCACATTGCGCCATCAATAAGGCTGCTTCGCCCAGGCGTGGACCGGGGCGAACCAACACATCGCCTTGTTCGGAAGAGAACTGGCACACCCGGCCATGTTGGACCGCCCCCAATTGGGCCCAGCCTGGGCGACGCTGCAAGGGGTCCAAGCTGGGTTCGCCCATCATGATCAAGTCGGGTTGGTGCCTCAGCACCCACTCGGGGCTGAGTTGCGGAAATGGACCCAAGTTGGTGGGCACCACATTGCGCAATCCCAGTGCGGTGATCAGCTCGCCAATGAACGAAGAGTCACCCGCCGCATACCCCCCGCTGCCCGCTTCAAAGTAGACGCTCGCGCCCATGGCTTGTGGCGGCATCGCGTTGCGGGCCTGGGCCAACTGGGCTTGCACCTGTTGCCACACTTGCGCGGCCCGTTGTTCGGGCTCGGGCAGTCCCAACACCACGGCCAAGCGCTGCAAGCTGAGTTGCACCTGGGCTTGGTTGTGGGGCTCGAGCGCCATCACGGGAATGCCCAAAGCCACCAAGCGCGGCAGCAGCCGTG
>Ga0214919_10006837_pt1 | contig 15547 bp, 16 predicted proteins | sample LL1503_MetaG_FD_177994 | JGI IMG/M metagenome (GOLD analysis project Ga0214919, IMG submission 177994) | Freshwater microbial communities from Lake Lanier, Atlanta, Georgia, United States - LL-1503 | ecosystem: Environmental > Aquatic > Freshwater > Lake | place: USA: Georgia | collected... | reverse complement strand
CACCAGCCTGCGCCGTAGCCGACGCTCACACCAACTACTCCGGTGAGACCCGCTTCCCTCTCGTGATCCAGAATGCTCACCGCTACTTCTTCTACTTCGGTGTGATCTTCAACGTGCTCTTGACCTACGACGCCATTCGCAGCTTCCACGTCATTGGCGGGGGCTGGGGTGTTTCGGTCGGTTCTTTGGTCTTGACCTTGAACGCCACGCTGCTCTGGCTCTACTCGCTCTCCTGCCACGCCTGCCGTCACATCTGTGGTGGACAGCTCCGCAGCTTTAGCCAGCACCCCATCCGCCACAAGCTCTGGAAGCTTGCGACGCCTCTCAATGCCAAGCACATGAACTTTGCTTGGGCATCACTCTTCGTCGTGGCGCTGACTGACGTCTACGTCCGACTCGTGTCCAGTGGCGCCATCCGCGACCTCGTTTTCTTCTAGGAGCTGACCAATGTCAACCAATACCCCAACTGAACACCACGAGTACGACGTACTCATCATCGGCGCCGGTGGCGCCGGTCTGCGTGCCGCCATTGAGGCCAAGCAGCGCGGGCTCAAGGTCGGCATCATCACCAAGTCCCTCCTCGGTAAGGCCCACACGGTCATGGCCGAAGGTGGCATGGCCGCGGCCATGGGCAACGTCTACGAAGAGGACAACTGGATGGTCCACTTCCGCGACACGATGCGCGGTGGTAAGTACCTGAACAACTACCGCATGGCCGAACTGCACGCCAAGGAGTCACCGGACCGCGTCTGGGAGCTCGAGCAGTGGGGCGCTCTCTTTGACCGCACCAAGGACGGCAAGATCTTGCAGCGTGACTTCGGTGGTCACCGCTACGCCCGTTTGGCCCACGTCGGTGACCGCACCGGTTTGGAACTCATCCGTACGCTGCAGCAAAAGGTTGTCTCGATGGGCACCGACGTGTTCATGGAGTGCAAGGTCCTTCGTCTCCTGCACGACCAGGACGGCAAAATTGCCGGCGCCGTCGCCTACTGGCGCGCTTCCGGTGAGTTCGTTACCTTCTCTGCCAAGGCCGTCGTTCTAGCCACCGGTGGTGTTGGTAAGTCTTGGAAGTTCACGTCGAACTCATGGGAGGGCACCGGTGACGGTCACGCCATGGCCATGTGGGCCGGCGCTGAGCTCATCGACATGGAGTGCATCCAGTTCCACCCGACCGGCATGGTCTGGCCTCTTTCAGTTCGAGGCATTCTCGTAACTGAAGGTGTCCGTGGTGACGGTGGTGTACTTCGCAACTCCGAGGGCGAACGCTTCATGTTCAACTACGTCGCCGACATGTTCCGCAGCGAAACGGCCGAATCCGAAGAAGAGGGTGACCGCTGGTACGAAGACCACGCCGCTGGTCGCCGTCCGCCAGAACTACTGCCTCGTGACGAAGTGGCTCGCGCCATCAACACCGAAGTAAAGGCTGGCCGAGGATCACCCCACGGCGGCGTCTACTTGGACATTGCGTCGCGTCGTCCTGCCGAATTCATCCGTCGTCGCCTGCCCTCCATGTACCACCAGTTCATGGAACTCGCCGGCGTCGACATCACCCGCGAAGCCATGGAAATCGGGCCGACCTGCCACTACATCATGGGTGGCGTGAAGGTCGATGCCGACACCGCCGCGACGAAGGTCCCCGGCCTTTTCGCTGCCGGTGAAGTCGCCGGTGGTATGCACGGAGCTAACCGTCTCGGTGGAAACTCACTGTCCGACCTCATCGTCTTTGGACGTCGCGCCGGCATGGGTGCCGCCGACTACATCGAAGGCCTCCAGGGCAGCGCCACACTGAACCAGGGCGAAGTAGATGCGGCCATCGCCGAAGCACTCGCTCCTTTCAACCGCGAGAACGGTGAGAACCCCTACGACATCCAGCGCGACCTTCAGGAAATGATGCAGGCCAACGTCGGCATCATCCGTACGGGTTCCGAAGTTGAAGCGGCCATCGAGACGCTCGAGAACTTCACTGAGCGTGTGCAGAACATCGCCCTCAAGGGCGGCCGTCAGTACAACCCCGGTTGGAACTTGGCGACAGACCTGCCCAGCATGTTGACCGTCTCCAAGTGCACCGCTCGCGGTGCACGGGACCGCAAGGAGTCACGTGGTGGTCACACCCGTGAGGACTTCCCCGGTACCGACGAGCAACTCTCGAAGGTCAACATCGGTCACACCCTTGCCGGTAACGACTGGACTGGATCAATCAAGACGGAGCAGATCCCTCTGCTTCCTATCCCTGCTGAACTGAAGGCACTCCTCGAGGAGGGTAAATAATGAGCGACGTAACGATGCGCATCTGGCGCGGTGACTCCACCGGCGGCCAGTTTGAGAATTACACCTTGGAGCAGAACGAGGGCGAAGTCGTCCTTGACGTCATCCACCGCATTCAGGCCACCGAGGCGCCCGACTTGGCGTGCCGTTGGAACTGCAAGGCCGGTAAGTGTGGATCATGTGCCGCTGAAATCAACGGCAAGCCCCGTTTGATGTGCATGACCCGCATGTCGGAAATGCCTGAGGGTCCCGTCACCGTCACCCCGATGAAGACGTTCCCCATCATTCGTGACCTCGTAACCGACGTCTCCTTCAACTACGCCCAGGCCGAGAAGGTGCCAGCTCTGCTGCCACCGCCAATGCCTGAAGGTGGTTACCGCATGTTCCAAGAGGACGTAGAGCGCAGCCAAGAGTTCCGTAAGTGCATCGAGTGCTTCATGTGTCAGGACGTCTGCCACGTCATCCGTGACCACGAAGACAACAAGCAGCACTACGCCGGTCCTCGTTTCTTCATTCGCTACGCCGAATTGGAAATGCACCCGCTGGACACCAACGACCGTCGTGACTTAATCCGTGAAGACATGGGTCTCGGCTACTGCAACATCACCAAGTGCTGCACCGAGGTCTGCCCCGAGCACATCAAGATCACTGACAACGCCATCATCCCGTTGAAGGAGCGTGTCGTTGATGCGCACTACGACCCGGTGGCGTGGCTTGGTCGCAAGATCCGTCGCAAGACCAAGGTCTCGGCTCAAGACGCGGCTGTCCAGCCAGCCCCGTAGTTAACCGTGACCGAGTTTCTGAGTGCGGACTGGTTCCACACCATCAACGAGGTTCTACAGTCCACCACCCTTGAGTCCACTGACTCATGGCGTGTTGTCTTTGAATGGAACGACGGACCATCGTCGACTCCCCACGCCATGACGTTGAGTTGCCTCGCGGGAGTGGTGGGCATAGGGATTGGTGATCACCTTGCCGCTGATGCTCTCGTCACGCTCTCATTCGCTGACGCCAAGGCCCTCGCTGCCGGTTCACTCGATGTGGCTGAGGCGCTCCGTGCCGGACGTTTCAAACTACGGGGCGACTCCAAGGCTGTAGTCGAGATGGCCAACGCACTTCGTGCAGCCTTCGGCGGAACTAGCGCGAGCCCGGTCCTTTAAGAAGGCCGTTCTTGGCGGTCCACTTCGCGGGAAGTGAACCAGGAGTTCCCGTCGTTCCGGCGGCCAACAGTCCGTTGAGGACAGCCTTGCCGAGCAACGCACCACGAATTGCCGCATTGCTGAGATTGGCATTCGTCAGGTTGGATGAGGCGAAATCCACCTTCGTGAGATTCGTGTGGATAAAGACGGCGTTGGCGGCAGTGGCTCGAGTGAAGTTCAGCTCCGTGAGATTGGCATGAGTGAAGTTGGCCTGAGTCGCGTTCGCGTACGAGGCGCTGGCCTTATAGAGCGAGGCCTGTGTGAGATTGGCCCCAATCAGAGTGGCGTGTGAGAGTGATGCCCCATTGAGATTCGCACTCGTGAGATTGACACCATTGAGATTCGAGTAGAGCAGCGAGGCTCCCGTGAGATTGGCCCCCTGGAGAGATACGCCCACAAAGGAGGTGTAGGCCAGTCGGGCGGACCGCAGCACAGCCCCGGGGCCCACGACATAGCCGTGTAGAACGCCCCAGAGGCGAGGTACGGCGGCTGGGGTGCCGATGACTGACCCCGAGGTCACACCAGCCAGTGAGGCGCCCGTGAGGGTGGCTGAATCGAGAGTGCTTCCGGTGAGGGTGGCGCCACGAAGATTGACCCCAGTCAGATTGACCCCAGTCAGATTGGCTCGGGTGAGATTGGCATTTTTCAGCGAGGCCGTAGTGAGATCGGCGTCAGAGAGATCGGCGCCCACCAAAATGGAATCGGGCCCAACGAGGTATCCGGACGCGAGGAGCCACCCGTTCGGGAGTAGAACCGTGGAACCCACGATGCCTCCCGTCGTCACGCCGGCCAATGTTGCACTACGCAGACTCACGGTCGTGACATCAACACCTCGTAGGTCAACGCCAGTCAGGTTGGCCTTCGGTCCTAGCAGTAGACCCTTTGAGACGGCCCAGAGGGGTGGGAGGGCAGACGGAATTCCAACGATGCCCCGACTAATCACTCCATCGAGCTTGGCGCCGGAGAGGTTGGCGCCGGTCAAGTTGGTGCCAATCAAAATCGCACTTGAAAGGTCAGCATTCGAAAGATTGGTGCCGGTCAAATTGGTGCCGGTCAAATTGATTCCAGGTAGCGTCAGGCCCGACCAGTTGCAGTTCTTGTAGGCGCCCCCCACTTTCGGGAGTTGTTGGCAGGCCGGCAGGGTCGTGGTGGTGGTGGCTTTAGCGCCAGCGATACTTGGCAGCAGCAGCGTTGCCGCCATTCCCGTAGTGACAAGAATCCGCCGAAGTCCCATGGTGCAACCTTAGTAAGCGGTGACCCAACTGCGTAGGTCGCGCCCCAGCCGTCGCATCACCATCGTTGGGCTCAGGAATCGATTCCTCACTCGGCGGCGCTTCTGAGCTGCACCACATTGCCTTCTGGATCAACGATGTCACGGCGGGTCAATCCATCGAGGGTAAACGTACGTTTCGTTACTATGCCACCTCGAAGTGAGACTTGCTCCAGCGCCAGGGGCAGCGACTTCACATCAAAAACTGGCTTCATGGCACTGTCTTCTCTGGGCGCCGGAGGGGACGTAAGAACAATGGTTTTCGATACGCGAGGCGGAATCGAATGTATGAGAAGTTCCTCACCACCCCTTCCTAACCGAAGGTCCTTCTTGCTATCCCCCGGTCGTGGCCGTGGAGAAAATCCCAGAACCCCTTCATAAAAGTTGGCCAAAGCCCGGACATTGACCGCGAAGATTACGAGAGCACCCACGGTGAGAGTCTAAATCCGTGCGCACTGAGGGCTCGTGGGCCTGCAGGTTTCCTTACATCTGCAGCCATAGTCGCTCCCCCGACTCAACCACACTTCGCCGACGACATAGTTGCGGACCGGGTCGAATTTCGCGCAGAGGCGCTACGGCACAATCGCATGGCGAATGCGCCACGTTTATGAGGTCGTTCATCGCAAGGCGCATGGAAGGCATTAAAAGCAAAGGCCCCGCGAGTTTCCTCGCGGGGCCTTGCAGTGACCTATGGCTTAGATCAAGCCGAGAGCCTGAACTTCGTCGCGCTCGCCAATCAATTCGTCAGTGGTGACCTTGATCTTCTCTGCGGCGAACTCGTTGATTCCGAAGCCTTCCTTAACCTTCCAGTCACCCTTACCGTCAGCAACGATGGGGAAACCGAACGTCAGGCCGGCTGGGACGCCGTACTCACCATTCGAGGTCACGGCGACCGAGACACAGTCGTCCGCGGCCGTTGGGAAGACCAGGTCGTGGACGGTGTCAATCGCGGCGTTTGCGGCCGAAGCGGCCGAGCTTGCACCGCGGGCTTCGATAATGGCGGCGCCGCGCTTCTGCACGGTCGAGATGAAGTCGGTCTGCAGCCAGGCGTGGTCGCTGATGGCCGCTGTGGCGGCAGCACCGGCGACCGTGGCGTTGTAGAAGTCGGGGTACTGCGTCGCCGAGTGGTTACCCCAGATGGCGAGGTTCTTCACCGCTTCGACGGGTGCGGCGGCCTTCTTAGCGATCTGCGTCTCGGCGCGGTTCTGGTCGAGACGGGTCATCGCGAACCAGCGGTCGGCGGGGACTTCAGGCGCATTCGAACGAGCGATCAGGCAGTTGGTGTTACACGGGTTGCCAACCACCAGCACGCGAACGTCGCTGGCGGCGTTGGCGGCAATGGCACGACCCTGGGGCTTGAAGATGCCGCCGTTGACGTTCAACAGGTCACCACGCTCCATACCGGCCTTGCGGGGAATCGAACCAACGAGCAGGGCCCAGTTGGTGCCATTGAAGGCGTGGTTGACATCACTAGTCGCCTCGATGCCGGCGAGCAGTGGGAAGGCGCAGTCGTCGAGCTCCATAACGACGCCTTCGAGCGACTTCATGGCAGGCTCGATTTCGAGCAAGCGCAGGACCACCGGCTGGTCGGGTCCGAAGAGGGCGCCGGAGGCAATACGGAACAAAAGCTGGTAGCCGATTTGGCCCGCAGCGCCGGTAACGGTGACGTGCTTGGGGGTGGTCATGTTCTCTCCTTGTGAGATTCGTTCGTGGGCGTCACCGCCACGAACGGGGTGAATGCCTCAGAGGACACTTTAGTTCCCTGTGGGAACGGTTCTTTCGGTTGGTCAGCCGAAGAGCTGGGAGTGAATTTCCTGCGTCGCCGTTGATCGATTCAATGTGTAGAAGTGGAGACCGGGGGCCCCGCCATCAAGCAGTTCTCGGCAGAGTTCAGTAGCGGCACGAATACCTTCGGCCCGCACCGCAGGGCCACCGCCCTGCTCATGAGCACGCTCGAGGCGCTCGATGAGCCAGATGGGCACGGCCGCGCCCATCTCGGCCATGCGAGCCACTCCACTCAAGGTGGTTACGGGCATGATGCCAGGCAGTACTGGCTTAGTAACGCCGAGTGAGCCCAATTCGTTGACGAGGCGCCGCCACTCTTCAAAATCAAAGAAGAACTGCGTGACGGCAAAATCTGCTTCGCGAAGTTTGACGGCGAGGTGTTTGCGGTCACTAACGAGATCATCGGTGCGAGGGTGGCCCAGTGGATGAGCGGCCACTCCAATGGAAAACGATCCAACTTCGCGGGCCAGTTCGACCAACTCGAGGGCGTACGTGAACTCGCCACCCTGGAGGGCAGGGTCGTCGGGGATGTCCCCACCCAGAGCCATGATGTTCTCAACACCGCCATCAACGTAGTTCTGCAGGATGTCGCGCATCTCGGCGCGGTTGTGACCTACGCAGATGAGGTGGGCCATCGCGGTGATGTGGCCTTCGGTCTCAATGGAGTGCACGAGATCAAATGTCCGCTGCCGTGACTCACGGCCCCCGCGGTAGGTAACCGAGACAAAAGAGGGGTCTAGAGAGCGGAGATCGCGAATGGTGTCGGCGAGGATGGCCGACTCTTCATCGTTCTTAGGTGGAAAGAACTCGAAGGAGCGTGTGGCGCCCGCCGCGAGCAGGTGATCGATGCGCACGACTTACTGGGCTCGACCGAAGTCGTCCTCGAGGCGAACGATGTCATCCTCGCCAAAATACGTACCGTGCTGCACTTCAACGAAGACGACCTGCGACTCAGTGCGGTTCTCGCAGCGGTGCGCGGTGCCGACGGGAATATCAATGGACTGGCCAGGACCGATCTGGTGTTCAGCCCCGTTCAAGATGACCGTGGCCGTGCCGGACACCACAAACCAGTGTTCGGAGCGCTTGGCGTGTTGCTGGTAACTCAGGCGCTTGCCGGGCTCCACCACGATGCGCTTGACCTTGTGGTCCGGGGCGGCGTCATCGAGCACGACGTACATACCCCACGGCCGTACGTCATGCTCACGTCCGAGTTCATCACGAGTGGTCATCGAATCTTCTCCGCAGCTAGAACAGCGTTGCGTAGAAGCATTGCACGGGTCATCGGTCCAACGCCACCAATTCGTGGAGTAATCCAACCGGCCACGTCGGCCACATCTTCGGCCACATCGCTCATTAGACGCTTGCCAACCCAACTGGTTCCGGCACCCACCACGGCCGCGCCGGGCTTCACCATGTCCTTGGTCACCAATCCGGCCACACCGGCCGCGGCGATAATCACATCGGCCTGACGAGTCAGGTAACCCATGTCTTCGACACCAGTATGCAAAACGGTCACGGCCGCATTGCAACCTGGGCGGCGCATCGCGAGAAGCAGCGCGAGCGGTCGACCGATAGTCAGTCCCCGTCCGATCACGACCACGTGCTGACCCTCGACGGGAACCTTGTGGGCCATGAGAAGTTCCACAATCCCAGCGGGAGTGCAGGGCAAGGGACCAGGTGCGCCCATGACGAGGCGTCCGAGGTTGGTGGGGTGGAGACCGTCAACATCCTTCTCAGGATTAATGCGCAGCAGAATCTGCTCTTCGTTGATGCCGTTCGGTAACGGCAGTTGCACCAGAATCGAATGAATGGACGGATCGGCGTTCATCTCATCAATGAGTGCTTCCACTTCGGCCTGTGTGGCGTCGTTACCGAGTTGGGCGTGATGCGAACGGATACCAACCTCTTCACAGTCGGCGTGCTTCATGGCGACGTACTTGGCACTCGGACCATCGTCACCCACCAAGATCGTGCCGAGTCCGGCTGGCCGGCCCATAGAGACCAGACGCGAAGCGCGATCGGCCAACTCCATCTTCATTCGCGCGGCCACGCGCTCACCATCAAGTAGTTCGGCCATAGTTGCTCCTTAGTGGCGGAAGTGGCGCTCGCCGGTCATCATCATCACGATGCCAGCCGCGTCCGCCGCGTCGATAACTTCTTGGTCGCGCACCGAACCACCGGGTTGGACGACGGCCGTAACACCGGCCGAGGTCAGTGCGTCCAGTCCGTCGGCAAAGGGGAAGAAGGCGTCAGAGGATGCGGCTCCGCCAATCGCCAGGTCACCAGCCTTCTGCGTGGCAATACCGGCGGCCACCACACGAGACTGCTGACCGGCACCGACGCCGACGGCCACACCGTCTCGAGCGATGACGATTGCGTTCGAAGTGGTGCGAGCGCAGACGCGCCAAGCAATCTGGAGGTCGCGAAGTTCTTCGGCCGTGGGCTGACGCTTGGTGACACAACGCCAGTCGGTAACGGGCACGACGAGTTCGTCGGCGTTCTGCACGAGGGCCGTGTTACCGAAGGTGCGAATCGACAGGCCAAGTGCCTCGGGGGCCGGTGCGCTCAGGAGACGGGTGGCCTTGCGGCGCGTAATCAGTGTCGCAATGGCCTCAGGGGTCATGGAGGCCGCGATGATGACGTCGGCTTGGGGGCCGGCCGCAATCGTTTCGGCGAGTTCCTGGTCGAGCTCTCCCCCAACGGCAACGATGCCGCCAAAGGCGCTCTGCGGGTCGGCGGCGAGAGCCTTAGTAAAGGCGTCTACGAAGGAAGTACCGATGGAAGCCCCCGAAGCGTTGGCGTGCTTAATGATCGCAACAGCGGGAGCACCATTGGCGTCGGTCGAGAGTTCGTGCACCAAGCGCCACGCGGCGTCGGCATCAAAGAGGTTGAGGTAACTGAGTGCCGTGCCGGCGTGCTTTTCCACGCCGTCCCACCACGTCGTGGTGCCGTGCAGACGGTAGCGAGCACCAATCTGGTGGGGGTTCTCGCCGTAGCGAACAATGTCGGCACGATCCAGCGACAAGTGCAGGGTCGGCGGGACGACAGCGTCCGTGGCGTTGGGGGCTTCGCCGATGACGCCCCCCTGATCGAACCAGGCCACAATCGCCGCGTCGTAGGCCGCGGTGTGAGCGAAGGCGTCACGGGCCAACTGGTGGCGGGTCGCGTCGGCGAGCGCGCCGCTGGCCTTCAACTCGACCAACACCGTGTCGTACTGCGCGGGGTTGGTCACGATGCCGACGTGCTGATGGTTCTTCGCTGAAGCGCGCACCATGGTCGGTCCGCCAATGTCGATGAGTTCAACGGAGGGGTCCATGTGAAAGGGGTAGAGATTACAGACGACCAAGTCGATGGCCGTGATGCCGTTCGCCTCGAGGTCGGCGAGGTGGCTCGACTTGCTGCGATCCGCCAGGATGCCCCCGTGAATCTTGGGGTGGAGAGTCTTGACACGGCCGTCAAGCATCTCGGGTGACTGGGTCACCTCTTCGACCTTCTGGTGGGCAATCCCGGCCTCTGAGAGGGCCGTAGAGGTGCCTCCGGAGGCGATGAGATCGATGTTCAGGGCTTCGAGGCCGCGGGCGAACTCCAGTAGTCCGGTCTTATCCCAGACACTCAGTAGAGCTCGCATTTCGTGGCCTCACTTTCGGAGAATTCCCCAAGAACTGATACCAGCCTACTAATCGACCGTCACCGACCTTTCAGGGTCGCCGTGGCGCTAGAGCGAGATGCTTTCTGGGGACCGGCCGGCCTCCATGGCCGAGACCACAGCCCGAATGACTTCGGGGTAGATCACGCGTTCAGTCTGCTTGATTCGTTCCTGTAGTGATTCTTCGGTGTCTCCCGGTTCGACTGCCACCTCTCGCTGCGCGAGGATGGGCCCCTCGTCCAGTTCCTCGGTGGCGAGGTGAACCGTGCAGCCCGTTACCGCCACGCCCGTGGCCAGTGCGTCTCGCACGGCGTGCCAGCCCTTGAAGTCCGGCAGGAGCGAGGGATGGGTGTTAAGCACGACTCCGGGGAAGGCCTCATGAAAGGCGCCGGAGGTAATCGTCCCAAAGCCGGCCATGGCAATGAGGCTGACATCATGGTGGCGCAGCGTTTCGATAACGGCGAGCGAGTAGCTCTCGCGGTCAAACGAAGAGGTGAATCCACCGAACTCCGCGCGATTGACTAAAGCGGCGGAAATCCCCGCCGCTGTAGCTAGTTCGAGTCCGCGACACGGCCTATCGGCCAGCACCACGTCTACGTGAATTCCGTCGGCCAGGATCGACTCGAGAATCGTCCCTGATCCAGAGACCAAGACGGCGAGGCGAGGGCTGGCCACGCGCTTAGAGCGCTCGGATGATTTCGACCATCTTTTCGCCGGCCTCGGTGGGGTTCTGGCAGACGTGAACGCCAGCTGCGCGCAGTGCGTCCATCTTGGCCTGCGCCGTTCCCTTCGAGCCCGAGATGATGGCTCCAGCGTGACCCATCTTGCGTCCGGGAGGAGCAGTGACACCCGCGATGTAAGAAACGACAGGCTTGGTCATGTTGGCCTTGATCCACTCGGCCGCGTTCTCTTCTTCGCTTCCACCGATTTCACCAATCATCATGACGGCCTTGGTTTCGGGGTCGTCGTTGAAGGCCTTGAGGCAATCAATGAAGTTGGTGCCGGGGACGGGGTCGCCACCAATGCCGACGCAGGTGGTCTGACCGATGCCCTGCTGGCTCAGCTCGTGAAGAGCTTGGTAGGTCAAGGTGCCGGAGCGCGACACGATGCCGACGGGACCGCCGGCGAGGGCGATGTCACCGGAAGTAATTCCGATGTTGCACTTTCCGGGGCTGATGATGCCGGGGCAGTTCGGGCCGAGCAGGCGAACGTTCGGGAACTCCTGCTTCAAGCGGTTGTAAGTCACGGCCTCGTCCTGGGCGGGAATACCTTCGGTGATGCACACGATGAAGGTAATGCCACCTTCGGCAGCCTCCATGATGGCGGCGGCGGCAAACTTCGGTGGAACCGAAACGAATGATGCGGTGGCTCCGGTGGCGTCAACGGCTTCCTTCACCGAGTTGAAGACAGGAATACCGTCGACGTCGGTGCCACCCTTGCCGGGCGTTACGCCGCCGACGACTTTGGTGCCGTAGTCACGGTTACGTAGGCCGTGGAAACGACCTTGACCTCCGGTGAGGCCCTGGACAATGACTTTGGTGTTTTCGTCTACAAAAATGCTCATGGTTCTTCCTTAGGCGTTTGCCAAGCCAACGGCCTTGCGGGCAGCGTCGAGCATGGTCGGTTCGGTGATCAACTTGTCGTTCAGATGGGGCTGCAAAATGGCGCGACCCTCAACGGCGTTCGTGCCGTCGAGGCGCAGCACGATCGGTGAGTTAATGGTCACCTTCTCGAGCGCGCCGAGGACACCCTTGGCTACTTCATCGACGCGGGTAATGCCGCCGAAGATGTTGACGAAAATCGCCTTGACCTTGGGGTCGGCGTTGATGACTTCGAGGGCCGCAGCCATCACGTCAGCGTTAGCGCCACCACCGATGTCGAGGAAGTTAGCGGCCGTGCCGCCAACCTGGTTGACGACGTCAAGGGTGCTCATGGCCAGGCCAGCGCCGTTGGCGATGATGCCGACGGTGCCGTCAAGGCCGATGTAGTTGAGGCCCTTTTCCTTGGCCATCTTTTCGCGAGGGTCCTCGGTCTCATTGACGCGGAAGGCCTCCCACTCGGGGTGGCGGTACGAGGCGTTCTCGTCCAAGGTGACCTTGGCGTCGAGGGCGTGCACGTTGCCCTGCGGCGTCAAGATCAACGGGTTGATCTCGGCGAGGTCACAGTCACCTTCGGTGTAGCAACGGTAGAGCTTGACGAGTAGTTCAGCGGCCTGAGCCTGAGCCTCTTCGTCGAGCTTGGCGTCCTTCACCCACTGCTGAGCCGTGGCGAGGTCAAGACCCTTGATGGGGTCAATCGAGAGCAACGCGATGGCGGTGGGGTCCTCTTCAGCCACCACTTCAATCTCCACGCCACCCTGGGCACTCAACATGCCGAGGTGCTTCTTGTTGGGACGGTCCAGCGTGAAGGAGGCGTAGTACTCCTTCTTAATGTCGCTCGAGCATTCGATCCAGATGATGCGAACGATGTGACCCTTGATGTCCATCCCCAAGATGTTGGTGGCGTGCTTGCGGACTTCTTCGGCGTTGTCGGCGAGCTGGATACCACCGGCCTTGCCACGTCCACCGACTTTGACCTGAGCCTTCACGACGACGGGGTAACCAATGCGATCAGCAATGGCCACGGCCTCGTCGACCGAGTCGGTGGCGTCACCTGGTGAAACAGGGATGTCGTAACGAGCAAAGTACTGCTTGCCCTGGTATTCGAAGAGGTCCATGACTTCTCACTTTCGGCGTTGGTACGCCACTTTGCCGCTTACGCGGGCTCTCGTTCGTCTAATGCGCTCTCTAGCCACGTGCCGATCTCACCAAGTGGTGAACCGGGGGTAAAGACTCGTGCGACACCGGCAGCCGTGAGGGGGGCGATGTCGTCTTCAGGAATGATGCCGCCAACGACGACCAGGACGTCTTCGCGACCCGCAGTGCGGAGCTGCTCGATGATGCGGGGGACGAGGACGAGGTGGGCGCCGGATAAGAGGGATAGGCCGAGGGCGTCAGCGTCTTCTTGGATAACGGCCTGGACGATTTGGTCGGCCGTCTGGTGTAGCCCGGTGTAGACGACCTCAAATCCGGCGTCACGAAGGGCACGGGCAATGATCTTCGCCCCCCGGTCGTGGCCATCAAGGCCCGGCTTAGCTACTACTACGCGATACGTCCGCTTCATCGGTTTAAGAGCATAGGTGCCTTTGGACCAGCCACCCTCCAGCCGTTCGAATAAGGGCCAAGAGTTATGGTTCTTAGAATGTTGACCATAAAGATTACCGTTCTATCAGGACATTCATGAAGATTCTCATCCTCTCCCCCTTAGCGCCACCGACGGAGGGCATCGCGAACCATTCGCGGAGCATCGCGGCAGAACTTCGTGCGAAATCTCAGTGCATTCATTCGAATAGCGCCACTCCTCCCACCAGTTGAGAACTAGCGTCTAAACGTGCAGCAGCCCCGCAATCTCCTGACTGGTGTTGTCAGCGCCCTTCGGCCACGACAGTGGATAAAGAACGGCCTCGTCATCATTGCGCCCGCCGCCGCCGGACATATCACTAGTGGCGCCACGCTGCGCCACACCGCCGAAGCCTTCGTCGTCTTCACTCTCGCGGCGAGTGGGCTCTACCTCATCAATGACTTGCGCGATCGGGAGGCCGATCGGCTTCACCCCACCAAGAAGTTCCGGGCCATTGCCTCCGGAGTCGTATCGCTGCCTATCGCTGTGGTCCTAGCCGTAGCTCTCCTTCTCGGGGCCATGGCCATCTCATGGTGCGCTGGTGCATCGGGCCACGACTTCTTCTTTGTCGTCGTGACCTACATCACACTCACGGTGGCTTACTCCATGGTCTTAAAGCGCCAACCCGTGGTTGAATTTGCCATTGTGGCCAGCGGCTTCTTCCTTCGAGCCTTCGGCGGGGCCGTTGTCAGCGATCTCTACATTTCGAGTTGGTTCCTCGCCGTGACGGCCTTCGCGGCGCTCTTCTTAGTCATCGGCAAACGGACGGCCGAATTGAAGGAGCTCGGCAGTAATGCTGGAGCCCACCGAGCCGTCCTAGCCGAGTACACCCCCGAATTTCTTCGATCGGCCCTCACACTCGTCGCAGCAGTCGTAGTGACGACCTACTGCCTCTGGGCCTTCGATGTTTCCCCAACCGGTCTTTCTAGCGTCCAACACCGCGTCGTACTGATTCGCTTGACTGCGGTGCCGGTAGTCGTGGCCATCTTGCACATTCTGCGACGCCTCGAACGCGGTGATGGCGGTGCGCCCGAAGACCTCGTTTTTAGCGACCACACGCTGCAAGTCCTCGGACTCGTATGGGCCGTCCTCTTCGTCTTAGGCATCCACGCGTGAGTCGCGAAAAGCTTTACGGCTGGGGCCGCACGGCCCCGAGCGTGGCCGACGTTTTGGAGCCCACTGCCGACGAAGTTTCCGGACTCCTGCGAACCTCCACCCACGTGCTCTCTCGAGGACTCGGTCGAAGCTACGGAGACGCGGCGCAACTCGCCGGAGGATTAGTGCTCCGTAACAGCGCCATGACCGTTATGGATGAGATCACCTCGGACGGTTCAGTCTGGATCGATGCGGGAGTGACGATAGATGACTTGATTCGCGTCGGTCTCCCCCAAGGTTGGTTCGTTCCCGTGACTCCAGGTACCCGGCAAGTGAGCGTCGGTGGCGCCATCGCCGCAGACGTTCATGGTAAGAACCATCACGTTGATGGATCGTTCGGTCACCATGTGCTCTCTCTCATTTTGGCCACGCCAACCGGCATCATCACCTGCAGTCCGACGGAACAGGCCGAACTCTTCTGGGCCACCGTCGGTGGCATGGGTCTAACGGGCGTCGTACTGCGCGCCCAGATTCAACTCTTGGCCGTCACCAGCGACAAAGTCGTTGTCGACACCACGCGCTTCACCAATCTCGAGGCCGTGATGCACGAGATGCAGACGGGCGACCACCGATACCGGTACTCCGTGGCGTGGGTCGACTGCATGACGACGGGGGCCGCTATGGGCCGAGCCATCTTGACCCGAGGCGACCACGCCGAGAGCAGTGGCGAGCGTGAATCTCCCCGCGACGCGAAAATTGGAGTTCCCTTTTCCGCACCGAGCGGTCTGCTCAATGGTCTTTCGATTCGGGCCTTTAATGAGCTCTGGTTTCGTATGGCGCCCAAGCAACGTCAGGGCGAAGAACAGAGCATCGGGGCCTTCTTTCATCCGCTCGATGGCGTACGCGACTGGAATCGGCTCTATGGTCGACGCGGTTTTGTTCAGTATCAGTTCGCCGTACCCGATGCGGCCAGCGAGACGGTCGTCGAGGCCATCAAGTTGCTCGCTGAATCCCGCGTACCTAGTTTCCTCGCGGTCCTGAAACGATTTGGCGAAGGCACCCCGGGGG
>Ga0214919_10006836_pt1 | contig 15548 bp, 7 predicted proteins | sample LL1503_MetaG_FD_177994 | JGI IMG/M metagenome (GOLD analysis project Ga0214919, IMG submission 177994) | Freshwater microbial communities from Lake Lanier, Atlanta, Georgia, United States - LL-1503 | ecosystem: Environmental > Aquatic > Freshwater > Lake | place: USA: Georgia | collected 2015-03-15 | reverse complement strand
ACCTGTATATCCTGTGAATCCTGTTGCACCCGTACAACCTGTTGCTCCCGTTGCACTTGTTGCACCTGTATATCCTGTGAATCCTGTTGCACCCGTACAACCTGTTGCTCCCGTTGCACTTGTTGGTCCTGTGAATCCTGTTGCACCCGTTGCACCCGTTGCACCCGTACAACCTGTTGCACCTGTTGCACTTGTTGCTCCTGTGAATCCAGTTGCTCCTGTTGCTCCTGTGAATCCAGTTACACCAGTTGCTCCTGTTGAACTAAAAGGTGTAAAAGTTGTACTTATATTAGATGCTGGTTTATTAATGAATACTGAAATATATCTTCCATTCGTATTGGAACTTACAGGAATAATTGTATATAATTCAATCAAAATTCTTGTATTTGATGTTGGTAATATTGTCAATGGTAACAACAATGATTGTGTAACCAATGATTGTGATGGCTGACCCGATTTTATTATACTTGGGTTTGATGAACCGTCTACTAATTGTATTGTAGAAATACCCAAATAGTATATTTTCATGTAAATATACATATCGTTCAAAGTAGAACTATCTACATAAGCATTTAAAGTCCATAACCCAGGCGGAATGACATTATTTGCCAAATCTATTGTTGTATAAAAAGAACCGATTAAATGAGAATTATGGTCATTATTTGTATTATAAGTATAGGTAATTGAGGATTGTAATAGTTGAGGATCAATCTGTGTGTTAAGTATTCCATTATTATCTGGAGCGACTATTGTGCTATTCGATAAAAACATTACTAAACCACCTGAAATACCGTGCAATCCTTGTATCCCAGTTGCTCCAGTTGCTCCTGTTGAACCCGTTGCTCCTGTTGAACCCGTTGCTCCTGTAGCACTTGTTGGTCCAGTTGAACCTGTATTACCAGTTGCTCCCGTTGAACCCGTTGCTCCCGTTGAACCTGTGGTTCCTGTTGCGCCTGTTGTTCCAGTTGCTCCTGTTGAACCTGTTGAACCCGTTGAACCTGTGGTTCCTGTTGCCCCCGTTGTCCCTGTTGCCCCTGTTGCCCCTGTTGTCCCTGTTGTCCCTGTTGCCCCTGTGGAACCTGTGAGTCCTGTTGATCCTGTTGCACCTGTTGTTCCTGTTGATCCTGTTGCACCGGTTGCACCTGTGAGACCTGTTGCACCTGTATTACCTGTTGTTCCTGTTGTTCCTGTTGCACCTGTTGCTCCTGTTGCTCCTGTTGCTCCTGTTGCTCCTGTTGCTCCTGTTGCTCCTGTTGCACCTGTTGCACCTGTTGAACCCGTTGCTCCTGTGAGTCCTGTTGTACCTGTCGGTCCCGTTGCTCCTGTTGCTCCTGATACACCTGTAGCCCCTGTATAACCAGTTGCCCCTGTATAACCCGTAGTTCCTGTTGCTCCTGTTGAACCTGTTGCTCCAGAAAGACCGGTAGCCCCGGTAGCTCCGGTAGATCCTGTTGCTCCGGTAGCTCCGGTAGCTCCGGTAGCTCCTGTTGCTCCGGTAGCTCCTGTTGCTCCGGTTGTTCCAGTTGCACCTGTTGCTCCTGATACTCCCGTTGCTCCCGTTGCTCCAGTTGAACCGGTTGAACCAGTGGGTCCTGTAGCACCCGTTGCACCAGAAACACCCGTTGCCCCTGTAGCACCGGTTGAACCGGTTGAACCCGTTGAACCTGTTGAACCTGTTAAACCCGTTGAACCTGTTGAACCGGTTGAACCTGTTGAACCTGTTGAACCCGTTGCACCGGATACTCCTGTTGCACCAGTTGAACCCGTTATTCCAGTTGCACCCGTTGACCCTGTTGCCCCTGTTGCCCCTGATACACCAGTAGCCCCCGTATAACCTGTTGCCCCTGTTGCCCCTGTTGCTCCTGTTGCCCCTGATACACCTGTTGCTCCGGTTGCTCCGGTTGCTCCGGTTGTTCCGGTTGTTCCTGTTGCTCCAGTTGCTCCAGATGCTCCTGTTGGTCCTGTTGAACCTGTTGAACCTGTTGGTCCTGTTGAACCTGTTGAACCTGTTGGTCCTGTTGAACCTGTTGAACCTGTTGAACCTGTTGGTCCTGTTGCACCTGTTGCACCTGATACACCTGTAGCACCTGTATAACCCGTTGGTCCTGTTGCACCTGTTGCTCCTGTTGAACCCGTTGTTCCGGTTGGTCCTGTGGCACCCGTTGTTCCGGTTGGTCCTGTGGCACCCGTTGCTCCAGTTGCTCCTGTGACACCCGTTGCTCCAGTTGCTCCTGTGGTTCCAGTTGCTCCTGTTGGACCTGTGGCTCCCGTTGCTCCAGTTGTTCCTGTTGGACCTGTGGCTCCCGTTGCTCCAGTTGCTCCTGTGGTTCCAGTTGCTCCAGTTGCTCCTGTGGTTCCAGTTGCTCCTGTGGTTCCAGTTGCTCCCGTTGCTCCAGTTGTTCCGGTTGCTCCCGTTGCTCCTGTTGCTCCCGTTGCTCCTGTTGCTCCCGTTGCTCCCGTTGCTCCTGTGGTTCCGGTTGCTCCCGTTGCTCCTGTTGTTCCGGTTGCTCCTGTTGCCCCTGTGGCTCCAGTAGCTCCTGTTGGTCCTGTTGGTCCTGTTCCCCCCGTTGAACCTGTTGAACCTGTAGCACCAGTGAGACCCGTTGCTCCAGTTGCTCCTGTGGTTCCAGTTGCTCCTGTTGCTCCTGTTGCCCCAGTGGCACTCGTTGGACCTGTTGTTCCTGTTGGACCTGTTGCTCCTGTACAACCTGTTGCACCTGTTGCACTTGTTGGTCCAGTTGCACCTGTATTCGCAGCTTGACCTGGCATTCCAGTTGCTCCAGTTGCTCCAGTTGCTCCAGTTGCTCCTGTGGTTCCAGTAGGTCCAGTCGGTCCTGTGGGTCCAATCGGTAACAATTGATTTGCCAATGTTGTGCGAATATAACTTAAATTTGAAGTTCCAAACCACACATAAATTACATTAGGACTTGCAGTAGGTTCGGTTTGTTTACAATACACCTTAATCAAAATCTTTGCATTCAGTGGATTTACCAATAGTGATGTTAAATTAGTGTAAGGAAAATATACTGTATTCACAAATTTTTGAGGTGTTACTAAAGCAGTAATCGGTGTTAATGTATTCGAACCATCCACCAACAATGTTGCGTTGTTTCCACTTGTATCCGTACAATAAATTTTCATAAATATATTCAAAGGTTCAGTATTGTTCGTATATGCATATATATTCAAATCCCAAAGTCCCGGAACAACAATCGGAGAGGTCACACTGTCCGACTGTGTTGAAAAAGAGCCGATCAAATGGTCTGTTGTATCACCAGTATTAAAATTACTTGTGATGTATGTTTGTGGTATTCCATTTGGTGTTGATAGTAGTTCTCCAGACACATCAGGTGCTACATAAGATACACCATTGTGTGTTTTTAAAAATAAATTATATTCTAAAGACAACCCGTCCATTCCTTTTGGTCCTTGAGAACCGCTACTTCCTGTCGGACCTGTTGGACCCGTTTTACCTGTAGAACCTGTTGGACCAGTTTTACCAAATGGAGTACTACAACCACACACGCCTCCATCAATGGAACTAAAGGCTTGGATAGTACCAGAAGTTGTGATCGCTCTTTCCCGCCTTAAATTACCTGGGAACATTTTTTGTATATATATATAAGATTGTAAATTATATACAATTCCTACTTCATTATCCTGTCAATTATTTAATTTTTTATTCATCTATATATATAAAATGAGTAACACCTATATTCAATCCGCTTTATCCAATAATATTGGATTAGGTAACAATATTTATAAAAATATTAATACTGTTAGTATTGTCAATGTTGGTATTGGTGGTAATGTGTTTAACAACAATTCCAATGGAATCTATAATACTGGAATTGGTGGCAATGTTTTTTCATCGAATAATAATGGAAACTATAATACTGGAATTGGTTTTAATTCAGGAAACAGTATTCTCGGTTCTTATAACACATGTTTAGGTTCCAATGCAGGTCAGGGCGCTGGAGATTCCAATGTATATAATAATTCAACAGCAATAGGCTATGGAACAACTATAAATGCCAGTGGTCAAATCGTTTTAGGAACTGCAAATGAATATGTGAGAATTCCTTCAACGAGTGGAGGGTTAGTCGTGAGTGGTGGGGTTGGAATTACAGGTGATTTGAATGTTGGTGATAGTATCTTTATTAATGGGCTTTTAGCAGGTACAACGACGACAGGTTCTACCAATCTCAATTTTGGTTCGAATCCTCTTACAGCGGGTAATGTTGTTGCTACATCTGTGTTTTTGTCAGGGACATTAACTACAGGGAATATATCGTCCGCGAACATTATTTCTGGTTCTCTCAATGTTGGTACGAATTCACTGACTTCTGGAAATATATCAGTCGGTAACATCGTAGGTGGTGCGAACAATGCTACAACTCTATCAGTTGGCACCATTACAGCCGGTAATGTATCTGCGAACACCATGACCTGCGGTAATATGTTGGTTGAAAGATTTACTACAGGACTATTGACAGTAACTGGTGCATTAACAAGCGGTAATATGTCGGTCGGTTCTCTCGTCGGTGGCGCTACATCTTTATTCTCATTATCGTCTAATACAATAAGTTCTGGAAGTATATCTATAGGTAATTTGACTTGTGGTAATTTATCAGTCGGTTTTATTAATTCAGGTAATATTAATTTAGGAACCAATGCTTTAACTGGAGGCAATATGTCGGTAGGAATCATTACAGTAAATGGACTGTTGTCAACTTCTGTTTCTACCGGGTCAATTACGGTAGGGACAATAACATTGGGAACAAATACATTGACAGTAGGTGATATCACAATAGGAACAATTATTTCAGGTTCTCAAAATATGTCTTCGAATTCTCTTACTGCTGGAAATTTATCAACAGGTATGATTACTGTGGCAAATTTGAACTCTGACGCAGTTGCTGCGATAACCTCGGTATCTGTGGGAACTGTTACATCGGGTTCTATTTCGTCTGGAACACTCTCGTGTGCTTATTTGTCAGCGAATTCATATACGCCTACTATCACTATACCGAGTTATAATTTCGGAACAAATCCACTGACCACTGGAAACATATCCGTCGGAACCATTGTATCAAATTCGGTCAATATTGGCGGTAATAGCTTATTTGTAGGTAATATATCGGTCGGAACTATAACTTCTGGCGCCGTCAATTTGGCAGGAAATTCACTGACTGCCGGAAATATGTCTGTTGGTTCTATTACATCAACATCACATAATATGGGGTCCAATCAAATAACTACTGGAAATATGTCAATTGGAACGATTTATACTAGTGGTATGGGTGTCGCAAAAACTTCTCCAGCTTATACACTGGATGTAAATGGTATTATCAATTGTACTGTGGGATATTATTATAATGGTTCTTTGATTAATACATCATATTATTATGTATATGATGGTTCGACCAGTGCAAAAGCTGCTTGTTCTGCAAAATATATTCAACAAACCTTCGGACAATATACTGACGGTGTATATTGGATTAATTTACCTACAGTCGGTGCTACTCAAATATATTGTATTATGAATCCCGCTTATTCAGGAGGTGGATGGATGATGGTTATGAAAGCAACACAAGGCACGACTTTTGGATTTAATGCCGTACATTGGGTAACTCTTAGTACTGTAAACCCCACTGATACTAACAGAAATAATGGTGATGCGAAATTTCATACTTTTAATTATTATCCTGCAACAGATTGGTTAGCAATTTTTCCAGATACGGGTATTAACGGTGGAGACATTCCTGCATCTGTAAATACAGGATGGTCTTGGGTAGAACTCAATGCATTGGGTGTGTCAATCCCGTTAGTAACTTGGTATACATTAGGTGTACAAATGATAAAATTAAGTAATAATGTCATATATACTGGTACAAATCCACCTCCTCTTACCAGTTCAAAATATAATTCAAGTATTTGGTCTAACGAAACTGGTTTTCAATGGTATGGAATGAACTATACAAGTTCAAATAGTTCAAATAACCATGTAAGATGGGGTTTTGGTTTTAACGACCAAGCCGACCAAAATAGCAACGATGTGAGAGGAGGTATTGGAATGTTATATGGAGGAGGAAATGGTTATTCTGCAGGAGATAATGGATCACCGGGTTTAAATCGACAAATGCGATTCGAATGGTATGTACGCTAATTTTATTTTTGTTTTACATCTTCAAAAATAAAAATCTCTTAATATCATAATATGAGTAACACTTACTTACAATTAACAATATCTAACAATATAGGACTTGGTATCAATATTTTTAAAACCACGAATATTACAGGAATTGTGAATGTAGGTATTGGAGGAAACATATTAATGAACAATACAGCAGGTAAATATAACACAGCTATTGGGTCAAATGTTTATGCTTCTAATGTGAGTGGTAGTTATAATACAGGCGTTGGTACCAATTCAGGGAACAGTAATCTCGGTTCTAATAACACCATGTTAGGCGCCAATACCGGACAGACATTTAATGATACCAATGTATATAATAATTCGACTGCCATCGGCTACGGTGCGACCATTAATACGAGCAATCAAATCGTTTTTGGAACAACCACTGAATATGTGAAAATACCTTCCGCGGTAGCATCGAACAATGGAACGGTCGGTGCCCTTGTTGTTGGTAGCGGTGGAATGAGTGTCGCTGGTAATATATTTGTCAGTGGAACTATTTATATAAATGGAACCATGGTTAGCACAACAACCAACGGGTCTTTAAATACTAATTTTGGCACAAATCCACTCACTACTGGAAATATGGGTGCTACAACCCTTCAATTGTCAGGTTCTTTGACAGCAGGCAACATATCAGTAGGTACAATTAATTCAATCTCATTGAACTGTGGAATCAATACATTGACTGCTGGAAATATATATGTTGGCACAGTAGTTGGTGGTGCAACAACAGTATCAACAATATCTTGTGGAACGAACACTACTGGAACCATGTTTGTCAGCACGCTCAGTTGTGGTAATCTGTCGGTCGACACCATCAACACAATACCATTCACATTAAAAATCAATCAGCTCACGGCTGGTAGTGTGTCTGTCGGAACCATTGTTGGAGGTAATGCTACATTGACTTCAATTTCGGTCGGAACGATTTCGACTGGACTCATTACGACAGGAACTTTATCCGTTGGAAATATAATCGTAGGAACGGTTACTTCAGGGAACATCAATATGAACACCAATTTGTTAACTGCTGGTAATTTGTCGGTAGGAATCATTACTGGTGGTGCGGTCATTGCTACAACAGTATCAACAGGTTCAATGACTGTAGGTTCAATAGTACCAACCAATTTATTTATAGGGAATTTAACAACAGGTAATATTGTGTCTGGTTCTCATAACATGGCAACCAATCCGCTCACATGTGGAAACATGAATGTAAATGGAATAACATCTGGTGGTCTTACTACTTTTCTTTTATCATCAGGCATAATCACTGCTGGAAATGTCAGTACAAGTGTTTTTATAACTTCAAATATATCAACAGGCGCAGTTGCTTATAATGTCGGTCTTAATGCAGGTGGTAATCCTCTAACTGCTGGTAATTTAACTGTGGGAACCATTATATCTAGTTCAATAAATATGACGACAAATCCACTCACAGCAGGCAACATATCCGCTGGAGCCATTATTACAGGTCCTATATACACAGGTCCTGGACCATATTCACTGATTGCAGGAGGCGCATCTGTTGGAAATATAACAACAACTAATTATTATGGGAATCAATTGACTTGTGGTGGTATCTCATCTGGAATAATTAATGCATCTTTCATAGGTGTTGGTAAAACAAATCCTAACGCATCAATAGATGTGAATGGAACAATTAATGCAACAAACTATTATTTAAATGGAACCGTGTTATCCGCCGTAAATAATAATATTTATTTAGATGGTTCTACCAGTGTAAAAGCAGCCCCTTCGGCAAAATTTATTCAAGACAATTTTTTTCAATATACAGATGGAGTATATTGGATTAATTTACCAACAGTAGGTCCTACACAAATATATTGTATCATGAATCCTGCTTATGCTGGTGGTGGGTGGATGTTGGCAATGAAAGGAGGTTCTGGTAGTAACCTGTTCGCATATACCACAAGTTATTGGACCAGTACTAACACTTTAAACACAGGTGATAACGTAAGAAGTGATGCTGATGCTAAATTTCAGACTTTTAATTATTTTCCAGCAACAGATTGGATGGCTATATTCCCTACTCGTGCCAATGGTGGTGATATACCAACTTCGTTGGTGAACACAGGTTGGACTTGGGTAGAAAATAATGCTGTTAACATGACTATTCCATTAGTTTCTTGGTTTGCTTTAGGTATCCAAAATACAAAATTATGTAATGGTATTAGTACTATTGCAGGTTATCCATTTATTATTACAAATCCTATACCTCTTAATAGCACCAAATACTACTCGAATAATATTACGACTACTTTCAACCAACCTGCGGCGTCCCCTGCTTGGACTGTCGAATATGGTTTTCAATGGTATGGTTTTAATTATACCAGCGGTGCTTCTACCAATTTTAATATGAGATGGGGTTTGAATTTTAATAATGAACTAGACCAAAATTCTAATGATAATAGAGGAGGAATTGGACTTAGTGATAGGTCAGCTGGTGACACAGGTATCGGAACATTCCGTTTTGAATGGTATGTTCGCTAATATTTTATTTTTATGTAAAAATTATCATAAAAATATCACTATAAAATAAATAATATGAGCAATTATGTTCTACCATCTGTATCTAATAATATTGGTCTGGGTATCAATGTTTTTAAAACCAATAATGTTACCGGAATTTTTAATGTAGGTATAGGTGGAAACATATTAATGAATAATGTTACAGGTAAATATAACACAGCCATTGGTGCCAATGTATTTACCTCCTGTGTTAGTGGTAATAACAATTGTGCCGTCGGTAGTAATTCGGGTAATAGCATTCTTGGTTCCAATAACACCTTGTTGGGGGCAAATACAGGTCAAGGGAACGGTGATACAAACATCTACAATAATTCTTGTGTAATTGGATATGGAGCGACTGTGAATGCGAATAATCAAATTACTATTGGAACTGCTAATGAAACGGTAAAAATACCTTCTACAATTATTTCTACCGGTCCCACTATGGGGGGACTGGTCGTGGCTGGTGGGGTCAGTGTTGCTGGCACTTTAAATGTGACTGGTGGTTCTAACATTTATATGAATGGATTCATCGTTGGAACTTCTACTAATGGCACTGTCATCACCAATTACGGAACGAATCCACTAACAGTTGGCACGATATCCGCAAATAATTTGAATATTTCGACAAATACATTGTCTTGTGGTAACATGTATGTCGGTGCAATCAATTCCAGCTACATAAATACAGGATTGCTAACTGCGGGAAATATTTCGGTAGGAAATATTGTGAGTGGAACTACATCGTTTTTGTCGTCCTCTGTAGGTATTTTAACAGCAGGTAACATTTCAGTAGGAACATTAACCACTGGTAATTTGTATGCTGGGTCAATTACAACCGGAACATTAAATTTATCAGCTTTGACTACAGGAAATATATATGGAGGAACCATTGTAGGTGGAACAACAAATTTAATATCACTTTCAACAGGCTCAATAACTTCAAATAGTCTTTCGACAGGATACATGGTTGGTAGTGCCAATATGTTTGTGGGAACAATAACAGCTGGTAATATAAATGCAGGTATAAATCCATTAACTGTGGGAAATATGTCTATCGGTAATATTACGACCAGTGGAATCTCTATAACTTCTTTATCGTGTGGCACAATTACAGCCGGAAACATATCATTGGTTTCTTTAGTTTCTTTGGTTTCCAGTTCTCTATCATGTGGAACTATTGCATCAGGCACACATACAATGTCAACCAATCCACTTACTTGCGGTAACATATATACAGGAACTATCACAGGAACTTCTTTGTCGTCACTAACTATATCTTCTGGAACAATCACTTCTGGTGTTATCACAGCATTTTCTGTTACATCTTCTTCTATATCCGCTGGGGCAATTGCGTGGAGTTCGCTGAATATGTCCACCAATTCACTCACTGCTGGGCCTTTGACAGTAGGAACAATTATTGCAAATACAATAAACACGACAAACAATTCTCTTAGTGCTGGAAATATTTCAGCAGGAACAATTTATGGTACTTCATTAAATACAAATAATAACCCGATTACTGCTGGTGGTATAGTTGTCGGGTCAATTGTTTCAGGCACAATGAATATGGCAACTAATTCATTGTACTGTGCTAATATGTCAGTTGGTGCAATAGTTACTGCCAAGATTGGTCTAAATCCCCAATATGCCATAGATGTATTATCAGTGAATTCATCATCATATAATAATTTTCCAATTTCACTCTCAATCGCTGCTGGTAATGGTAGTTCTGCAGGGGCGGCGGCTCCTTCCGCAAAATATATTCAACAAAATTTCAATCAATTCACTGACGGTGTATATTGGATTAATTTACCTACTGTCGGTGCTACACAAATATATTGTATCATGAATCCCGCTTATTCTGGTGGGGGGTGGATGATGGCAATGAAAGGAACAAGGGGAACCAATTTCGGATATACATCATCTTATTGGTATAGTAATAATACTTTAAATACTACCGATAATAATAGAAATGATAGTGATGCCAAGTTTCATACTTTTAATTATTTTCCTGCTACCGATTGGATGGCTATATGGCCTGATGCAGGTGTTAATGGCGGCGACCTACCTGCCTCGTTAAATTTAAATACCGGATGGACTTGGGTTGAATTAAATGCTGTAGGAATATCTGTACCACCCATGAATTGGTTTGCAATGAATCAAGCAAATTATTGTAAATCAAGTAATGGAACAGCTGGATTTGCTATTACAACTCCTACACCAACCAATCTTCTAAAATTTGCAAATGCTGGAACTACTAATGTTTGGACGGCACAAGGCGGTTTTCAATGGTATGGAATGAATTTTTCAGGATCGACTTATGGTTATCTTACTACTGCTGGAATTAGTACTAGTATAACAGGAGCCGCTAATGGTAATGCGGTTAGATGGGGATATGGATGGAACAATGAAGCTGATTTAAATTCTAATGATTGTAGAGGTGGTATTGGTTTAAATAATGGTTGGTCTGCAGGTGACTCTAATAATTGTTGTCCAATAGTTTCTGGTTTAAATAGAACTATGCGTTTTGAATGGTATGTTCGTTGAATAACTTTTTTATATTTTTTATGAAAAAATATAAAACCGTGCAATTATAAATATTCAAAGGTGTAAAATATAATTATAAAATGCCTTTTTTGAATTGGTCTAAAAATGTATGGATGGTAATTCATTGCATGACTTTAGAATATGAAATTAATATGCTACAAAATAATCATATGACTACTGAAAATTACGACGGATTAGTTATCATTATTGAGAACCTACCGCAATTAATGGACTGTAATAAATGTAAAAATAAATTAATTAATTATCTAAAAGATAATCCTCCCAAAGACGATATATCGTTATTTGAATGGACTGTTAAAGTACATAATTATGTTAGTAGTTTTTTAAACAAACCCGCTTGGACTGTGGAATATGCCAGAGAAGAATACCGCAAAATATTGTATATTCCAGAGTATTCTTCTTAGAATGTAGATATAATCACTCTTTTTTACATTATAAGTCGATTTCACCAAGCGAAGCTTGGTTACAACTGGAAATTCCAATGCAGTAACTCTTCGAGTTACGGAATTGGAATCGAGATTAGTTTCATGTGACGGCAAAGCCGTCACGGGAACTAATGACTTATAATCTGAATTTTACGACGCTACGCTTCGTAAAATTCACAAATCATATACCATTTTAAACAAGAGAACAAATGAATAATTCGAATTATTTAAATTCAATATACGACCATGGTCGTCATACAATCGAATACGCAAACGCTGAATATCGACTGGACCAAAATACGACCGCGGTTCCGTCAACAGATTGAAATCGTTCTCGACCAAAGTCGTAAATGAACCCGTTTTCAATGAAATTCTCGCCAAAATATTGTCATTCAAATTTGTCTGGTGAAAGGCCGACAAAAACAATCGATTCACGCTTTTCTGATAATCTTCGATTGATAAATACATATATTTCAAAGGAATCGGATTTATCATTGCATCAGCCACATAACTCGGACAACCTGCATATTTTTTTTGAGTAAACCCCAGTGTCCATCCAATTTTGGTCGAAATATCAACATTGTCTGGAAGACCATTGATATCTCGTGTAAAATCTAAACCCAAACAATTGATGCTATTTCCTATTGTAGTATCAAATACTGGTTCAATCACTACTTTGCCTGTTCCAGAACCTGACCCAGTAATATTCAACTTCAAATGCACATAAGAAAATACACTATCTGGGTCCATCATGATTCCGTTCTCATCCTTAGGACACAACAGACCATTTATTGTATCAATCAAATCTTGACTCGTATAATTTCCATCAGGCACAGTTATCAAGATGTCATATTCAGTAATTGGTCCACCTTCCACAAACTGCTGACTGGCATAAATATACAAATTATTGTTACCATAACTCGCCGAAACCCCATAAAAGGCCATCGGCATATCAATTGCAGACAATTGCATGGAAACAACCTTGTTCAATTTTGTTGGTAATTGAACTGTGAAATCTGACGCATTACTTATATAAAAATTATCACGAAAACGACTGTCGATGGTTAAATATGTGTTGGTAATTCTCGTATCTAAAGGGTTCAAATGACCCGAAAAAACATTACTAGGTTGTGAATATACAAATTGTGCGTTGGGATGTTGTATCAAATTTTGTTCTCGACTCTGTTGACCAGCTTTAGTAGCTGGAAAAATTGCTGGGTCCATGCGCCAGTCTTTGGGGATTTCTGTTGGTGGTTTTCTTTCAATATAATCTGAATGGTTTTGAAAAAGCATTTCACGAGCCTTTTCCAGAAACTGAATTAAATCGGCTTTGAAACGACCCTTTACAAGCCCACTTGACAACAATTGTTCTCGAATTGTATATTCGTTATTTTCTATATCATCCAGCGAATATTTTTTTTTTAATTTTAAAAAATTTTCTAAGTCGTGCAAACTATAATTATGAATATCTAAATCTAAATCGGACATTATTACCCTATATGATATATATTCATTTTACTATTATATTTTAATACGCATATTTCTTATGTGATAAACCAAATAAATATTATATATGTGATAATAATATATTATTTATGTCCTCATTACAAACCGTTTATGGTAAAACGGGTCCAACTGGTAAAACGGGCCCGATTGGACCAACAGGACCCACGGGACAGATTGGTTCTCGTGGAACCGACGGACTGTCTCTGGAATATGTGTTATTTTTGTCGAATAATAGTAACGCCATTCCAGACACGAATGGTAGCCTTATTATGGACCCTAGCGGACAATTACAGCGAATAATTCTCATGCCATTTTCTCAAGGTGACCTTACACCATATTTAATTGGTACTTATACAACCACAACTACATCTGTTACATCACAAACGATTGCTCCCGGAATGTGGAATTTAAATTTGTTTGCCAGAATGGATAGTGTAGCTCGAATGAATATTTTTATGCGTATTTATTACACGGACGCCAGTGGTAACAACGAAACATTGATCGTCGATGGAATACAAAACCCGACACCAATCATCAATTCGACAACCAGTCCGTCCATTTTTATCAATTCCTTGTATTTTCCTTATTTTGAATTACCTGACCTATATTGTAAAATACGAATTAAAGTGTATGTAGTTAAAACGGTTGCAAATTCATCTACTACTAATGTCTATATTTATTTGGGTAACCCAACCCTGTCGAACATACGGACAACTCTTGCGAATCAACTATTGCCGATTGGACCCACGGGTTCCACAGGTTGTAGTGGCGCGACCGGACCGACTAGTGCAACGGGACCGACTGGACCCACAGGTGCAATTGGTACAACAGGTGCAACTGGACCCACAGGTGCAATTGGTACAACAGGAACAACTGGACCCACAGGTCCTAGTTTTAACACTAATAGTCCTGCTTTTACAGGATTATTGCAAGTCCAAGATATTTCCAGTTCAGGTAATATTATCATCAATTCAAACACGAATGCATTTAATATAAGTAGTGGCGCATTGGTCGTGTCAGGTGGTGCTGGGATAAGTGGTAATGCCTATGTAGGTGGGAATATGTCTGTCAGTGGTAATATTTCGTGTGGTACGAATGCAACCATCGGGGGTAATGTGACGGCGGCCGGTAACATAATTGTGAATGGTAACACTGTATCTACAAATATTACCACAGGTTCTCTCATTGTTACTGGGGGTGTCGGTATCAGTGGCAACATCTCCATTGGAGGTAATATTTTCTGTTCCAAAGGCATCGCCTATGTCGGTAGCATTCAAAATACATCTGATTACCGCATCAAAGCCAATGTGGAATTGCTTGGAACCGATTTTTCCGTTTCTAAACTGGTTCCTGTCAAATATTACAACACCATGCTACATAAAGATGATGTCGGGTTCATAGCCCACGAAGTTCAAGAAGTGTTTCCACAATTGGTTGAGGGAGAAAAAGATGGTTCAGATTATCAATCTGTCAATTATACCGGAATCATTGCTATCCTTGTAAAAGAGATTCAATTGTTAAAACAGGAGAACATCGATATTCGACAGGAACTACGCAAAATGCAACAGATAATATATAAATATGAAAATTGATTTTTTATTTTTTATAAACTTATAAGAGCATAATCAATAATGGAAGACCAAATACAATATCTTGTTGATGTTATTACGAAATTAACTGACAAAATTGAGAACCTTGAAAATAAAATCGAGGTTCTCATTCAAGAAGGTGGAACAGTTAAACCGCAAAATAAAAAAGAATTTCCCAAGGACCCACCCATAGCATTTACTGAATGGATTCATTCATTCAATGTGACTACAGAAATATTGGAATTTGTATGTCAACAACCCATTTTAGAGGGATTCAAACATTGCTTGTGTGATAATTTTAAGCGACAAATATTACCATTCTTCGTCAAAGGACGACCCAGACAACTTTATGTATTTATTTTACACGACGATATAACCGATTGGCAACCTTTCACTGATATACTCATTGACCAACTTATTCAAGAAATTTGGCGTAAAATTTTAAAACAGTTTATGAATGATTCTGTATTGTTTTCCGAAGAAGACGAACGAACACAAAACTATAGGGATATTTGTATGAAAAAAATACTGGAAATGCGGAAAATATTAACATCACGCCACCGCAAAGAAATTATGCGCTGTTTAATGGTTGCGGTGCTGGATAAAAATATTTCGTGATTATATACTGGAATTATACAATGAAAATCAATCTTTTATATATTCGTTATATTACACTTTTATTTATCGTTTTAGCTCTTTTTTTCAGTTTTATGATGATGATTT
>Ga0214919_10006835_pt1 | contig 15548 bp, 12 predicted proteins | sample LL1503_MetaG_FD_177994 | JGI IMG/M metagenome (GOLD analysis project Ga0214919, IMG submission 177994) | Freshwater microbial communities from Lake Lanier, Atlanta, Georgia, United States - LL-1503 | ecosystem: Environmental > Aquatic > Freshwater > Lake | place: USA: Georgia | collected... | reverse complement strand
TTGAGGTTTTATTGCTGACTGATCGGATTGATGAATGGTTAATGACTGCGCTGACAGAATTTGATGGTAAGAAATTTAAGTCTGTGTCTAAAGGTGAATTAGATTTAGAAGGCATTGAAGAAACGCCAGAAGAAAAAGAAGAACATAAGGCCCAAGAGAAAGATTTCGAGGCTGTTGTAAAACAAATGAAAGACGCTTTGGGTTCGAAAGTCTCTGAAGTTCGAGTGACCCATAGACTGACTGATTCGCCAGCTTGTGTGGTGAGTGATACGGATGCGATGAGCTTGCATTTACAAAGAATGATGGCTCAAGCGGGGCAAAAAATGCCAGCGGCAGCGCCTGTTCTGGAAATTAACCCAACGCATAATTTGATTATTAAATTAAAAGCAGAGTCGGATGATGCGCAATTTAAAGAATGGTCTTATTTATTATTGGATCAGGCTTTATTAAGCGATGGGGCGGAGCTTGAAGATACGGTTGGGTTTATCAAGCGTATGAATAAGCTTTTGCAGGCATAAAATTTTATTCTGATGTTTTCGTCTCTCCCCTCCGTGGGAGGGACAGAGAGGGAGGGGCGAACACGAGGTTTGCCCCTCCACATTTGTGCTTGTGTATGGTATTTCTACCGCCCTTATTTTTTAGATGTTTTTATAAGTTTTTTAATGACCCAAAAATTTGTTTTTTTTAAGATTTTAAAATCTTTATTTTCTATTTTATTGATCATCTCAGCCACAAGCCTGCTTGAAGGCTGCATGACCATTACCAATCAAGTTCAAGAGGAAGTCACTGCGGCTAAAAATTATCCCGGGGCTTTAGTGCACCCATCACAGATTTCTAACACGCCGCCCAGGGTGAATGTTAAAGACTATCAATCGGTCGAAACCAGTCCTACAAGACCTTATCAAAGATCTGATATTGCGGTTGCTGTGGCCGTTTCTGGCGGCGGGTATCGCGCGAGTAATTTATTGATGGGTGTTTTGCTGGGTTTGGAGCAATACAAAAATCCCTATCTAAAAGGCAATTTATTAGAAGAAGTCGATTATTTCTCGACCGTATCCGGTGGCGGTTTTGGTGTGGGATATTATTTATCCAGATTAAATTTATTTTTAAATTCGCAATCTGAATTTAATATTCCCCATTTCTCTTTAGAGCAAACATTTAATCAAGATTTACGCCAGCCCGCTCAAATGGGCTTAGGGTCTAATAGTCATAAATACACTGGGCTGGGTAATGTTTTAAATATTGACCAGTCGGATATTATTGAACTTGGGACGGATCATTATGATGCCTATGAGCAGACCATTAATCAGGGCGTTTTAGATGCTGGAGTGGGGCTAGTTCCAGGGATTAATACGGGGAATAAACTAGGCCATCCGGATTTTACTTTAGGTGATGTATTTATTCCCTTAAGTTCTAAAAAAACACCCAAATTACCCTTGTGGGTGGTGAACACAACGATTTATCAAAATATGGCGATTATGCCGATGACGCCAAAAATTTTAGGGGCCTATGGTGTTTCTGCGTATCGTCATGATGGCCAAAATATTGCACTATCGCAGGATCCTACTAATCCCAATTATGGCCTTGATTTTCCTTATTCTGTCGCGCTCGCTGCCAGCTCTTCTGTGCCTTTTGCCATGCGATCAACGACCCTGGAATCCAATGCCTGTTTCGGGGATTGTTATCTGCAATTATTTGATGGCGGGCTGTCTGATAATTTAGGAGTGGTTAGTGCTTATGATTTATTAATGCAAGATCCTGCACCGACTAAATTATTAATTGTTGTAGACGCGGGAAGTACTCATTTAGATGCCTTCTCTGCAGACTCAAGACCCCCGGGTGTGTTTTCTATGCTCTGGCAGGTCATGAATTCAGGAATTACGGCCTCGAGATTATTAGTGAGAAATAATGTTAAGCAATTAGGTCGGGCTTTAATGTGCCAGAATGGCGCCAGTAATGTCTTAATTGTCTATCTAGATTTAAGCGACTATCCCGAGGATCAGGATATTCAAACAAGCTTGTATTTAACGCCAGATCAACAAAAAGAATTATTAACGATTGGCCAAGCTTTAGTTAAAAATAATCAGGTCTTACAAAATGATTTTCCCAAATTTTTATCTGGAGATAAGTCCATTGGGGCTTGTCCTGCTGATGCGAAGTCTTTAAGTCTCGGGGCTTATGATGTGTCGGCGTTGGGGTAGGGTAAATCAAAATAAATTTAAAAATTCTCGTACATATGTTGAATCTCGTGTATTGAATTCGATAAGATGCGCGCGTTTCCACTGGGCTTTAATTGGGTTAATTGATCATTGGGCTAAAATATGTAATACTTTATTTTAAGTAATACTTTTATTGGGGTAATACCATGCATATTTCATCGATGACTCAAAAAGGCCAAGTGACCATACCTGCTTCCATGAGGGAACTATTAGATTTGCAGCGAGGGGATCAGGTGGAATTTTTAATTGAAAGAGATCAAATAGTTTTAAGAAAACATACTCAGCCTGTCGAAGAATTGTTTGGTATGTTCAAGGTGAAACGCGGTGCGTCCGACCAAGATATTTTGGACGGTATAGTCAAAGGAGCTTCTCGTGGTTGCCGTTCTTGATACTAATATTCTAGTGCGTGTTTTTCTTGAAGATGTGCTGGATGAGAAGCAGACAGACGCTGCTCGCGCCCTACTCAAAAAAACGAGTGAAGTATATATCCCGCAATTAGTTCAAGCAGAGTTGATGTGGGTCTTAAAGTACACCTATAAATTAACCAAGCCGAAGCTATTGGCGATCTTTAAGAAGCTGGGGTCTCATAGTTCTTTTACTTTGCAAAATCACAGTGCGTTTTCTGAGGCGCTAGCGCTTTATGAAGCAGGCCCTGCCGATTTTTCGGATTATTTGGTCTTGGTCGAAGCGAGCAAGATGGACGCAGAGGTCCATACGTTTGATAAAAAGTTTGCAAAATCAGGGGCCGTCTTAGTTTCTTAATTATTTTAAATTTTAAAAAACACAGGAAGCCTCATGTCCCACCAATCAATTCCCATTTTGACCCCCGAAAATCTCTTAAAAAATTTAAAAAATAATCAAAACCCATTCTTTACAGACTACTTTGCTTTTTACTCTTCTTGGCTAGGCGGTATTACTAAAGACCCTTATTTAATGCTGGTTCCCATGGATGATCGCATAGTCACCAGGGGCGATGGGGTCTTTGAAACTATGAAGGCTGTGAATAGATCCGTGTATTTATTAGATGAGCATTTAGATCGATTTTTTAATTCAGCCAAGCAAATAGGTTTAGTCCCTTGTTTTGATCAAGAGAAAATTAAAAATATAATTCTTGAGACTTTAAGAGTCGCTGGAGAAGCCACAGAGACTCATCCTATTCCAGAAACTAATTTTATGATTCGGGCTTTTTTATCCAGAGGTCCGGGGAATTTTACAGCCAATCCGTATGAGCCAGTGGGGTCCCAATTTTACCTCGTGATTACCAGGTTTAATTGGGTCCCCAAAGAAAAATACGAGCAGGGCGTAAAAATAGGCCGCAGCGACATTGCGACCAAGCCTTCTTGGTTGGCCAAAATAAAATCTTGTAATTACTTGCCCAATGTCATGATGCGTAAAGAAGCGATTGATAAAAAATTAGATTACGTGATTGGCCTAGATTCAAATAATTTTTTAACAGAAGGCTCGACCGAGAATTTAATATTAATTAATCAACTGGGTGAGCTGGTTTATCCAGCATTAGATTTTATTTTAAAGGGCACCATGATGACGAGATTGTTTGAATTGGCGGAAGTTCAGGGGATGAAAATAAAATCTGAAAATATAAGTTTAGAAAATTTAAAATCTGCCCAAGAGGTTTTTATGATTGGGACAAGTTTTGATTTGCTGCCAGTGATTAAGTTCGAGCAAGATTTAATAGGCGGCGGGCGGCCGGGAGACTATTTTAAAAAATTTAAATCATGGCTGGAAAAAGATATGACAGATGGGCCTAAAAGGACGGAGTTTTAAATGTTAATTAGATTGTTTTTTAAATTAGTAAAATGGGTTTTATTGATTGTTCTAGCTTTAATTTTAATATTAATTATCGCGGCTGTATTAATCACTAATTTGATTAATCCCAATGATTATAAAAATAAAATTGAAGCTGTTTTTTATAAAAATACAGGGAGAGATTTAAATATTTCTGGGGATCTTCATTGGAAGTTTATTCCAGAATTAGGCTTGTCTATTGGGGCTGCCAGCATTGCGAATCCAGAGGGTTTTAATAACAATAATTTAAATAAAAATAATTTTGCTGAAATAAATTCTGCCAGTATTGCTGTCAGTTCCTGGGAATTAATCCATCAAAAAATTGCGATTAGTTCGATAGAAATAAATGGCCTGAATTTAAATTTAATTTCAAAATCTCCGACTGAAAATAATTGGAGCTTTAAAAATCCAAATCCTGAGGTTTCTAGTTCTAGTTCTAGTTCTAGTTCTAGTTCTAGTTCTAGTTCTAGTTCTACGACCTCTGTTTCTCCATCTCCTGTTGTGAATACGGCATCAAATGGGAAAGGTGCTGAGACCGAAGTCGGTTCAAAAGAAGCCAAGACGTGGCCTATAGATTTAAATATTGGTGAAATTTTAATTAATAATTCTCAAGTTTATTTTCAGGATATTTCTAGTCCAGAAAATAATTTAAATAATTCTTGGGTGCTTAAAAATATTAATTTTAAAGCCGATAATTTAGCTTTAAATCAGGCTTTTCCTATTAATTTAAAATTTGATTTTATGACGGGAGATCAAGTTAAAAATCAAACTCAAACTCAAAATCAAACTATTAATTTTAATTTACAAGCACAGTTATTTTTTAATCAAAATAATTTAAACCTAGAAAATTTAAATCTTAATTTAAGCTCACAGGGGCATAGCAGCTTGCTTGGTGGTTTTATTAAATTAAATAATTTCACAGCGCCGAGTATTAATTTGCATCTGATGCTGGATCAGCTGGATGTAGCAGACTATGTCAATCTCCAGGGGGCGAGATTATTACTGGGTGCCTCGACGATTACAGCGCACTTAAAAACAGCGGGCTTAGATCCCAGTGAATTCCCCTCCAGTTTAAATGGCCAGATTCATGCAGATGTGGCCAATATGATTTTAAAAGGGGTGGACTTAGGGAAAATTTTAAATGGCTTGAGCCAGACTGCTCAAGATCTAGTCAATGGGAATAAATTACTGGGCTTCTTAGACTTAATGAAAAATACTCTGCCGGCGGTGAGCCCTGATCAAGAGACAGATCTCGGTAATTTTACTTATCAGGCTGAAGTAATTAATGGGGATATTAAAAATACGAATTTAAATTTAACGGGCCCGAGTTTTGAAATAAAAGGCGCCGGAGATATTAATTTAAATACAAAGTTTATTACTTATAAGCTTTCGGCTTTTAATCAAGACAGCACTGGGAAGCCAGTGGGTCTCATCGTGCCAATTAATATTACTGGGCCTTTTTCAGAAATAAAAACCAGCTTAGATATGGGCTCTGTGAAAGAGCAGATTAAAAATCTAGTTAAAAATAATAATGCTAATAGCTCTGGTAATTCTGGATCTTCTGGAGTCGCACAGACTCAGGATGATTTGAAAAAAGCAGGGAAGAAATTATTAGATGGGTTTAAAAAACAATTTCAGGGATTTAATTAATTCCCCCTCTCTGGCCGCAGGTAAACCTTCGGCCTGTCTCTCCCACGAGGGGAGAGACGAAAACCATCTACAAGGTAAAACTTTATGCCCCAATACCAAGGCTATGCTGAAAAATTAATTGGCGTCTTAGATAAAAATAATAATAACCAGGCCCATTACGCCTTGCCCATCAATGGCGAATGCGTGAGTTTAAATAATTTTATTGGCCAGAAAATAATCTTAGAGCACACGCAAAGTATTCGTTGTATTGCGTGTTTAAGAAAAATTACAAAATCTTTTCAGAATGGTTATTGTTTTGTCTGTACTCAAAAATTAGCCCAGTGTGATTTATGTATAGTCAAACCGGAGCGTTGTCATTATGAGCAGGGGACTTGTCGAGAACCTGCCTGGGGCGAAAAGCATTGTCTGCAAGATCATATTGTTTATTTAGCAAATTCTTCTGGTTTAAAAGTGGGTATTACTCGAGAGAAAAATATTCCCGGCCGATGGATTGATCAGGGAGCGACTCAAGCGCTGCCTATTTTTAGAGTGAAAGATCGAAAGACGTCGGGATTGATTGAGGTCGTTTTAGCCAAATATGTCGCAGATAAAACAGACTGGAGAAAGATGTTAAAAGGCCCAGCAGAAAATTTAGATTTAAGAGCTCTAAGAGATATTTTATTAGAACAAGCCGCGCAAGATTTAAAAAATTTGGGTCTGAATAATTTTGATTACACCTCTCCCCTTGTGGGAGAAATTGATGGAGAAGGTGGAGGGGTAAACCCTCTGTTCATCCCGCGCGTTATCAATTACCCCGTCTTAAAATACCCCGAAAAAATCAGCTCTTTAAATCTTTTAAAAACCCCTCGCATTGAAGGGGTTTTAATGGGCATTAAAGGTCAGTACTTAATGGTGCAGCATCAGGTTGCTGCAGGACCGTCCTCAATAGGGGTGTTGAACTGTCGCCACCTGGCAGGGCTGGAACTTGAGTTGCAGTTGGGAGATTGATTGTCAGAGAAAATAGGCTCGCTATTTTTTCTGCAGTTTGAAAAGATTGTGTGGGGAATCTGCCCTGAAGGCATTGGCAGAATCGACGCAGAGAAAGCTCTTCACTAGAGCCTAAAAAAGTAGTCACGGTGTCGATGGCTTTCTCGAGAGAGTCTTCAGACCAAGGGTTAGCTGTATTTAAAATTCTTTGTAGTGGAAAGCTTAATTGATATTGAAAAATAGCTTTTTTACGAGCAGAGCAAGTCAGGCCCGTATAAGTTTTGGCATGATTAATGGCTTGCTGAATTAAATGGCGAGAAATTTCTTGATTGGCTTGGATTAAGTTTTGACGCAGGGTATTGAGTTTTTTAGCCCAGCTGAGGGTGTTCTCGATGAGGGTTGGTAGCTTAGCATGTAAGTCCACTCTGCGTATTTGAATCAAGAAGTGGCTAAGTCTTTCTATTTCTTCTTTGGAGAAGGTAGTGTTTGTATAGCTTTCGGTTCGAGTTTGATGAATTTTTGAAAGGGTTTGTTTTAATGTTTTTTCGTGCCCAGCATGAGTGCTTTTTAGAGCCTTCAAAGTTTTCCTGCTGCGCGTTCTTAGAGCCTTGAAATCTTCTTCTGTAAAGTCTGACAGTGCGAAGCTTCTGCGTTCTATTTCTTGATCGATGGCCCTCGCGATACGTTCAAAAGTTAAATAAGAATCAGTGGAGCTGGCAGCTTGGGTAGGGGGGCTGGAAGCTAGGAGATGTTCGCAAAATAGCAGGGCCATTTTGTCGGCTTTGAAAGAGGTGGGAGGCAAAGCGACGTGCGATGCATCTTCTACGGAGCCATCTATTGAGCCATCTTTTCTTTCTTCAACGCCCTGGTCCTCTGATCTTTTTTGATGGAGAGGGGGTGATGTTTCAGGTTCTTCCCTTCCAATGCCTGAAGCCGCGCCAGCGCCAAATTCAGATTCAGATTCAGAAAAAATCTTATGGGTTTCTGCGAGCGCTAATAAAAAATCTTCTTTCACAATGCCTTGCTCTTCTAAAAAGCTTTCAAATTCTTCGACCTGAAGATAATCATGATCATCAAAATTTTTGAATCCATTGATCAAGCGATAGCTGTTCTCTTCGAGTGTTTTGCCTTCTGGATTTTGAAAATTTTCTGGGTGTTTGTGAATCTCTAATCTGAGCTCCAGCCACTCTCGAAATTCGCTTAAGTCCATCAAGCCGCGCTCTAAACGCTGTACGTCTGTGAAAGATCCTAAGGCTTGATAAGGATAAGAAAAACCGTATTTTTCTCGAGCAGCCGCTGAGTCTTCATCATCGTTTATCCAGTCTATTTCTTCTAACATTTTTTCCAGAAGCTCATCAGAAGATTCAGAAGTGATGAGCTCAGAAGTGCTGATGGGGATGGGTTGTAAAATACCCAGAAGATAAAGTTTGAGTTGTTCAAGAATTCCCGGAATTCCCGGGATTCCCTGGATTTGATTAATTTTTATTTGGTTTTGCTCATGAACTTTAAACCAGGAAATTTTTAGGTTTTCTAAATCTTCTAAGCGAAAGCTAAGGGGATAAGCGGTCGGCTCTATAGGGTCAGATCCCGAGCTTTCAGTACTGTCATCATCTCTAGAGGTGATACCTGCTGCTTGGACATTCAGACGAGTAAAAGGAGATACACAGAAGAAAGTCCGTCTTTTTTCTCTTTCTTGTCTTTCTTTTGGCGTGAGATCTTCCAGTTTTTTAGTCTGATACATCAAAGGAATGTAATTAATCGCAATAGATTCAAAAGGGAATGGCAAGCTGCCAAGATTAATAGATTGATTAAATAGCAAACCAGATTGGTCTAGCGCTTCCCAAAGTTTCATTAAAAATAAAGAGAAATTTTCATCGCTCATTGCCGTCTTTTTGGTAATTTTAAGTCTTTGGGTTTGGATCTTGATATCAGACGTCAGTGAAATAGACACAGGGTCAAGAACGCATTCAGGGGTTTTGCTCTGAAATTTTTCATGAGCCCTAATCAGTGGAGTAAGCAGCGCTGCTACTCTTGCTTCAAGAGCTGCAGGCCCATCACCTTCCATGGTCAGCAGCGTGATGCTGACACTGGATGTAAGATCAAGAGGTTCTTGAATAATAATAGTGGGGGCAGCTCCGCTCATGTTTTTATTTTCCTCTTGGATAGACGTCAGCGCTGAGATCAGCTGTCGGTCTTGGAGTGGCGGTGGGAATGGCAGTGAGGCGACGAATTAAATCCGCAGCGATGAGCGAGATAGGAAGCTTTCCATCTTTTTCATGGCGTTGATACTCAAGAATTGAATTAACTGCCGCTGTGAAAATGCCCTCACAGGCATGATGCCATTCGACATAGTTCAATGAAGACGCTTGGGTAAGATAGGGGGCTGCAGAAGCGCGCATGCTTATCTGTAAGAGCGCCTCTGAAAAAGTTTGAAATAAGGCTGATTTTCGTTCTTTAACATCCGAGTGAATTAGGCTTTCTACCCCAGGAATAAAGCTGGCAAAGCGACGCAAAGTGGCGCCTGTTCGTGTTGAGATTCGTTTTGAAGCCAGGCTGAACATCAGAAGCTGTACATGTTGTGTGATGTATTTAGGGTCTTGAAGTCTTGTTTCTAACACCCGGCTCTCTCTCTGAGATTGTAGAATCTGCTCCCACAAAAATCTTTTTTCTCCATCCCTTTTGACGCCAGTCATGGCCTCAAATTTTCCCTCATTCCATGAGTTAATTATTTTCATTGGGTCTTGGACTTGAGATGGCGGAGTGGAATGAAATGTTGAGCTCGGCCTTTCTAGTTTATTGAGAGTCGCTGCAAATTTTGCTAATCGCTGAGTCTCATAGGCATTTCTTTTTTCAGCCATGCGGGTAAGTTCAAATGGTGCAATGCCAAAATCTAATAATTCTTGAAGTGAGAAAGGATTAGTTTTAAAAAATGCATTAATAAAATCACTGGGTTCTGCCATTTTTTGCAGCATAAAAGGACTGGAAATCTCCAAGGGATCTGGGAGGGGTGCTATGCCGAGTGCTGGGTTTGTAGGATGATCGAGGACAACTTGAAGAGGCTGGAGAGAGTCTCCTGAATTTAAGCAATAACCTAAGCCTGCAGAGAATAAATCTGGGGGATTGGGGTTCTCACGGTGATGTCTTAAATTAACGTCTAAGTCTTGTAAGATCTTCCAGATCTCTAAAAGAATTTGCCGAATACGGGGTAAATCATCGGCGTCTATATTTCGCTCAAAAGTAATTCGTAGCTCTTGACCGTCTGGTCTGAAATAAGAGGGATAGAGAGTTGCCTGACTTAAAGATAATTCCAGAGGGTCGGGCGGATAATCTCTCGTGAGAAGGTCACCGCTGATATCGCGGCCTAGATTGGCTAGACGGTCTCCAGAACCTGTGCCTGCGCCAGTAGAAGTTGCTGAACTTGCTGTTATGACTTTTATCTCGTCCGCTATTTTTTCAGTGCCGGGCCAGGGGGTGATTGATAAAACAGCCTGTATTTTATTTTTAGTTAAATAATCATAAAGAACCCTGGCTGCGGCTTGAGTATAAAAATAAGTCCCCATGGGGATAAAAATACAGACGGGGCGTGTGGTGTCGGCAGGAGGCCCAAAGGTAGTTTTAGTGCTTGTAAGCTTAGTTTTTGAAAAGCTCTCTTGGACAGAGCTAAGAAAGCTCTGACGTTCTTGATTTGCTAATTCCTGAGCTGTTAATTTTCTTGGACGCGCTGCACTCATGATCTTCCTTGACCCTTTCCTGACATGATAAAAACGCGACGAAGTTATAGTTATGAGCTGCTTGGGTCAAGGGGTTTGTGGGGAAGTTAAGGCGTTTTTATGGGGCTCCCTCTCTGGCCCTGCGGGCCTGTTTCTCCCACGAGGGGAGAGACGAGATTAAGAATTAAATTTTCTAATAAAAGAATTTGGTCGTCTGAATTATTTAAACAAGGGATGTAGCCAAATTTTTCACCGCCAGAGCTTAAAAATAATTCTCTAGCTCTAATTTCTATTTCTTCCAGAGTTTCAATACAGTCCATGGAGAACCCAGGGCAAATAATTTGAATAGATTTAATATTTTTATTTTTAATGTTTTTATCTGTCGGCAAATTTTTCAAAACTTCTTCTAGATAAGGCTCAAGCCAGGCTTGTTTGCCTACTCTGGATTGAAAAGTTATTAAATAATCAGATGGTTTTAAATTTAAGCTTTCAGCCAATAATTTCACCGTGATTTCGCACTGGGATAAATACGGATCACCTTTTTGAATATTAATTTTGGGTAGGCCATGAAAAGAAAAAATTAATAAGTCCGGCCGGCCATGTTGATTTTGATAATTTTTAATAGAGTGAGTTAAAGCTTGGATATACAGCGGGTGATTAAAATAAGAACTAATAAACATCACTCGCCCCTCTCCCACGTGTGGGAGAGAGGATGGGGGAGAGGGTAATGTGGTGGGAGAGACGAGGTCAGGATGGGGGAGAATTTTTAAGATTTGATCCAGCGCTGCCGTAGTCGTGGTGTGTGAGAATTGGGGATAGAGCGGGATAAAAATTATTTTTTTGAAATTATTTTGGGGAATATTTTTTAGATTATTTTTTAAAATAATTTTTAAATTGGGCTCGCCATAGGTCATGGCCGGCTGTATTAAAATATTTAAATTTTTTTGATTTAAATATTTTTGTAATTTTTCACAGAGTTGATTTGTGTTTTTTAACAAAGGCGAGCCTGAATTATTATTTAGATTATTTTTGTCCCAGACGGATTGGTAAATCTTTTGAACTTTAGAAAGCCTAAACGGGATAATAATTAATCTAACTAAGATAAATCTTAAGATATAAGGCAGGCTTACCACTCTTTTATCCATTAAGAATGCTGAGAGAAAATTTTTAATATCTTTTTTGCTCGGAGAATTGGGCGTGCCGAGATTAATTAATAAGACTAGATCTCGCCCCTCTCCCACATGTGGGAGGGGGGATGGGTTAGAGGGCAACGTTTTATTCATGATAATGCTCGCTCATGGAGTGAACTAAGTCGACTAAGAATTTAACTTTGCCAGGATCTATATCTGGGGAAATCCCATGGCCTAGATTAAAAATATGGCCGGGATGGGCGCCCGCTTGAGAGAGTATTCTTGAGACTTCTTTGTGAATTTCTTCTTCTGTCCCGTATAAAACACAAGGGTCTAAATTGCCCTGCAGCGCGGTTCTATTTAAATTAATTTCTCGGGCTTTTTTAATCTCTATGGTCCAGTCCAAGCCCACACAATCAGCGCCAGAATTAAATAAATTTTCTAGAAATAAGCCCCCGCCTTTGGTAAATAAAGTAATAGGCATATGGGGGTGCTGGGTTTTAATATTTTTAATGATTTGGGACATATAAATTAAAGAACAGTGTTCATAAGCATGATGGGTGAGTAATCCACCCCAGGTATCAAAAATCATTAAGCTATCTACGCCGGATTGAATTTGGGCGAGTAAATAATCAGTGACTGCTTGGGTGAGTATTTTTAATAATTGATGTAATAAATTTGGATTTTGATACAGCATTTTTTTCGGCGCTGCGAAATCTTTTGAGCTCTGACCCTGGATCATATAGCAGGCCAAGGTCCATGGGCTGCCAGAAAAGCCAATCAGCGGGATGCTAGGTTTAAGATTTTTCTTGGTTAATTTAATCGCATCCATGACATAACTTAATTGTTCGAAGGGATTAAAACTAATTAAATTATTTATATCTTCTAGGTTTTGAATTTTATGGGTAAAAATGGGCCCCTCGCCTTCTTTGAAATTTAAACCCAGTCCCATGGCATCAGGAATAGTTAAGATGTCTGAAAAAATAATCGCAGCGTCTAAGTCAAATCTTTCCAGAGGCTGGAGTGTAACTTGAGCGGCGAGTTCTGGATTCGTACACAAGCCCATGAAACTCCCAGCCTGAGCTCTGATTTTTCTATATTCGGGCAGATATCGGCCGGCTTGGCGCATGATCCAAATAGGCGTTCTGGATGTGTTTTCTTGTTTGAGGGCTTTTAAATAATCAGAGTTTTGCATGCTTGTTCTTTATTTTTTAAGCAGGGCGGACACATAGGTCCGCCCCTACAGGGTTGGTTGGGTGTAGGGGCGGACCTATGTGTCCGCCCAGGTGAATCATGAAAAAATCGGCCGGTAGCATACTGAAGATCGATCCGTTTCCCAGAGGGTCACGGCGTCTAGTTGTATTTCTGGCGGTAAATTTTTTCTCAAGGCCCAGTAAATATATTTGCTGACATTCTCGGCCGTAGGATTTTGAGTTTGAAATTCAGGGAGGTCATTCAGATGATAGTGATCTAGATAGTCAATAATGGGTCTTAGTGCTGATTTTAAATCTTGAAAATCAATCCCAATGCCAATGGAATTTAAAACTTCAGTACGGGCTAAAACTTCTACTTTCCAGTTATGCCCATGCAGTCTCCCGCATTTACCCGTGTGGCCATGGAGAACATGAGAGGCGGAAAAATCCATCTCAGTACTTAGGATAAAAGAATCTTTGAAAGCATCTTTGAAAGTATTGTTAAGCATAGGATCCAGTGTTTTTTTAAAAGACGCACACTTTAAAGATTTTATAAGCCAGGCTCAAATTTTTTATTTTATTTTTTATTTTATTTCTCAAGTTTTTTTATGACCTTATTTCCTATTGATTTCACCAGATCAGTTCTGTAATTTCCGCCAGTCTTTAATCCAATGACAATATTTTTTTATTTTTATTGATATTTTTTTTATAAATTTTTTATAACCAAGGAGGGTGTAATGAGTGCAAGTCCAAAAGGTAGAGCTGGAGATTCTTCAGCTAGGGTAGGAGAAGTCTATCACGTGCCAGGTTCTGTACCTGGTGATGTTGAACAGGGTCATGGTGGCTATGTACCGCCGCATGGGTATATGCCGATGAGTGCGCGTGTTTTTGTGATGGCTGCCGGCGGCCATCAAGGCGTCGCGGATACTGATCCTGACCATGGTGATTCATATTTTGTTTTGCTTGACCATGTTGATCATCCTAAAACTCGTGATAAATCTCGTGCTAAATCTCCTGTGGCTGCGCCTGGATCTGCACTTGCTAATGCTCAAACGTCTTTAACTGGCATTGGGCAGGGTGTTGTTGGTTATGGTTCTACTGCTGCTGATGCTCCTGATGCTCCTGATGATCTGGCGCAAGCCTGGGGCGCTGTTGCTCCGAACAGCGGCAAACCAAAAAACCTCGCAGCGGGTCCGGTCAGCACTTCTCGTTCAGGCTCATCGCCCTGTCCTGCGCTTTGCAAAGAAAAGAATTTATCCCTCAGTGCCTTTGTAGTACCTGCCTTTGCAGGGTCTCTCACCGTGGGGCTTTTATATAATTACAGCAAATTAGGAATGCTTGCCGATGCATTCGCCTCTGGGACTTTTGGCTTTGGCGCCATTGTTTTAGGGTCTGCGGCGTTTGCCATGACTTTTCAACTATTGGCTGCTTGGAATTCAAGAAGCTATAGAAAAACACCGGGTGCTTCTTTCTTGAACGTCACCCATTGCGAATCATGGGCAACCCCTAATTTCTTGTTAAATAGAATTGCATTTGCATTATTTATTACAGGACAAGTGATTGCTTGGGGGTTTTCTTCTGTGACGTCTAAAACGCCTGATGAAACACATTTTTTTAGCGAGCACCCACAAGGCGTTGCTGCAGGTTATTTGGGCACGATGATCTTGATGGCTTCTGCGCTCTTGGCTCAAGTTTTGAATGTGAGAGCGGCTCCTGATGAACCACGCGGTGCTCAAGTTCCATTCTCAACGGGTGCAGCTTCTGGCCGTCGGAGTTCTCTCGACGGTAAGTCCGTTGATTCTGGTAAGACGACAGGGACAGCTGCAGCCGAAGCAGAGGAAAGAAAACGTGTTGACCCAGGGGCGACTAGTGTAGCGCCAGTTATGTCTATGCAACCAGCAGGAAGGACTAAAGCTGAAAAAGAAGCTAAGAAGGCTGGTACAGATGCTCTAAAAGCTGCACAAAAATCTCCTGGGCATGCATTAGGGCGTGGTCAGCTCGTTCAATCTCGGGAGTTTGACGCTGTTCCTGTTGGCTCGTTTTCCGGCGGCGTAGTGCCCAGTGCTTCTGATGCGCCTGCTCCTCGCCGCAATCAAACGGCGACTGCTTTCAGTGCTGCTGCTGTTGTTGTGCATAATCCTGCTGCTAGCGCTCAGCCGAAGTTTAAGCGTAGGACTGATAAACCTAAAGGAATGACTGAAGGGCCTAAGTAATATAATAAGCTGTTAAATTTTTCGGGTTTGCTCGGGTATGCCGAGCGACTCGAAGCCCAATTGGCGAAGTTTGCAACTGTCACAAGTTCCGCAAGCTTCGCCTTTTTCATTGGCGCGATAACAGCTGACGCTTAAAGAATAATCCACGCCCAGAGAGAGGCCTAGCTGGATTGTTTCAGCTTTGGATAGATGTAATAAAGGCGCTTGGATTTGAATCGGATGATTCTCTACACCCGCTTGTGTTCCTGTTTTTAAGACTTGTGAGAAAGCTTGGATAAACTCAGGGCGGCAATCGGGATAGCCTGAATAATCGACGGAGCTGACCCCAATAAAAATAGTGTCGGCTTGAATAATCTCAGCGTAGGAACTCGCGATAGATAAAAAAATAATATTGCGAGAAGGGACGTAAGTATTGGGAATAATATTTGGATTGTTTTGATCAGAATTTTTAACTTGAATCGTTGAATCTGTGAGCGCAGAGCCGCCCATTTTGCCGAGATCTTGTAATTGAATAATTTTATGGGGGCTGTTGTAAATTTTTGAAATAGTTTGGGCCGCTTGTAATTCAGCGCGATGTTTCTGGCCATAGTCAAAGCTAATGGGGTAGGTCTCGTAGCCTTGAGATTGGGCAAGGGCTAAGCAAGTTAGGCTATCTAAGCCG
>Ga0214919_10006834_pt1 | contig 15548 bp, 24 predicted proteins | sample LL1503_MetaG_FD_177994 | JGI IMG/M metagenome (GOLD analysis project Ga0214919, IMG submission 177994) | Freshwater microbial communities from Lake Lanier, Atlanta, Georgia, United States - LL-1503 | ecosystem: Environmental > Aquatic > Freshwater > Lake | place: USA: Georgia | collected... | reverse complement strand
TCTAAGTCATCATCACTTTTAATCAGCACACAACTGCTGAATTGTTTTGTAGGGGTACCCAAGCCAGCGAGTACTGGAGTGGCGAGCGTGAACAATCCGTCACTGGCGCAGGTATAGTAATCTTTAATATATTTTAATCTTTGATTAGGGTTCTCGTTATGAAATACTGTTGCCGCAGCGACCATGTATCTAATTTGAGGTGTTTCATAAATTTGTTTTGTGCTACGATTCTTGACTAGATATTTTTCAATCAGCTGTTCAATAGCCGCATAACTGTATTCTTCATCTTTAGCATGATCGATAAGTTCTTCCATCTTGTTCCATTCATCTTCTGTGTACCATTCAAGAAGTTCTTCAGTGTATAACCCTGTGGCTACATTTGTTTTTACGATTTTGTATAAGTGCGGAACTTGATAGTCACCGTAGATATCTTTGCGTAGCATCGATAATCTTTGCTTGCCTGCTACGAACTGATAGTTGGTGTGTCCTACTTCGGGTTCATGTTCTACGTCGATCAAATCAACGATGGCACGAAGTGTAATCTCGTCGATTTCTCGTGTGCTGATACCATCATAGAAGTGCGGTTGCGCTTTGATCTCAATCATACTCTGACTGACATCAGCCACACCCTGGCACACTTTAGCTACTTGGGCTTGCCATTTTGTAAGATCCAATGGTACGATCGCACCACTGCGTTTTTTAACTTGAATGTTGCTCACTTGAAACCTCTTGTTTAATATTTTTCTAGCTGTAAATCCGTGCTTGAATATTGATACAGCAGTTGTAACTGTTTTTCTTCTACTTGTTCTGTATTTACTATTTCGTAGGGCCAGTAATTAAGAATATATTTTCCATGGTCTAACCAAACTACTGTGTGTCTTGTTTTGTCTTTATAATCATAATATACTCTTATTTCTATAGGGGTCGTACTATGACTAGTAAAGTATATAGTATATACTATTCCTAAGGCTTTTGCAACGTCGCACCAGTAGTTTTCGGCTAACAATGCCCAGGGATCTGGCCAAGATTTTGGATCGCTAGGATCCAAATTATAATTGACAAATGGAGCAGTGCTCCACATGTTGTTTAGTTCTACTACTGCTGATTCTAGGGGTAGTCTATCTAGTTGATGGCGGAAATCTTTCCACTGCGTTAGCCTGTCATTAACACGCAGGTTCCAAAAATTTTGCCACATATTACGCGAACGTTTTTATATAATAATTGAGTGTAGCATTGCTACCAGTGCTACTAGCAGTATAAGACATAGTGACATTAGAACTATTTGCTATAAATGTTAATGCAACACCTATGTTCGCTGTTTCAATATAATCTTCTTCGATCGAAGGTGATCCAGCAAGATTAGTAACTTTCATAGAACCAACTCTGGTGTTAGTCCCTCTGACGATATTATAATCAATGATTCTTGAGTTTACTGTAGAAATAGTGATGTTAGCTAAATTGGCTGTAGTATTGTCTAACAATGTTTCTGAGGCTGCATCGCCTAATGCTGCTATAGCAATATTGGCCGCAATAGAGGAAGCAGTTAATATAACATTACTATATTGTGTGAGGATTTCAGTTACCCCAACGGTTGGGGCACCTTCTACTAGGGTTCCATTGCCAATGTATAATCTACGCTCATCAACGGACCAGCCCATTTCACCGCTGGCTAGTTGTGGTAGATTTTCTTGTAAGCCACGACGGACTTGAATTTTGCTTATTTGTATTACAGCCATGTTATCACCTTAGTTCAATATCTAGTATTTATGCTAACTTATAATACTGCTCAACTCTATTAAACCAACGGTCCATCCAGATCGTCCATTCATTTCCACTTACTGTCCAAGTTTGGAATTCTGGCCTAGCAAATGTGTTGTCTTCTAATAGCGTAGGTGCCACAGCCATTAATATCACACCTTGTTTAATGTCTGTGCCATGGACTTCGTTATGCGCGGCAGCATAGGCGCATAATTGCAAGAAATAGTCCTCAATCCACTCGGTTTTCTTAGGTTTATTGGTCTGTTTGTAGTCGATAATCGCCGGTGCACCCTTGTATACTCCGCAGGCATCTGTAGTGCCTGCATATAGTCCCGGAACGTATAATGGCACTTCAATACCCCATACTTCATCTACATGTTTTAAACCATGTTCTACGATCTCTTGTGCCATGGCATAACTCTGTTGGCTATTTGGATTAGTTCCAGGAGTGCCCATTTCACGGTCGTTACGCACATAGTCTTCTAACCATTTGTGCATACGTGTTCCACGGCTAGCAGCTTCTGTGGTAATTTCCTGTGCCTTGGCTGTTCCTACACGTTTACGCCAATTTTCAAGAGCATCTTTTTTCTCTTGTGGTTTGGTACGATCTAAGATTGTAGTGACACTAGGAACACGTGATCCATCTGGTAATGTATAAAGCCTTTTACCTTCTACTGTATCACGGTTAATAGGGGTATAATTATAACGTTGTACTAGCATTGACTTTTTCCATAAATAATTCAGCTATACGCTGGTGTTGAGCAGGGCCATAATGATGATCCCTTGCCTGATTAAGTTGATATAACTGATTAAATGCCATAGTTCCTAACTCGTCATCGGTACTAAGTTCATATAATTTAAATTGATATTTGTTCTGTAATAAATTTATTATTAATCGATTTTTCTGTAGATTATTATACATGTTTGTTTCATCAGCCATGCACTTATTATGTTCGTTTAAATTCCAAGGACCATTCATCAGAGTTGGATCATCATTTAGATTGTAAACAGTTTTATATGTTTCAAATCTACTCATTGATGGCCATAATATGAATACATAGTCAGGATTAAATATGCTTGCCGTATTTGACAGCAGTCTGGTGACATAATCTGCACTTGCGCCGCCGATCCCTAAATTATAAAGATCATGATCGGAGAATTTTAATTTTATATGTGATATCCAAATATCTTCAAATTTGAGACCTACACCCTCAGTGTGACTACAACCAAAACAAAGTATTTTAGGAATATTGTTTGTTAGATCAAATTCAGTAGTTCTATAACCATAACTATTATAGTTATAAGTTATACTAGTTTCGGTATATCCAGGTTTAGGATTTTTAACCCAATTTTCTTCAGTATCTGATCCTGACCAATGAACTATTTGATTTTTGGGATGGTGGGTTTTAGGAATGAATCCCTCTGCCCATAAATTTCTTATCGTAGTCAACATCTTACTAGTATATATTACTAATTATAAGATGTCAAACAGTAAATGATTCTCCGCAACCACATTCAGCTTTGACATTAGGATTTTGAAATTCAAAACCTTCATTGAGTCCTTTTTTGGTATAGTTGATTTCCATACCGCGTAGATAAACTATATCTTTTTTATCAATTAATAATGTAACTCCATGTTCATCTATTTCAATATCATGCTCACGTACTTCATCAGCAAATTCTAATACATAAGCAAAGCCACTACATCCGGCGGTGCGCACACCAACACGCATACCTATACCACGACCTCTATTATATAGAGAGTCTTGCATTTTTTTAGCGGCAGTGGCGGTAAGTGAGATCATATCCATTATTTAAACCAACCTTTGGAATCTTTTTCTATCCTGTTTAATACAGCTTGTTTTTCATCATCGGTCATATCATACCATCCTACAACTTCGTCCACCGTGCGGCCACAGCCCACACAGACTTCATCTTCGTAGCGGCATATTGATATACAAGGACTTTCAATGGGCAACTGTTTCATTTTTCTTTCTATAGTCTGCTATCGCTGATTTGATCGCATCTTCTGCAAGCACCGAGCAATGTATCTTGACGGGCGGTAACGCGAGTTCTTCTGCGATGTGTGAGTTTTTGATGGTCTGAGCCTCATCCAGCGTCTTGCCCTTGAGGAGCTCGGTGACAAGGCTACTACTAGCAATAGCACTGCCACAACCATACGTTTTAAATTTGGCATCTGTTATGATTCCTTCATGGACTTCTATCTGCAATTTCATTACATCACCACAGGCGGGTGCACCTACCATACCTGTTCCTACATCTGGACTATCCTTGTCCAAGGTACCCACGTTTCTGGGATTTTCATAATGGTCAAGCACGGCCGCGCTGTAACTCATATAATTCCTCCAATGTTATCGAACATTTAATATTCTTACTTGTATTTTCTTTGTAGTGTATAAATTTCAAATTATAGATGCTACCTATAATTTTAGGTGGAACTTTATTTCTAAACCCTGCTGTAACACTATACATATGATCCAAATGATAATTTAGTAATCCTCTTTTATCGTGATTTTCTAATAATGTCAGATCATTTTTAGCTGTCCAATAATAAACTTTCCTTCTATACTTCTTAAATTCTAGATATTCAGGATCGTCTGGTTTCCAAAATATACCTTTATCTATCTTGGTTTGAATCATTTTAGCAATTGATTCTTTTTTTACAATTTTTCCAGTTAAGGCTTTAGATCTTTTTTTATTAGATTCGGTAGACATTGTTTTACCTTTCCAATATCCTCTGGCTAAATTAGCTAAACTATTTGGGTGATTTAAGAACACCCCAAACATAGGATTATTTTCACCTTGTTTAGCTTCACTTGCTTTTTTACGCCAGCTATCTGATCTATTATTAGCTGCCCATCTGCGGGAACAAACAGGCCCGCAAAATCTGCGCCTTAATTCTTTTTTTCCTGCCTTAGGCAAAATAAATTTATTGCTACAACATTCACAAATTTTTTCTAACATATAGGATTCTCGTATTGTTCTATTATTTAGTCCGTTACGAAATTCCAATAGTATACTAAAATACTACAGTATTTAGTGCGTTATGTCAATCCTATCGGTAAAATTTAAGTTCTTGTTCTGTAACAGGTGGAGCAAAGTTTGGTTTTGGTAGATTTTCTTTTAATTCACCCAACGCTGTATGCCAACGCATATCTTGTGGGCAAAATTCACATTGTGATATATGTTTGTCTTTAGTAGCCAAAAACTCTTGTAATTGCTCTTCACGGCAATCTACTGTCAATGGCTTATAACTGTATAATAAATCACGCTGACGATCATCTAACCGTAGATCAAACTGTTGATCAAAATCTGGTAGGTTGCTCATAGCAGGACATTTATATAACTGACCTTGATACATGGTATGATCATGTTTCATATCACAACTATTAAATGCGTTTACAGGATCGCTAGTATGTAAAATAAAATGATCATCTTGTTTGATAACAGTAGATTGGTGAAATATAAATGCTTCTATCTCCCCGGCATATCCCTTCCATTTGACTTTTAGTTCTTCTGCTGTTGCAGGGTCATGTAAACTAAGACCAAAGCCTACGCGATATTTGTTCCAAAATGTAAGATGCTCGGGTCGCTGATATGTACCATTGGTCTGTATCATAATAACTGCATCAGGCCATAGTCTGCGCAGATTCATAGCCCATAGTTCTAAATCAGGATTAAGTGTAGGTTCACCACCTATGATTGTAATGCGTGGTAAGTCTAGTCGTTTAGCCCAAGCTTCATATTCTTCAGCATGATCAATCCAGTGTTGATGTCCTTTAAAATTATAGTTGTTAAAGCGATTGCAGCCGCGGCAGGTTAGATTGCAGACGTTGGTTATATAGAATTCTACTACAGGAAATAAACGGATCATCTAGTATTTAATACTAGAATCCAGGTGCGTTGCGTTTACGAGCGGCTTGTTTAGCCATATTGCTAACTGTGTCTACGGGTGCATTTGGATCTGCATCTTGATCTTTGGGGTTTTCTACAGTTGCTGAACTGTCGTTGTCCTCACCAGCCGGGCGTAGTTCAATGTAATCTTTGTTATAGCTCTTGATTAAATTTTTCAGTGCTGGATTGTTTGTATTTGCTTGTACTAGTGCATCATAATCAAATGTCTTGTCGGTATTAAGCACAAGATTGATCAGGCTCTGTGTTGAGATCTTTGGGGGTTGTTTTTTATCTTTATATCTATGGCGAATAAGTTCCAGAGCTGTTGTTAAATTAGACTCTGGAGTATTCTTTGGACTGTGTTGAAATTCATCTAAGCGCACGATTATCTTAGTTCGCGGCCTAATTCTTCTGCGCCACCAACTGCTGCATCTGTAGCACCAAAGCCATCAGTTTCGTCTTGATCTAAATCGCTACCTGGAGGCGGAGGTAAACTTGTATCACCACCACTTAGGTCATCACCTGGCATGGCCATTGGATTATCAACTTGCTCACCAGTTAGGATGCGTACACCACCATCAACACCTTCACGTGCTGTTTGTAGATTTTGCATTAGTGTTTCTAATGTAGAACCAACTGCGTTTTTAAAACCTTCAGCTTGTTCTGAGCCAACCTGGTCACGGATGCTGTCTAGTAATTCTGGCAGTTGTTCATTTTGCATCTTACCAACTTTTTCAATAGCGTCTTGTATCGAATCTACCATATTCTTAGCTGCCAATAACACTTCAGCGTTACCAACTTCACCTTCTACTAGTTGTTGGCGACGTTCGTCAAGCCATGCACTTAAACCTTCTTTAACAGTGAGCAATTCCATATAACGTGGATTTGTTTCTGCTGTGTGTAAGTCCACACTGTGGCGAATTTTGTCTAAATTAGCAGTAATAGTTTCACTAAGTTTTTCCGCTTTTTCGACTGTTAGACTGTCGAAATTAATAGCGAAGCCAAAGCGGCTTTCTAATAATTTGTTAGTTCTTTTTGCTGTTATTGTAGACATTTCTGCTAGTTTCATGGTCAAATTCCTATTTAGACTTTAATATATTTAGCCAAGTTCAAGTTTTTTGTAATTTCTTTTTTGACTTGTTCTATACGATGTTGCGTTTCTGTGTATCTATTGCTGTAGTATTCTTCACCCCAACTATCAGCTATTTTTTGTGCTTTTTTATACCTGATCCTATATAATGCTGCTTCAAATTCAAGTTTATTTAATAGGGCATCAGTATCTTTAATATCCTTGGCCAGTTGTAGTTGCTTTTTATGCAGGGCTATACAGTAATAGATAGCATCCTTGCGGCTAAAAAAATCAAATATCTGTTGAGAGTGTTCTAAAACTCTCCAGCATTGATCATTGATTTTTACTACCTTGTAATTGCCTACCAAGACGTCCACCCCCATCTGATAGCAGAAAGGTAGGTCTGATTCTGTTTGGGCTAATCGGGTTAGTTCAGTCTGGGTAAATCGACGGATCTTTTCAATGTCAAACTCAACTAACGATTTTTTTGTAGTAGATTTTGCCATCGGTATTGGTTCGAAGTAGCACGTCCTTAACGGTTAATTGATTAGCTAACAACTGTTCGCGCTCATCTAAATGAGCCTTGGCTATAGCAGTATCACCAATGAAACGTCCAAGCAGTTCGTTTTCTTCGTTGGTAATAGGTAGTAATAGTTTGTTGGTTAGTTCTACGATCTTCATGCAAGTATTTATGTTACTTGAAGAGAGCGTGTCCGATAAATCCGATGAGTCCTGCTAGGATGACACCAAAGATGCTGACTAAGGTGCTGACAGTCTGTTTGCTCTGTCCATCAACTTTGCTGGTGAGGCTGTCCTTGATATCCACTAGGTGGCCTTCAAGTTTATCCATACGATTTTCTAGATTATCTAATTTATTTTCCAAGTTTGCGTACCTTACGGCACATATTTCAACGTGGGCTTCTAGATTCTGTTTCTCAATTTCTGTTGGTTTGGCCATCTCGCTTTCCTAAATGAGCGATGCCGTCTTTTGAGTGAGCCTTAACAATGTGCCTTAATATGTGCCTTAATGAATGCCTTTGAGCATCTAATATATTTATGATAGATCCACAGAAATAAAGTATATGTTTTTATATTCGCCTTCTGTATAGAATAATGCCATTGATGGTGGTGCAGTTTCATCAAGACCCAATAGTATTGGGGTCTGCGCGAAATCTTTTTTTAATATAGCGTAAGGATCTTGATCATTGAGATATAGATTTTCAAATTCTACTTCAAATTCAAAAGTCCATACACGCTGTTTATCTTGATAGTCGCTACCAAACGCATGCTGAGAAAGATCTTTGGTTTCAGTCTTGAGCTGTTTAATGCTCATTATCTGTGTCCTCAATCCCAGTATCTGAACTACTGTCTCCCAGTTGCGTTGCTTGTTACGCATACGCTCAAGCTCTGGGGTAAATTTTGTTACATCTGTTTTGGTAATGTCTATCAAAGTATATCCACGATGGCGATATATTCTTTGTTCTATCATTATAAGAGTATTTATTGGCCAATGTCAAGGTCACAAAAAAAGCACCTAAGGGTGCTTTCTATGTTTTATAAAAATTAAACGTTATACAAACACAAATCCTACGTTGCCTGTGACAGTATATACTACTGTACCACTGATATCAACTGCTCTTTCACTTACTGCTGTGTTAGCATAGGTAAATGTTGTTGCTGTTAAACGTGTTGCCGCTGTGTTTGCGCCAATTTGACGAATACGATGTTGAAGCTCATCGGATTTTACTCTAGCATCTGTGACTAAAAATAAATTGCCACCTGCGTTTGTTGATGATACCCCGCCAACAACATAAGCCAATGGATTTACTTCACTGATGATTGAGTCAACTACACCGCCAACTAGATCACATTCTGCAATTAAATTACCACGTATTGCTACTGAATTTTTAATTTCAACTACGTGTAGGCCTAACGTAGAGCCATATAGCGTATTCTTAATTGTTTGTGTGCCTACGACATTATTGCCTTGGCCTTGTTTATATTTCTGAAATATTGCCATTGTATTCTCCGAGAATCTTTCTATTATTTATGCTAGGACAATAGAATGCTTGGCCAAAAAAAAAGCACTGCGAACAGTGCTTTTTAGTTTCGCTAATCCAGTTAAGAATTAAGCAAATGATGTGCCACTTAGACCGTTGTAGATAGTCCATGTTGATGTTAAGCCGTTAGCTGCATCAGCATCAGTTGCTAGTGCTGTTGCAATAGCTGCTGAAGTACCGTTAACGTCAATGACGTTACCTGTAGGTAAACCTTCTACCATAAATATGCAGTTACCGCTTGCTGGTGTACCAACGATTGTAACTGTACAGAATTTTGCTAAAACACGAACTGCTTTTTCAAAGTTGCTGTTACTTGCTGCGTATGTTGTTTCTAAACCACTTGCTGCGCATTTAACGAATTTAACGTCACGACCAACTTGCTCCGCTGCTACTGCATAACCATATGATTGTGTAAATGTTGCCATTTTGTATTTCTCCTAAGTTTGTACGCTTTCGCGCATAATAATATTTATCAATTAATGGCCAAAAAAAAGCACGCTGTTTAAGCGTGCTTTGTTTATTATTGCTGATTAAGCAAATGTTAAACCAGTTAGTGAAACTTCTGCAATCGTTGTATCGTTTGCTGAGTTACCTAAAGCATTACTGATAATTTCTTCTAAAGCTTCAAATGTTGTATCACCTGTATCATCAGTACCACCGTAAGCACTAGCACCACGACCACCACGTTGTAGTGTTGCGCTGTTTACGATTGCAACAAATACGTTAGAACCAGAACTTGTTGGTTTACCAACGTAAAACACTTCTGCGCCCATTTGTAAAGCCTTAACTGCTTTATATAGGTTGCTGTTAGCTGCTGCCGGTGTTGTTGTAAAGTTAGTTGTAGCTGAAGTGATTGAAATTGCTGTCAATACAACTGTACCAAATTTTGTGTAAGGACCAATGCCTGATGCACCGTCACCTACTAGTTTAAGCGCATTTGTACCTACTGCTGAATATGAATCTGCCATTTTATTTCTCCTAATATATTAGCGTGCTCGCGCACATACAGTTATTTATGTTCTTTTTAGAAAGTTAGTGCGACTAAATTCTAGTCTATCCACTAATTTTACTGCGCCACCATCATGCCCTATGGCTACGAAGCCTTCTGGTGTCGTTACCTTATATCCATCGTTAGTTTTTTGGAATGTGCCAATACCTTCTACCTGTTGTAGTTTACGCAAGAGTAATGCTTTCATTTCAACTATGCGTTTGTAGGTGGCCAAGATACCTAATAGATTATTAGCGTTATCAGCAGTCCATTGTTCTTTTTCTTTGATCTTAGATAGACGATTCTGTGCCGCACGGCTGGTGATGACGTCAATATCTTTGGTCATCACTTCATTGTAGTGTGACATAAAGTCTTTCAAGAATTGTGTAGGGTCCGTGATCTGTGTGCCTGCACGTACCATCTTGTTGATAAAGGGTTTGATATTGCGAGCGAACTCTTTGTTAGCTAGGATGATGTCAAAGCGTTGTTGACCAATTTTCTCCATGGTCTGATATGTACTATTCATTAATGCTTGGATCTTGCGATCTTCTGTAGGAGTTAAACTAGCAATACCAGTGTAATCTTTATATGTTGCATCATCGAACCATACATCAGCTGATTTACGTAGGCCTTGTATATTAACTAAAAATCCTGCTTTCATTTCTGCCAAACTAGTGCCTTCATAACTGGTGTGGAATATAATACCAATCTTAGCACGTGCTATCTGTTGACCAAGTTGACTATCTACAGGTACAGCATAGGTAATTGTGTTAGGTGTAAATGTTAGGCATCGCTCACCACCTATGTCAGCAGTTTCTACCCCACCTTCTTTGAACAATAGGTCACCCTGGATGACTCCACCAATGCCTAGTTTCTTTAAGTGCTGTAGCGCACTGGCTAGGATCGCTGCTAGGTCTGGTTGATCACCATAGAACTTTTCTATATCTCTTGATGTCTTGCAAACTTTTGGTTCTGCTTTGGCGAATACACTTTTAGTACCAACAAAGAACTTACCGTCTGCAGGATCAATACCACAGATGATCGCTGGACTACCATCCCACTTGACTGTGAGTTTGGTTGTAGTACCTGTACCTTCTGCCAACATACCGCGTAGGCTTTCAATATAGTCTAAAGCACTTATAGCACCAGCATAACCAGCGTTAAACACTAGATCTTCAATATGCTCAAGATGTTGATTTTTGCTTTCTGTTAGCAAGAATTCTGGAGTTTGACGTTTTATTTCGTATAATTTCATTATGCGCCTTGTTTTTTTTGCATTATGACTCTTTGATTGATAGCCAGTTGATTTAATCCTTTAATTTCCGTTGGGTCAGTGACTTCAGTATTATCATCAGATCTAATCCAACGTCCGTTGGTACCTCTGGTTACATTAATTTTATTTGGAGTCGTGACTGTTATTGGTTTACTTGTTGGAGCGGCAGCAGAAGATGGACTACGCCCAAGAGCTTTGTCAAATAGTGCTGATAGTGATGATTGTATTGGGGGAGCCTTGGCCCCTCTCTGCCCAACTGGAACCCATTGTCCGTTATCACCAATGGTATATTGTTTCTTTTCAAATCTAACCATAGGGGGATCAGAACTTATGATCTGGACGCCTCCAGGATTGTTGTTTTTAAGTGGGCCGCCTGGATTTTTTTGTTGATCTGTTGGTTGTGTTTGCGCTAGGAAGTTTAATTCTTTTTGTATGGACCTTGGTGCTGGCTGATATTTTCCAGTGGCCGGGTTCTGTATACCCCATTGCTGTCCTAGCCAACGATACGTACTACCTTTATAATTAACTTCGCCGGATTTATAAGATGTATTTGACCTTAACGGTTTAGTTTGATCACGATAATTTACAGCATCAGGAGCGATTGACTTTGCTAAACCTTTGAAAAATCCAGCTTCTGTTATAACTTCATTAATCTTCATCTTTGATCTTCCTGACACCACGTGAGAATTTAGCAGGATCTTGGCCTTTGATCGCGTTTAATAAACGATTTTCTAACTTGTTGGCTGTTTCAACATCGTAGTTTTCGTGGATATACTTGATGAGGTTGATAGCACCGTTGATGATGTTATTAGCACGGCTCTCAAGAAGATTCTCCTTGTCTTTGTGTGTTAATAACTCGTCTAGCTCAGTGAGTAGGCTACGTGTGCGTTTCTGCAAGATCTTTGCTCCGGTTTAGAGTATTTATCGATGATTAAGATTTAATTACTTCCGCAGTTATCATCACATGCTATCAATCTACCGTCTCTATAATCAGATATATTCCAGGATTTTTCAATCTGTGAGAACCATTGTAAACATTCTTCTAATGGGTAGGACAATGCATTATTCTTATACACTATATCAGATATCTGGGCATTCACCGCTTGATGATATTCCCCATGACCATAAGTTTTAGGGTAAAATCCCAACCAACAGCAAGGACTAATTTCCCCATTAGCAGCTACATAGATTGCGCGATCTTTTTTAGCTTGGCACGTTGTTTGCTTTTTTGGGGTCTTATCTTTAGCAATGTCTTCTATTAGAACAAGATCGGTCTGTTTAGATTTAAAATTTTGTTTAAACTCAACAATACCAGTATAATCGCCCATCACATGTACCAGATTACCTTGCTTGTCGTATACTGGACCAGAGTTCCTAGATTCATCATTGATTATAAAATATTTAAATCCTAAACTATACGCTAGTTTCTCACATTCTTTAATTTGGTGTTGATTATGTTTGAACGGAACCATCTTCCATATCGCCGATCCGCCTGCGTCGATAAATGTTTTTGCATTGGCTAGAATCTTATTAAAATCTGTGTCTTGTCTATATAGATGGTGTGTGTCTGCCAGACCATCTAATGCAAATTTAATAGTAATATCAAGTCTTGCCAGATCTTGCCAATATTTTTTATTTCTGCCAGATCCATTGGTGTCTATAGATATTTTTAAATCATTATTTAATTTTTTAAAATAATCAAGTATGTCAACAGTATGCGGATTCATTAATGAGTCTCCGAGATTTCCGCTCAAAGTCATTGTTTTTAATTGCATCAAAAATGATTCTGCAAAAATCATTTTAGCCTGTGATAAAGTCATATTAACTTCAGGGTATCCATCATTGAATGGATAGCCGCGAAAATTACGAGAACATAACGGGCATCTTGCATTGCAAAATGTAGACAGTTCTAAATGTACATGTCTTATGTCTGCATATTTTATCATTCTGCATTATTCTTAAGACCAGCTAGCATACTCTTAAGTTTACTGCTATCTACACCTGCGGTGATCTTGGCCTCTTCGCTTGAGGCCACTGTTGACCCTGTTTTGATCTGACTTAGTATATTAGTTGCGCCTACTCCACGTAGGCCACTTTCTTGTGCTTCTTCACCTGGGTCTGTGATACGCAAGGTTTCTAAATCAAACTCTAGATCTACTTTCATACCTACACCTGAACTACTACGTGTCTTCATAAGTTGCAATTGATAACGACCACGCTCACGCATGGCTCTTGACGTAAAGATACCAAATACGTTATCTGCTGTGTTGATCTTACTCAACCCGCCTGCGATATGACTATGGTCAAATTCAATTTCTTCAACTGCACCACGATTTAACTGTGACGCTGTGATCATTAAAATGTTAAGTTCTTTGGATAGATTACGCAGTTCTTCACTTACATATTTGTCTTTAACAAACAGGTCATTTGGACTGACTTTAGCTGATACTGGCATGACCAAGTCCAAATAGTCTACCATGATAAAGTCTAACTTCATACCTGTTTGGATCTGTAGTTCTTTTAAGTAGCTACGGATTTGATTTACGTTACTCTGTGCTGGCATATATTTGATCTGTAATACCCCAGATTTCTTACCTACCATCTTGATTTTCATTTCAATGGTGTCTAGGTCTTTGAATATTTCTTTGGTACTAACGTTGGCTACCATACTGTCCATACGCATAGCACATAAGCCTTCACTAAGTTCTAAACTTAAATATACACCGTTAAGCCCTTGCGTAGCCCAATTGATCGCGATATTCTGCATGAATAAGGATTTACCACTACCTGATCCGCCAGCAAAGATATTAAGTTCACCGCGGTTCATACCACCAAACAATCGTTTATCAAGAGTTGGCCAACCAGTACTTACTTGGCCATTATTACTTTTAATCGCCAATAACCTAGCCCGCGGATCTAAGAAATATTCAGTGCCCATGTCTTTGGTCAAACTAATCTGTACCGCATCTTTGATAAGTTTTTCTACAGGATCATACTCACCCTTTTCCAACAAGTCTGCTGATTTAAGGATCGCACGTTCGAGTTCATTACGGCGAGTAAAGCCTTCAAACTCTGCTAGGAACCAACTGTAATGATCTTCTGTTAGGTCTGGCACACGTTTAAGATCAACACCAGTGACTGCTTTGACCTGCTCATGTGTAGGCATAGCCTTATGATCATCAGTATGGGTTTTGATGAACTTGGCCACTTCACGTAGACTACGATCAAAGTTTTCTGGATTATAGATGTTCTGTACCCGCACATAACTCTGTGCGTCTTGTAACATCATTTCTAAAAATAGTTTCTGTAGTTCTGGGGAATATTCTTTTGTCATATATAGTTAATTATACAGTTTCTTTTTCATAAGTTCAATCTTGAGTTTACTCGTCTGTTTGCTGTCTAAAATAGTTTTCAGCACAAACAACTTGCCATATTTTACCACTGCTTCATTTACATCTTTACAAGTTTCTAACCATACGGGGTAGCTGACGCTCCATCCATATTCAATTGCATTGTTGATCATCTTAGCACCAGCACGATCTCGATCTGCTACTACTATGATTTCTCTTCCCAATGACTCTATAATGTCTGCTTGTGTTTCATTACATTCGTTATTTAACACTGCTACACCATCTATACTCATAGCATCAAATGGTCCTTCACAGACTATGACAAACTTGCTGTCTGCCTGTTGATTGTTAATATTGAATACAAAGTTGGGTTCATAGTTACTATAGTATTTTGGTTTAACTCCATCAGTGACAGCACGGGCAGTATAACCAATGGTCCGACCTTGCCAGACAAACGGAATGATCACACGCTGGTGTAGACTGTGTTCTGTTGAATCTGTCCAATAAAAGTCATAACGGTCATAGTCCATCTTGCGCAGATTGGTATAGTTGACTGCTGAATTCAACAGGCCTGGAACATTACGGAAATCATCTAACAAATGATGTGACATCATGGCACGGAAACTGACTGCGGATTCTGGCAAGTCACGAGCTTTGAAATCAATCCGTTCTTCTTCAGCTTCTTGTTTGACCTCTTCTGGTGCAACCAATTCACGGACACGTATGGCTTCGATAACCAGTCGTTTAATATCAGTGTCATCTGCACCTAACCATTTTAGCAATTTACGGAATTTGAATGTTAGATGGCGTCCTGGTTGATAGCTGGCTTTGAAGTTACAGTTGAAACAATGATAGCTGACACTACCATCTGGGTTAGCAGTCAATCCACCACGGCCACGGGTATCTGCACTTTCACCATTATGTGGACAGCATACACCATTGAAGCTGGTCCAACCACTTGGAGTAGTCTTCTTCTTAACGGGTAAGATTGATTTTATGAAGTCACTTACGATATTCAGCATATACTATATTATACACTGAACTTTTGATTAGAACAAGCAGTTTTGATATATTATGCTGATGTTACTAATTTCCAAACTGGTGAAGCTTTAGTTCCACCATTGATGTATAATTT
>Ga0214919_10006833_pt1 | contig 15548 bp, 16 predicted proteins | sample LL1503_MetaG_FD_177994 | JGI IMG/M metagenome (GOLD analysis project Ga0214919, IMG submission 177994) | Freshwater microbial communities from Lake Lanier, Atlanta, Georgia, United States - LL-1503 | ecosystem: Environmental > Aquatic > Freshwater > Lake | place: USA: Georgia | collected... | reverse complement strand
CGCCGCACTTCCGCCAGACATCGCCTACGTCTTCATTCACGACTGCGCCCGCCCACTCGTGAGCCCCGAACAACTGGTCGCCCTCCACAAAATAGTCATCCGCGAGCACGCCGTCGTGCTTGCTCATCGCGTCACCGACACGATCAAAAAACACCGCGGTGATGCCCGTCTGCGAACCCTCGAGCGCGAACGCCTCTGGGCGATGGAAACTCCGCAGGTCTTCTCCCGCGACCTCCTCGATCGCGCCTACGCCCGCGTAGCCAAGAAAAAACTCCGCGTCACCGACGACGCCCAAGCCGTCGAAGCCCTCGATCACCCGATCGCTCTCCTCGAAAACACCTCGCCCAACCCTAAACTCACCACGCCCGGCGACCTCGCCTACCTCGAATTTCTGCTCGCTCGTGCTTCCGAGGCGGCCCCAGCCTGCGAGTAATATTTACGGCACTACTGCATGAACCTCCGCATTGGCCACGGCTACGACATCCATCGCCTCGTCCCCGGCCGCCCGCTCATTCTCGGCGGCGTCCGCTTCGCCACCGACTACGGCCTCGACGGCCACAGCGACGCCGACTGCCTCACCCACGCCATTTGCGACGCACTGCTAGGGGCCGCGGCCCTCCCCGATATCGGCCACTTTTTTCCCAACACCGACGCCGCCTACAAAAACATCGACTCGCAACTCTTGTTGCGGCGGGTCATCGGCGAACTCGCCGCCCGACATTACACCCTAGTCAACATCGACGCCTCCCTCATCGCCGAGAAACCCAAAATCTCGCCCCATCTCGCTGCGATGAAATCCGCCCTCTCCGCCTCCACCGGTCTCCCAATTGATTGCATCGGACTTAAAGCCACCACGAATGAAGGTGTCGGCGACCTCGGCCGCGGCCTCGCTATCGCCGCCCACGCCGTGTGCCTGATCGAAAAAAAATCTTAAAACTAAGTTCCGCCGTTTCGCTATTATCAGATGTCCGCCTTTTTTTCGCGCTACCGCGCCCTTCTGAGTCTCCTGCCATGTTTAATCCTGATGTTTCTAGCCTTCGGCTTCACCGCATGCGCGCCTCGCGAAACTCCGATCGTCTCCGGCACCACCACCCAAACACTTCATCGCGGCATCGGCAACGACCTCGCCGACCTTGATCCGCATCTCGCCACGCAGGCCGCCGACTACAACGTACTCTCCGCCCTTCTCGAGGGCCTCGTCGCCGAAGACCCCGTGGATTTACACCCTGTGCCTGGCGTCGCCCAATCCTGGACGATCTCGCCCGACGGCCGTACCTATACGTTCCACCTACGCACCGACGCCCGTTGGTCGAACGGAGCTTCCGTCACCGCTGGAGATTTCGTCGACTCATGGCGCCGCATGTTGACGCCCACACTCGGCGCAGATTCCGCGAATCTTCTCTACATCATCCAAGGCGCCGAGGCCTTCCACAAATCGACTGCGCCGTGGTCCGCCGTCGGTCTCGCTGCGCCTGATGCGCGCACCTTCATCGTCACCCTCGAGCATCCCGCGCCGCACTTCCTCGCTCTGCTTAACCACACCGCTTTCTTCCCTGTGTATTTACCCGCCATCGAAAAAAGCGGCTCCGCCACAGACCGCGGCAACCCTTGGGCCCGACCCGGCACTTTCGTCGGCAACGGCCCATTCAATCTTAAAACCTGGCGCGCGGGCCAAGTCATCATTGCGGAAAAATCACCCACGTATTGGGACGTCACCAACGTACGGCTAAACGCCATCCACTTCCACGCCATCGAGTCCGTCGACACCGAGGAACGTGCCTTCCGGGCCGGTCAGCTCCACCTTACAGAAACCGTCCCGCCTGGCAAAATCGACAGCTACCGCAAGAGCTCTCCCGAACTCCTCCGCATCGATCCGCTGCTGGGCACTTATTTTTTTCGCCTCAACGTTAACCGTCCCCCGCTCACCGATCCACGCATCCGCCGCGCCCTCAGCCTCGCCCTCGACCGCACCGCCATCGTCGAGAAAATCCTCCGTGGCGGGCAACTGTCAGCCCTGCGCCTTGTCCCGCCGGCTCTGCTAGCGTCGCCCATCGACGCACTTCCCTCAGCGGCGCCCGGCGCCGCCGCCGCCCTACTAGCCGAAGCCGGTTATCCCGGCGGCCGTGGACTTCCACCGCTCGACCTGTTGTTCAACACATCCGAAATCCACCGCACCATCGCCGAAGCCGTGCAAGAGATGTGGCGCCGCGAACTTGGACTGGAGGTCCGACTCACCAACCAAGAACTCAAGAGCACGCTCTCCGCCCGCCGCGCCGGTGATTTCCAAATGCTTCGCTCCGTCTGGACGGCCGATTACGCCGACCCTACTTCGTTTCTCTCTATCTTTACCACCGCCAACGGCAACAACTACACGGGCTGGGCCGACTCCGCCTACGATGCCGCGCTCTTCGCCGCCGCGCGCACGAGCGAGCTGGTCGCGCGTAACGCTCTATTCAATCAAGCCGAACGCATCCTCCTGGATGCCGCTCCGATCATCCCGATTTTTCACTATACCCATGTGTTTCTGCTACAACCATCCGTGCGCGGCTGGAATTCGACGGTGCTCGATCACCACCCCTACAAACACGTCTGGCTCGAGTCGCGCTGAGGTTGAGCTCAGGGCTCGAGCCCAAATTTTCGCGGGTCAAAACCCCGCGCCGTCAGCGCAGCACCCAGAGCCTTCAAATCTAACCGCGCGCCCTGCTTAATTCCATTTGCGCGAAACCAGCCTTGGTTTGTTTCAACAACAAACTGCAGCCGCTGGCTCCGAGACGGCAGCGATTTCTCGTCAAAAGGATAGGCGGGGTAATATTCCACCAAAGCCCCCTCTGGGCTGAGGTACGCGATATCCAGCGGCGTCGGTGTGTTTCGCATCCAAAAGCTCATTGGTTGCGGACGTTCAAAAACAAACACCATGGCGTCATCTGCTCCCAAATCGCGGCGCTCCATCAAACCACGCTCGAGCTCCTTCGGCCGCACCGCCAACTGCATCCTCAGCGCTTTTCCGCCTAGGTTAATCGTAAACCAGTCCGCGACGCCCTTAGGTTTTTGTACGACGCTGGATTTTCCGGCAGCCGACTCCACTTGGCCACAGGCAGAAAACAGCAACGCCGAGGCGACCGCCGCTACCTTGAACGTGCATGAAACCGGATTTGCGTTCTTCATCAGCTCCGTGGCTAATCATGCCTGAACTGTTATTCAACTCCTCTCTCGCAACGTGCCTCCATCGCCGCTCCCGCCCGCCCCGCCGCCCTTGCTCTACGCCGACACCGAGCGTAGCGCCGACGCGCTCTACTTCGGCCGCGTCTCCGTACCTGATCCTTTTGTGGCCCTCGCCGCGCACGGAAAAAAATATGCTGTCGTCAGCGCGCTAGAGTTTGGCCGAGTCCGCCGCGACTCCGCCTTCGATCGCGTCCTCCCGCTCGAGACCTACCTCGCCAAAGCCCGCGAGATCTGGCCCCAACGCAAACCCGGCGCCGCCGAGGTCATCTTCATCCTCGCACGCGAGCTGCGCCAACTTTCGTTCACTATCCCCGAGGATTTCCCGGCTGGTGTTTACGAAAAACTTTTCGAGCTCGGCCTCGATCTCACCGTGGCCAACGGCCCATTGTTTCCCGCCCGCGAAATCAAAACACCTGCCGAAATCGCCGCGCTGCGCGAGGGTAACCGCTGCAGCGCCCTTGGCATCGCCGCCGCCGCGAGCGTGCTCCGCGCCAGCTCGATCCGGGGCCGCACCCTCATATACCAACGCAAACCGCTCACGAGCGAACGTCTAAAATTCGCCATCGAGTCCGCCTGCCTCGCCGCTGGCGCCGTCTCCGCCAACACCATCGCCGCCGGTGGCGACCAAGCCTGCGACCCTCACGAGCGCGGCTCCGGTCCGCTGCGTCCGCACGAATTAATCATCGTCGACGTCTTCCCGCGCGTCACCGCCAGCGGCTACCACGGCGATATGACGCGCACGTTCCTGCGCGGCCATGCCTCCGATGCCCAGCGCGCCCTTGTCGCCGCCGTACGCGCCGCCCAACTCGCTGCCATTAAAACCGTCCGCGCCGGCGTCACCGGCCGCGCCGTCCACGAAGCAGTCCTCGCGACCTTCGCCGCTCGTCGCTACGAAACCCGCCACACACCGAAAGGTTCCTCTGGTTTCTTCCACGGCACCGGCCACGGCCTAGGCCTCGCCGTGCACGAATCCCCCGGCGTCAGCTCACGCTACGACAACATTCTGCGCCGTGGCACCGTCGTCACCATCGAACCCGGCCTCTACTATCCCGGCCTTGGCGCCTGTCGTATCGAAGACGTTGTCCAAGTCACCGCCACCGGCCATAATCTCCTTTCAAAATCCCCCTACGCTTGGGAAATGCGCTGAACACCCACTCCGATGAAAAACCTCCCCTCACTGCTTAAAAAAATCTCTGCCCTCCGCATCCTGGTCATCGGCGATGTCATGCTCGACCGTTATTTCTGGGGCGACGCCACCCGCATTTCTCCTGAAGCCCCTGTCCCCGTCGTGGACATCCAACGTGAAACCGCCACCGCCGGCGGAGCCGCTAACGTCGCCCTCAACCTCGCCTCCCTCGGTGCCCAATCTACAGTCGTAGGCTACTTCGGCGACGACGAAGCCGGTCGAACCCTCACTGCCACCCTCGCCGATAAAAAAATCGCCACCCTGTCCACCCCCGGCAAAGCCCGGACGATCGTCAAAACCCGCGTGCTCGTCCAACGCCAACAGCTCTGCCGGCTCGATCGCGAGGGCCCGCCCTCTGCCTACGCCGTCACCGCCGACGACGCAGAAAAACTCCTTCGCACCGCGATCGCTCGCCACGACGCCGTCATCTTCTCCGACTACGCCAAAGGCATTCTTTCGGACGCCCTCGTCACCCGGATTACCAGCCTCGCTCGCTCCGCCGGAAAATTCATCGCCCTCGACCCCAAGCCCCGCCACGCCCTCACTTTTCACGGACTCGATCTTATCACGCCAAACAAACGCGAAGCTCTCGAGTTAGCAGGCATTCACCCTGCACCGCACGAGCTCTTTCCCGCCGCCGCCGTGTGCGCACGCCTCCACGAAAAATTCGCCACCAAACACCTCGTCATCACCCTCGGTGAAGAGGGCATGTTGCTTAGCACAGGCGGCAAAATCATTAAAATCATTCCCACTGCTGCGCGCGAGGTCTACGACGTCTCCGGCGCAGGCGACACCGCCCTCGCCGCCCTCGTGCTCGCGCTCGCCGCTGGCGCTAAACTCGAAACCGCCGCCCACTTCGCCAACGCCGCAGCCGGCGTCGTCGTCGGCAAACTCGGCACCGCCACCGTCACCCCCGCCGAACTCAAAGCCTACGTCCGCGGTCACTGATCGCCACCGCGCCTTATGTCCAAAGCCCTTTTCCTCGACCGCGACGGCACGATCATCGTCGACAAACACTACCTCGCCGACCCCGCCGGCGTGGAACTTATCCCCGGTGTCAGCTCTGCACTCCAACGCGCCCGTGAACTCGGTTACAAACTGTTCCTTTTTACCAACCAGTCAGGCATTGGCCGCGGCCTTTACACGCTCGAAGACACCCTCCTCGTCAACGCCCGCATGGAGACGTTGCTCGCCCTCGCCTCTCCGCTCTTCACGGATCTTTGCATCGCCCCTGAAGCGCCCGACCAACCTTCCCTCTACCGTAAACCCTCCCCGCGCTTCATCCAAGAAATGATCGCGGCGCACGACCTCGAGCCCGCGAAATGCGCCATGATCGGCGATCGCCCGAGCGACGCCCAAGCCGGCCTCAACGCCGGAGTCCGTTCGATCGCGATTTGTACCGGGGAACACACGGCAGAAACCTGGCGTCAACACGCGCTCCCCGGTATTGAAATCCATGCCGACCTCGCAGCCTTCGTCGCCACGCTGACTTGATTTTTTTGCGGACGATTTCCCTCAACGTTCGCCTCGTTCGTCGTCACCCTTTTGTCCCGTAGCTCCCGATGCCCGAACTAGCTGAAGCCGAATTTTTTCGCAAACGCTGGCACCAAGCTGCACTGCGCTCACCGAGGATAATCCGCGTCCACACCCACGACGCCAAAAAACTCTTCCGCACCGCGCCGGCCGCCGACCTGCGCACCGCGATCACCCGTTCTGCTTTCACTACCTCCGCCGCCGCCGCGAAACAGATTCTTTTCCGTTTCCAAGGCCCCGTCGCTGCCAACGCTTCAGCCATCGACGCCTGGCTTGGTATCCACCTCGGAATGACCGGCGAGCTTAGCGTCTTCGCTCCCACGCACGCTCCGCGCAAACACGACCACCTTATCCTCTACACCGCCGCGCACGCCCTGGTCTTCTCCGATCCCCGCATGTTCGGCCGCATCCAGTTCCACCTCGGGCCCACCGCCCCTACTTGGTGGACCCAGATCGCTCCAGCCCTGCTTTCAACCGCCTTCAGCGCCAAGGTCGTAGCGGCGTTTCTGCAGCGCCGCGCCCGCGCCCCGATTAAAGCCGTCTTACTCATGCAGGAACGCTTCCCCGGCATCGGTAACTGGATGGCCGACGAAATCCTTTGGCGCGCCGCCATCCACCCCGCTCAACCCGCCGGCACCCTCCGCCCTGCCGAGGTTAAAAAACTATGGCGCGAGTGCCGCGCGGTCGCCCGCCTGGCCCTTAACACTATCGCCGGCCGCGGTACTGAGCTTCCGCCCGATCTCAACATCGCCATCCCCGACTCCTGGCTCTTCAATCACCGATGGGAAAAAGGCGGTCACTGTCCCAAAACCAGAAAACTCCTCGCCCGCGCCGAGATCGGCGGTCGCACCACCTGCTGGTCCCCTGCCCGCCAAAAACTCCACGCCTGATACCCATGATTATTTCCGACCGCTCCACCCTGCTTTTCATCGGCGACTCCATCACCGACTGCGGCCGCGATCCGACCGGCAACCCTACGCCTTGGAATCTCAACACGGGCCTTGGGCGAGGCTATGTCGAGCACGTCGCCAGCCACTTCGGCGCGGTCCATGCCGCGAGGTCCATCCGCGTCATCAACCGGGGCATTTCCGGGCACACGGTACGTGACCTCGAGGCCCGCTGGGACAACGACGTTCTCGCCGCCAAACCTGACTGGCTCTCCATCATGATTGGCATCAACGACGTCTGGCGCCAATTTGACCAACCGCTCGTCCCGGAAGCCCACGTCCCGCCTGATCTCTACGAACGCACACTTGCGCGCATCGTCCGCCAAACCCGCCTTAAAGTCCGAGGCCTCATCCTGATGACGCCCTACTTCATCGAGCCCAACCGCGCCGACCCCATGCGCCGCCGCATGGACGAATACGGGGCCATCGTTAAAAAAATCGCTGCACGCCACGAAGCCTGCTGCGTCGACACCCAAGCCGCTTTTGATGCAGTCCTCGTCCACACGCATCCAATGACCCTCGCTTGGGACCGCATTCACCCCAACGCCACCGGTCATACGATTCTCGCTCGCGCCTTTCTCTCCGCCATCGGAGCCTGAGCCCCCGCATGTCCGCTCCTGCAAAAAAAATCCGCCTCGACGAACTTCTCGTCACCCGCGGCCTCGCTGCCTCCCGCGCCCAAGCCAAAGCCCTCGTAATGGCCGGTCGCGTGCGTAACGGCACCGAGCGCCTAGACAAACCGGGCCGCGATTTTCCGGCCGATTGTGAACTCACCGTAGAGCAACCCCCGCGCTTCGTCAGCCGCGGCGGCGAAAAACTTTCCGCTGCCCTAACCGCTTTCGCCCTCGATCTCGCCGGAGCGCACGTGCTCGACGTCGGCGCCTCGACTGGGGGCTTCACCGACTGTGCCCTTCAAGCCGGTGCCGCCGATGTCATCTGCGTCGATGTCGGCCGGGCCCAACTCCACGCCAAACTCCTCGCCGATCCCCGCGTCACCAATTTTGAGAAAATCAACGCCCGCCACCTCACCGTCGGCGATCTCCCCCGTGACGAGTTCGACGCCGTCGTCACTGATCTTTCCTTCATCTCCCTCAAAGTTGTTCTCCCAGCCATCTGGCCATTCGTGCGCCCCGGCGGCGTGCTGGTCGCACTCGTGAAACCTCAATTTGAAGCCGGCAAAGCCGAAGTCGACAAAGGCCGCGGCATCATTCGGGACCCAGCGGTGCAACAAGCCGTCCTGGACGATATCCGGACATTTTCTCTAGGCCTGCTGCGCGGCGCCACACTTCTCGGCACCATCGACTCCCCTATCACAGGTACTGATGGTAACCGCGAGTTTCTCCTCGGCCTCCGCCGCACTGCGTAAAAAAGTTTCGCCCCGGCTTCGTCCTCATGTCACTCACTACCTTGCGCATGAAAGCCCTCCGCTCGCTCGCCTTCGTCACCAACGCCGATAAATCCGGCGCTCCCGAGCTCGCGCGCGAACTCATCGCCCTAGCCAAAGCCGCAGGTCTAGCCACCAAACAAACTGCGCGCCGTGCCATTCCGCACGGCTGGCTCAAAGGCTACGATGCTTGCTGCGTCATCGGCGGCGATGGCACCCTTCTCGGCGTCGCCCACGAAGCCGCACGCGCCCAAGTCCCCATCATCGGCATTAACCGCGGGAGCCTCGGTTTTCTCACCACTTTCGCCGCCGACGAGGCCCGCACCCACTTTGCCTCACTCCTGCGCGGCCAGTTCAAAATTGCCCACCGCTCGCTGCTTTCCTGCACCACTGGAAAAGATCACCACGATATCGCCCTAAACGATGTCCTCATCAAAGATCCTTTCAACTCCCGCCTCGCCCGCCTCGAAGTCTACGCCAACGACCAACTCGTCACCGAATATACCTGCGACGGACTAATTTTTTCTACGCCCACCGGCTCCACCGCCTATAACCTCTCCGCCGGCGGCCCGCTCATTATGCCCGATGCCGGCGTGATCGCGATGACGCCCATCTGCCCGCATACGCTCAGCAACCGCTCGATCATCTTCCGCGATGACGTTCGCCTCCGCGTGCGCAGCCGCAACGTCGATTCCACGCTGCTGGTCGCCATGGACGGCCAACGCAACCTCATCTCCTGCGCCGATTCTCCCATCGAGATCACGATTTCCCCGCTTAAACTCCCCCTAGCGCAGAGCCTCGATTACGAACACTTCGCCGTCGTCCGCACCAAACTGCATTGGAGCGGCGGCTTCATCGAAAAAAAGTAAAGCTGCGCCGCCACCGGCGACAAAAAAGCCCCGACTCACGCCGGGGCTTTAAAATCAAAAGATTAAGAGTGAGCGAATCGCTTACTTCTTTTCAGGAGCTTTCTCTTCATGCTTAGCTTCGCCACCGTCCTTCTTTTTCTTGGCAGCGCGCATCGCGGCAGTCTCTTCTTCGTCGAGCTTACCATCGTGGTTCTTGTCCCACATTTCGAGCTGCTTCTTGGAGGGTTCTTTCTTCTTAGGCGCGTCTTCGGCGCGAAGGGCCGGAGCGGCGAAGGTAGCGAGCACTGCGAGAGCGCTGGCGAGGGTGATCAATTTTTTGGAGGTAATTTTTAGCATAGCGGATGAAAAATGAACAAACGCGGCCAAAAAAGCCAGCTCACATTTAGCGCCAAAACCCGCCCCAGCCTTGCCGCCAACGCACCCAAACCCCAAAGTTGCACTTCATGAGTGATTTTCTTTCCTCTCGACGCAAACGTGTCGCCGTCAGCCTCCCTCTGGATGACGCCATGCTTGTGGTTGGCGCTGGACGCCCCGTCCCACTTCCCGAAAACAGCGACCAGACATACCCGTTTCAAAGCCACGCAGAATATTTTTATCTCACCGAACTTGAATGCGCCGACGGAATCGTCGCGTACGATCCCCACGATGGGGAATGGCTTTCTTTCGTCCCGGCAGTGACCGAAGCCGAACGCGTTTGGGAGGGAAGTGCTCAACTACCCGGTCTTCCGCTCGCCGATTTTGCACCCTGGCTCGCCGCCCGCGCCGGTCGTCCCGTTGCCCAACTCGGCGCGCCACGTCCCGATATCCCGCTTGATAGCGTGCTCAACGCACGCATCCGCGAACACTTTCATCATGCCCGGCGCCCCAAAGACGACCATGAGCTCGAGCTGTTGCGCGCCGCCTGTTCCGCCACCGCTTCCGGCTATGCGCAACTCTCACGCTTGATCCGCCCAGATATCTCCGAACGGGCGATTCAAATCGAACTCGAAGCCGAATTCTTTCGCGCCGGGGGAACCCGTCCCGGCTATGGCACCATCGTCGGGACCGGTTCCAACTCCGCCGTCCTCCATTTTTCTCCCTCGGCCCGCCTTACACGTAGCGGCGACTTCGTCCTCGTGGACGCCGGCGCCGCGATTGGCCGCTACACCGCTGATGTCACCCGCACCTACGTCGTCGATCAACCCGACCCTTTTCAACGCGACCTCTATCAAATCGTCCTACACGCCCAAGAACGCGCGATCAGCCGCTGTATCGCTGGCGCCGAGTGGACCCACATTCATCTCGCCTGCGCCGTTGAAATGGTCGCGGGCCTCGTCGCCATGGGCGTCATGCGCGGGTCGCCTACCTCGCTGGTCGAACAAGAAGCTCACACGCTTTTTTTCCCCCATGGCCTAGGCCACATGGTCGGCCTCGGCGTGCGCGACGGCAGTGGCCTCCTGCCCGGTCGAACCAAAAATCCTCGGCCCTCGCTGCGCACGTTGCGCATGGATCTACCGCTCCTGCCCGGCTACGTCGTCACCATCGAACCGGGCCTCTATTTTTTACCGCCGCTACTCCAAGATCCCGTTCGCCGCGCCACCTATCACGACTGCGTCAATTGGCCCCTCGTAGACTCTTACCAGTACCTCGGTGGCGTGCGCATCGAAGACAATATCCTCGTCACAACTGGCGCCCCCGAGAACCTCACCGCGGAAATTCCAAAATCTCTCTAACGCGCTGGACGAAAAATCCGGCGCATCCCGCCCATCACGATCGCGAGCGTCGCTAGCGAATTAACCGGCATCAAAATCGCCGCAATCAGTGGATTGATTTTTCCGGCCACCGCGAGCCCGACGGCGAGCACGTTGTAAAAGATAGAAAAAACTAAAATCACCTTCTGCGTCTGTCGCCGCACAGTATCCACTTCAAAGAGTGCCCGGATACCGCCGATGCCAAGGCCGAGATAATAAAAATCCGCCTTCTGCTCGAGCAACCCGCGGTGAATCACAGGCGTGCCTCGACACCACGCGCGATCGAAAGCCAAGCTGTCATTCGCTCCATCACCGAGCATCAGCGCAGTTGTTGTTCGATCCCCGATAAACCACGCCGCCTTTTCCTGAGGCGAGAGTTCCCCCAAACCACAACTTGAAGGCAGCCCTAACTCCTCAACCAAAGCAGCCACTTTATCCCGCCGATCTCCGCTTAAAATTTGTACCGCCAACCCGCGCCTCCGAAGTGCCGCCACTTCCGCGCGGGCATCGGCTCGCACCGTGTCTGCAAAAACAAATTCGGCCACCACTATGCCTGCTCGCGCCAATACTGTCGCGCCCTCCTGCTGTGGCGCCCCGCACCAGCCCGCACGGCCCAAAGACCAAGTGCCGGTCTCAACTCCGCAACCAACTACTTCCGTCACCTCTCCCTCAAGTACTTCAGGCGTACCCTCAGCTAAAAGATTCTCCAAAAGCGCCTGACTCACCGGATGCGGATTATCCCTTACCAACGTGTGCAACGCTGTTCGCGCCGATGGGTCCAGCCCCTTTAAAGCCTCCGGATTCTGCAATACCGGCGTCTCCAACGTCAGCGTACCCGTTTTATCGAATACGATCTGGCGCACGCCACCGAGCTTCGTCCAAAGCGCCTCCTCGCGAACAAACACTCCTCGCCGACGCAACGCCACCGTCGCCATCTCGTCCGCCAGAGGAAATGCCAAGGCCACCGCACACGGGCACGAAACGACAAGCACTGCCGTTACCACCGCCCAAGTACGCAACGCGTCACCCGTACCCCACCACCAAGCCACACCAGCCAAAAATGCGATTGCGAGAATTCCGCCTATGTAACCACGCACAATTTTCTCGATCCAACGATCTCGTACCCCAGCGCGTTCCGGCGTCTGCAACAACTGCGCCAGCAACGATTCCCGCCACGTCTGCCTTGCCGTGAGCCGCAGCGGCTTGAGCCCGATATTGACTGCGCCCGCCGGCACCCGGGCCCCCGGCGCTAAAACTCGTGGCTCCGGCTCGCCATTGATCGAGGCCAGCGAAACGGTCGCACCGTCCGCGCCGAGTTGCGCCTCTACCGGATTTGTCTGTCCAGCGTTCAACGCGTAAACCTGCCCAGCACGCAATGCCTCCGGGGCGACCTCGCCCGCGTCTTCCGTCAACACCCTCGGCGGCTTCGGCTGCAACGCCAACAAACGCCGCTGGTTCCGCTCAACCGCAACGACTTGCGCCCAACGTCCGATCAACATCAGCAGGATAAATCCACTGACAAAATCAAAATATACAAAGCGCTCTTCACTCGCAAACCAGCCGTAGAGCGAGCCCGTATAAGCCCCCACGATCCCGACTCCGATCGGTAAATCGATATGCATCGCGCCGACACGCAATGCACGAAGGGCCCGGCCCAAAAAATAAATTCCACCCACCAAAAAACTCAGCGACGCAAACGCCAGCGACAACAATCCAAACAGGCGAGCATATTCAAAAGAAGGCTCCATCCCAAAATAAACCGGAAAGGTGAACAACATGACGTTCATCGCGAATGCCGTGCACAAGCCAATGCGTTTAGCCAGCGCGCGACTTTCCAGATCGGCTCGCGCCTCACCCAAAGGCCCGACCAAATACCCAAACGCCTGCAACGTCCGCGCAAACCCCACGCCGTCGAAAGCTCCGATGATCCAGCGCCAACGCACCGTCCCGAGTTGCGCGTTGGCCACGATATTACGCGCGCCGGACTGCTGGGCGAATAAACGCTCGATCAACCACACGCACCCCGCGCATGACACGCCTTGCAAATCTAAAACCAACTCCGGCGGACGGCCCGATTCCGCCACCGCCAACTCCGCGGCGCGTTGCGCTACTTCTAACCACGCGTAATCACGGGCCTGAAAAACCGCGGCATCCGCCGGTACCGTAATCTGATTCTTGATACGATAATAACCCGCCAAACCATGCTCGTGCACGAGACGAAAAACGTAACTGCAGCCTGAGCAGCAGAATCCCGAATTGACCATCCGCGCATCGATCAACGAAGCTCCACAATGCCGGCACAACGGCGTGCCTCGCGCGCCCGGGAGCACACGGACGACGGTTACCAGCGGGACAATCGGCTCGGAGCTTAGTTCAACATTCATATTCAAAAACAGATCAACGAGGCTGGATCTGGTCCGGCGAAGCCGAGGGTGGCCCGCAGCCGCCAACCCACAACCGCAGCCGCAGTCAACGCGAGTACCGTGCGCGTGCGCGCAAGCCAGAGCGGCGATAATTTTGCGCGTACCCATTGAAACTGACTTTGTGCGAGCCACAGCAACGGGACGGTACCGAGCCCGAACGCGATCATGAACTCCACTCCGCGCAGCGCCGAACCCGACAACGTCGCAAGGGCGATAAGAAAATAAAGTGGCCCGCAGGGTAGCAATGGCGTCGCGAATCCGAGCGCAGCGGCGGCTTGGGTCCGCGGCCGTTTCCACAGCCAGCCTTGGAGCTGAAAAATCCAGCGCCCCAATCCAGGAATTCGTGGAATGAAACGGTCCCAACGCAGCGCTAACGCGATGAAGAACACCACCGTAATCCAGGGCAGCCAGCGCAGCGCAGATTGCGAGAGCCACAGGAGCGGAACGCGGCCAAAGCCACCGGCCAAAGCCCCGAGCAACGCATAGCTGGTCAAACGCGAAAGATGATAGATCGTGCTCACGGTCTGGGCGTCGGCGCGATCGCCACGTATAGGCATGAGCGAGCAGGCCAGGGGTCCGCACATTCCTGCGCAGTGGAGACTCGTTACTAATCCGGCCACGAGAGCAGTGGCCGGCGAATTAATGGCGGCGAATTCCATGCGCTCAGCGGGCCGTGGCGAGCGGAACCTCCACTACCTTGTGCTTCGCAGCAAAAGTGATCCAGGCAGCCCAGACGGCGATCTGGACAGCAAAGATGGCCACTACGATCCAGATCAGCCGTGAATTTCTGGGATCAGGAGTGCTTAGGGTCATGGTGCTCAGGTTTGCCGTCTTTTTCTTCGAGCGAGAGATTCGCGTCGGGACCGAGAAATTCCACGTTGCGCTCGAGGTGAAAGCGGGCGCCTTCATCTTCCACTCTTATTTCGAAAATGAAGGGACCGTGATAATTTTTTTTCGGCACCTGGAGTACCAGAGGCTGCACGGTTTCCGAAAGCGCGGGCACCGCAAAGACTTTGGTGAGACCTGTCTGCTGCAATCCGCTTGGAGCTCGATTTAAATGCAAGACGAAGCGCACGGCTTGGTTCCGTTTATTGATGACGCGCACGAGAAACTGATTGCGCACAAAATCCTCACTCACGATGTAGGGGGCGCCCGTCATGCGCGTGACACCGAGATTGGCCGGCCGGATTGTCGAAATAGCCCAAAGTGCGACACTCGCACCCGCCGCAAGGAGCGCGCCATAAAGGAAAGTGCGCGGGCGCAACCAACGCGTAGTTTTGCCGGCAAACGCCGCCTGTGAATCGTAGCGAATGAGGCCGCCGGGGCGTTTGAGTTTGGCCATAACCGCGTCGCACGCATCGATACAGGCGGTACAACCGATGCATTCCATTTGGAGTCCTTGGCGGATATCGATGCCTGTGGGGCAAACGTGCACGCAGCGGCTGCAAGAAATACAATCACCCGCGCCGAGCGTGCCCAGCTTGCCGCGCGGCTCGCCGCGTTGCGCATCGTAGCCGACCACCAGCGAATGACTGTCGATCAACGCCGATTGCAGGCGACCATAAGGACAGATAACGATGCAGAGCTGTTCTCGGAACCACGCAAAATTGAAATAGAGTCCACCCGTGTAAACCGCCATGAAGCCAAACGCGGCCCAGTGCTCTGCCGGATCGTCTTTCATCATCGTCCAGACCGCGGGCAACGAAACAAAATACGCGAAAAATAAGTGGGTAATCACCGCCGAAACTATCACGTAGAGCGTGTGTTTCAGGAGCCGTTTAAAAAATTTTGCAGCGCTTAATGGCGCTTGATTTAAAGCGCGACGTTGCACCGCGTCTCCGTCGATCCATCGCTCTATTCGGCGATAAACGTGATCAAGAAACACGGTGTGCGGGCACGCCCAACCGCACCAAATGCGCCCGCATAGCGCGGTGACAAAAAACAGCGAGAAACCGACGCCCGTGATTAGGAAAAAAATCAGCCACAAATCTTGCGCGGCGAAGGTGAGACCAAACAGGTGGAAATGGCGTTCGCTAAGATCGAGAAAAACCGCGGGGTAGCCGTTAATTTTGATCCACGGCAAGGAAAGGTAGAAAACGATTAAAATCGCCGCCGACCACCGCCGCGCCCGATCAAATCGTCCGTGAGTATCGGCCGGATACAAAAAAGCACGGGAGCCGTCATCGCGGATGGTGGTGACAGAATCCCGGTTGGGTTGCAGCGGAGGCAGCGACATTACTTATTTTGGTGCTTG
>Ga0214919_10006832_pt1 | contig 15549 bp, 15 predicted proteins | sample LL1503_MetaG_FD_177994 | JGI IMG/M metagenome (GOLD analysis project Ga0214919, IMG submission 177994) | Freshwater microbial communities from Lake Lanier, Atlanta, Georgia, United States - LL-1503 | ecosystem: Environmental > Aquatic > Freshwater > Lake | place: USA: Georgia | collected... | reverse complement strand
CCAATAAAATCATGGATAAAATAATAATCTCACGTACAGATAGTATTGGCGATGTCATTTTAACCTTGCCACTTTGTGTATGGTTGAAAAAGCAATTTCCTCAAACAGAATTGGTTTTTTTAGGTCGAACATATACAAAAGACATCATTGCCTGTTTTGATGTAGTTGATACATTTTTGAATTTTGATGATTTTCCAAGTATTCCAACAAGCGAACGAATAGCGAGATTAAAAGCGGATTGTATAATTCATGTTTTCCCAAATAGAGAAATCGCGGCACTTTCCAAAAAAGCAAAAATTCCAATGAGAATCGGAACTGCACACCGTGTTTTTCATTTGTTAACGTGTAATTACCGCTTGAATTTTAGTAGAAAACGATCTTTATTGCATGAGGCACAATTAAATTTTGAACTTCTGAAACCATTAGGATTGAATGAAATTCCAAGTTTTGAAGCTTTGTTTGAATCTTTGAATCATTTTAATATTCCAACTGTTTCTCTACCAACTGAATTTTCTGGTATTGATTTATCAAATACAATTATTTTACACCCAAAATCTCAGGGAAGCGCTGTGGAATGGCCACTTGAAAAATATATTGAATTGGCACAAGTATTAGTTCAACAAAAAAAAACAGTGATTTTTACAGGAACAGAAAATGAGGGAAAAGAATTTAGCGCCATTCTCCCAGTTCATCCGCAAATATTTGATAGCTCAGGGAAATTAAATCTTAAGCAATTGATTTGCTTAATTGCAAGTTGTGAAGCACTAGTTGCTAGTTCAACTGGACCGTATCATATTGCTGGCATTAGCGGAATAAAAGCTATTGGCTTATTTTCTCCTCGTAAGCCAATACATCCAGGACGGTGGAAGGCTTTAGGGGATAAATCTGTAGCACTTGTTTTTGATTCCTCTTGTAGTAACTGCAAGAAAGGAAAAGTATGTTCTTGTATTGAAAATATTAGCGTTCAAAGTGTTCTTTCAGCTATTAATGAAGCGCACTAAAACATTCTTGTTTTTCTTTCATTCCTATGGTTTTCTGGCTTTTGGCGCATTTATTTTCTCTTTGGGAATTCTACCGCAATCTTTTTTTTCTTTGGAATTTTCTTCTGCTATAGCACTTGCTGTTTTTGGAGTTTACAATGGCCATCGCTTATTGAAATTTCGGCAATCAAAATTAACCAGAGAAATGAACGCTTGGCTGAGTAAGAATCTTCTAGCTATTCGCAGTTTTGTAGTGTTTGGAGTAGCTTTAAGTTGCGTTTTATTCATTCATATATTTTCTCTTTTTTCTTCAGCTATTTTTTTATTGGGAATAACTCTTCTGCTTTCGGCTTTTTATAGCGGTTTATTTTCCTATTTTATTCTTAGAGAAATCCCTTTTTTAAAGGCACTATTGGTTTCTATCTCTTGGTTTATTGTTTTAGTTTATATTTCAAAATCTTACGGACATAATTTCCAATACATAGATTTTTCGTTCCTCATTTTATTTTATGCCTTGACGCTACCAAGTGATTTAAAAGATATAAAGTTTGACCCTGCTTTTTTTAAAACAATCCCCCAACTTATTGGCAGTAAAAAAAGTTTGATTCTTTTTAATGTACTCATGGCATTTTTCTTACTATTAAATTGCATAAATGGTCGTTTAAACTTTTTCTATTCAATAAGCATTCTACTTTTCTTGATTCTATTAACGCTGTATTATCTTCTAAAATCTAGTTCTTTTCGCCTTGAGTTATTTGATTTTAGTCTAGTTTTAGTAGGACTAGGATTTTTGTTTAGCGCTAAGTTTTAATATATCTTCTGAGCTTCTACTAATGCAAGTTTTTAATAAAAAAAGGATTACTCTAACACAAGATTAGGAATAATCCTTTAAAAGTTAGTCCTGGTTTTTCATTTTGTTGCTATTGTTTTGTCTCAACTTATTTAATCGCCGATCCGTTTTTGCATTTATGTCTTCGATGTGTTCTTGCTCTATTTCTGAATTGGTTCTCGGCTTGTAGAAACCATTCAAAATTGCAACACGAATTAATTCATTAGAAGAGGAAACATCGAACTTTGTCATTAACTTCGATCGTATTAAATCGATGTTTTTCTTTGATGTAGCAACATGTTCACTGATGTATACACTTGTTTTTCCATCACAAATCAGTTTTAAGATTTTTATATCTCTCTCACTTAATTTTAGTAATTCCATTTTGATGGAATTTTTCCTGTTTTCAGCAAGATTGTGTATTAATGTATCTTTCATGAACGCGTTTGAATATTCAGCATTCTCGTGTACTTTTTGAATTGCGTCCAGCATTTCATCCAATGTACATTCTTTTAATAAATATGCATTCACACCATCATTTAAGACGTCAAATGCGATTTCATAATCATCATGCATAGTCAACATGATAATTTTAATTGACGACCCCATCTCTTTAAGTTCTTTGACGGTTTGAATGCCATTCATAATTGGCATATCAAGGTCCAACAAAACCACATCAATTTCTTTTTCTTTGATTTGATCTAAGAATTCTTGACCGTTTGCAGCATCAAAAACAAGGTCAAGTTCTGGAATCATGCTAAGCATCGCACATAGCCCTTTTCGCACTACTAAGTGATCTTCAACTAAGGCGATTTTAATTTTTTGATTTGGTGTAGTCCTATTTATCAATTATTTAGTTTTGTGTGTATTTCAATGAAACCCAACGTTTTTGAGCGATAAAAGGTAATTTTACCATTTATTGCTTCTAAACGATATCGAATGTTTACAAGGCCTAAGCTATCTGAATCTTTTGACAGATTGTTAAAATCTCGTTGCGCTAAGGCTATCCCATTGTGTTGAATTTTTAATATGAGTACTCCCGCTTCTAAATTGAGGTTCATTTCAATGTTTGATGGGTAACTGTGTTTTATTAAATTAGTTATGAGCTCACTCGTTATGTAGAAATATTGTGTCATTATCTGATCTGATAGTATCAGTTTATCCGGTAAGTTAGCGTTAAAGATAAAAGAGTCGACCAACGTATCCGTTTTTTGTTTCACCATTTTTTCTAACGCTTTCACTAACCCAAATTTCAATAAATAATGAGGAATCAAACCTTTGTTTATTCGTCTTAATTGATTGATCGATTCTTGGATAAATTCACCCGTCAAATCAATTGATTGGTGCTCAAAAATTCCATTTTTTGCTTGTTTTTTAATAAAGAATATGTTTTTTTGAGCTAATGAAAGTATTGCTCCCACATCATCATGCAGCATTCGAGCAATTTGACTTCGTTCTGTTTCTTGCGTTGCCAGAGCTATTTCTAATTTTTCGATTTCATTTTTTGCTTTTTCTTCATTAATCAGCTGGTCACTTAATTCTTGAATTCTCTTGTTTTTACGAGCAAGTAAAATCATACCAACACCCATAGAAAAAGAATAGAGCATTCCTAATATTATAATTATTGCTAATTTATTTTCGTCAACCATATTGCACGTGTAAAAGACAGGTTTAATAACAATGTTAATCCTGCAAATAAAAGAAAAACAAACTCATAAATTGTTTCAGAATTCTCAATTTCAATTTCAAATAAAGCATGAAAAATTAAAGTTGTATAATAGATTGAAATCGGAATTAAAAAGTGCTTGCTTTCATTTTTAAATTGGCTTTTATAAAGATAGACCCACCCCAAAATTGAGATTATTGTATAAGAGTATAAAACAGATGATTGGTTGACTTCATTAATTGATGCTGTTACAAATAAATCCAAACAAAACAGAATGATTCCAATTAATATTAAAAGCAAACTCAACTTTTTACTCAACTTAATATCTTGATTAAACAAGAACATTATTAACAACAGATTAATAGGAATCGTAAAATGAAAAACAGGATTACTATTTCCAACAATGTTTTCCATTATTAAACAAGAAATATCAGTTATTAACCTAAAGAGTATGAAAAAGAAAAAAATATCGAGCTTAACCTTTTTTCTTTTGTTTACAAAAAAAGTAATAAATGGAATCGCACTTGAACAAAGTACAATATTATAAATCCAATAACTAAACATTAACTATTTAAAGGATTTCTCTTTGAACATTTTGGAGGACAACTTTTAAATCTGTCTGCAATCAAACCTTCAGTTAAATCATTTTCATTTTGATCCACACCAACACAAACTAAATTTTTCGAACCATTTTCATCAATTGCATAATAAAAACGAATACCTACACAATCTGTTTGAGCTAAAATATCTTGGATTAAATCTCTTCCAATAAATTGTCCAATAACCTCACCTTGTTGAATTGTATTTCTGTAATTAGCCGTCATTGCAGCCCCTTCTTCAAGCGTAATAAACGCTCCTTCACTACCATTAAAAGACATAAAAAATTGATTTAAATAATTAATAAAAACAAAACTATGTTTTCTTTTCTATTCAAAACAACTAAAAACAACATAAACTTTCATTAAAACTTAAAATCCTAGTACAAGTACTAATTTTCTCTAGGACGGATCCCATTTCACGCTTGAAAAATATGATTTTACTTTGTGGCAATCAACTGAATGTTCAGCAATACATAATGAATTTCACAACTAAAAAGCCATTATAATGACAATTAAAATGTTTAAACAATTATTCTTCTTCAAATCAATTATATGATTGCTCTTTGAAATGAATACTTATAAAAAGTAAATACTTCTAGAGGAAGGTTTCAAAATTTATTGGTAAACAGGTTAATAAATAAAACATATCCAAATATAAAGTCTTTAAAAAAGTTATACGCAATTAAAACAACTAACTAACTCGGTAAAACAGAGCCGGTTTGTGGCAAGTAAAAAGAGAATACCGAGATAACAGTAGGGTAATTGTATTTAACAGGAGAAAGTAGGCAATAGTGCAAATTCTTGATACTCCATAATATATCAAGTGTGAAGTTCATCATTAAAATAGAAAAGATGAAAAAGTTAATTTATGGAACATTTTTCCTTGCCTTAGTAGGAATACTTATTGTAGGATGTGAAAAAGAGAATTTTTTAGCAATATCTAGCAACGATAATGTTAATGAACAAAACGTCCAAAAAATTTCACAAACTGTTAGTTTTATGCCTTCCAGCTATTCAAACATTAGTGAGCTATTCGGAAATGAACATAATGCGGTTTTAAATTATGTTCTCATAGAGAATCCTACACAAAATCAGAACGATTTATTTAATAAATTTAAACTATTTTACAACAATAGTTCAATGAATGTTTATTTTAACAATGATTTATCATCTGAAATTCTACCCGAGCTAAATATTTATTTTTTCAATAAAGCTAAATTTGTAGAAAAACTAAATAAAATAAATAATGATTTTTCAAATTTGAGTAGTGTCTCTTTGAAAGAAAAACAAAAATTTTACTGTGTGATTTCACATTCTATTACGTTTATTAACAATGGAATAGTAGAAGATTTTGTTAACGCGTTAAATATTTTAAAAAATGAATGCGTTTCCGAAAAATCTGATGTGTTACTTACAAGTCCAAATCAAGAATATGTAAAAGTTTTATCTGTTATTGGTGTAACATTAAATTCGGTGGAATTTTGCAAATCTCGAAGTTTAATAACAGGAAATATTAATATTCCTCCAATGCCTGAAGGACCTGCAGGTATCGCTCCATGGGTTCTTGCAGATTTAGGTGGTGCGGCTATTGGCGCAATAACTAATGCTGGTAACTATGCGGTATCTGGAGGTAGTCATAGCTGGTCTGGATTTGCATTCGATGTAGTTAGTGGGGGACTTATAGCATCTGGTGGAGGATGGATATCTAAATGGTTATGGTAATTTTTTTACTAATAATACTTCATATTACAGTTTATATTGTAGGATTCCTTCTAATTGCTAAAAAAGAAAATTATAAGTACGCAATTGCATCAATTATTACAACTTATGGGATTGTTTACACACCTTATATAGAAAAATTTATAAAACCAGATTTTGAAGCAATTTGGTTAAAAGTAATAATTGTTATTTTTTCGTATTTAACTTCTTTAATGTTGTTTCTTTTGATTAAAAAAGTTTTTATTAAAAATGAATAACTACATATGTAAGCTCAAGAGAACATCATAAATATATTAACAAGTATTGTTTTAGTGAAAGAATAAATTAGAATGAATACTTAATTGTTTGCAAGGGTGTGCAACGTTTTGTTGTCGCCCTTGCGAATGATTAGGGTTGTTTTATGAAGATGAGGATGAAAAGATGAGGGGGAAGAGTGGTTTTCCTTTTCTTAAATTAATTAGAATTCGAAGAGAAATCTAATAAAGAAAAAGGAATTTTTTAAAAAATCATTAATAGAACTATAAACCTCATCAAGTATAGCAGCCTTGTTTTGAATTGCTAAAGAAAGAAAAATATTACAAGCTGCTATTCTTGTTAGCTCGAAAACTGATTTTAATTTAACAATTGGAAAGTAACAAAACCTATGATTTTTTTGACCAGTCAGCACAAAAATTGAATGCTTACCAAAAGAGAAATAAATAATAATTGAAAACAATAGAGAAGGTAATAAAAAACAAAACTATGTTTTCTTTTTTATTCAAAACAACTAAAAACAACATAAACTTTGATTAAAACTTAAAATCCTAGTACATGTACTATTTTTCTCTAGGACGAATCCCATTGCACGCTTGAAAAATATGATTTTACTTTGCAGCAATCAACTGAATGTTCAGCTATTCAAGTTGAAATTATTAACTATTTATTACAATGTAATGAATAACTAACCAATATTAAAAATGTCAAAAGGGAAAAATCAACATGTAACTAAACATCAAGATGGATGGCAAGTTAAAGGGGCTGGAAACGTTAAAGCAATTGTAGTTACTAAAACACAAGCTGAAGCAAAAGAAATTGCAAAACAGATAGCACGTAATCAGAATTCGGAAGTAATTATTCAAGGTCAGGATGGTAAAATTCGGGAGAAGAATTCTTATGGAAATGATCCGAAAAATGTTAAAGGGTAAAAAGTGATAATAAAGGGAGAAAATTGGCAATAGTGCAAATTCTTGATACTCCATAATATATCAAGTGTGAAGTTCATCATTAAAATAGAAAAGATGAAAAAAATAATATTTAACAGTCTAATTATTGCATTATTAGGAGTCGCATTTAATTCTTGTAATAAAGCCTCAAAATTGACAGAAGTTGCTAAGTTTAATAATTCAAATTTAATTACTCAAACTACAAGTAATTATATTATCGAGCAATCTAAATTTCCATCAACTAAAATCTCTCCATTTTGGCGTAGAGTAATTGGTGCTGATTGCACAGGAGCTGGTGCTGGTGTAATTGCTGGCGGTACTGCAGGTGCTTTAGTTGGAGGGATTGGTGCAGTACCAGGTGCAATTATTGGAGGGATTTTGGGAGGTGCAGGCGCATCTTTTACAACAGCTGGCAGAGAAGGAATGACTGCAAATCCAGGTGGTAATTCAGGAAGTTCAAATTCAAATAATCCTTATGATTTTATGGGAGCACTTCACTATGATATCGTAAATATTATGTTGAATAATAAAAATGAATATTTCCCAAACAATAAATTAAATTATGCAAAATATGAGGAATTAGTTTTTGCACAATTAAAAGTAAAATATCAAGATTGTGACGATAAAAAGGCTTCTTTTCCTGCTGATTTTTACTCTTCAGAAATATTATTTCATGCAAACAGAACTGAAGATATTATAAGTTATTTTTCTATAGACAACCCGAGAATTTCTGGTATGTCAAACAATGTTAGATTAATTATACAAGATTTTTCTCGTGCAATTCAAGAAACCACTAATAAAAGTAATTTTATTCAATATTCAATATCTTGTGAAAATATTATTGTAAATTCATGCCTGAATAATTATGATAAAATGCAGATTTTAAGCTACATGGCGACTGCTAGATACGGAATTTCTTATTATTTATAATAACTAGTGGCAGTTATATTTAAAACTGCCACTTAAATTAATAAAAATGAAAGCAACAATTCTATTATTATTACTATTAAACATCTCAGTTAATGGTATTAGTCAAAAAAAAATACCTGTTCAATATATTGGAGTTGGATTGAATTCAGTATCAAACATTAAATTAAATTCAACTTTAATTTCAAATACAATTAAGCCGCTTCCTTTAAATTTTATTGATTTAGATTATGGTATCGAATATTTACCAAAACAATTTGGGGGTTTTATTGAAGCAAATTATTCTTTTAATTCTGACAGAAATAGTAGAAATGCAATTCAATCTTTTCGAACAGGTTTAAAATATCGTATTAATATTACAAAAAAAACAACTATTGACTTTGGCTGTTTTTATAGTTTATCAGGATATAATTTTTCGTTTGTAAACAGTCCTTCTTCAACTATATCTAGCACTAATCTAGAAAATGTAACAAGTGGAAATATTACATTTTATAGTAGATCTAGTTCTTTTGGAGGAATAATAATTTTGAATATTAATGATAAATTTTCAATGAGAGTTTTAACTGATGCATCTATAAATTCTTTTAATTGGAGTATTCTTAATAACGAAACTGAAGGGTTTTCTCCTGAAAAAGTTAGTAAAATTGCTGTAAATTTCACTTATAATATTTTCAATGAAATAAAAAAAATCAATTATTAATTCTTTTTATTTTGAATTAATTGCTTCTTTTTTGAATGAAATAGTATAGAAAACTTAACAAACTAAAAAATAACATGATAATATATAATTTAATTACAGGACATCCAAATCAAGCAATACCATCTTTGAATAAATCAATTGGACAATATAAAAGACATCACAAGTATTTAAAGATTGGTATAACTGGACAAACACCTGATGAACGTTTTTTACAACATAAAAAAGACATGAACTGGGATTCTATGATTGTAATCTATGAATCTACTTCTGAAAATTATTGTAACATAATTGAAGCGTTTTTAGTTGATAATCACTATGAGTTTTTAGTTAATACCCGATCTGGCGGAGGGTCTAAGTTACGTGAAGAAGGGAAAAATTATGTGTATGTATTGTTGAAAACAAAATAATTTAAATTCATAAAACAATAAAAAACTATATCAAAGGTACTTTTACCATTCAACAACAGTCTATTGTCTTGAATGGTACGTACTGTGATTCAACTTACACTGCGTTGACAACTTCACCTTGTTTGGACGTTCAACCAATTGGTTCTTTTACAGATACATTAGCTATTACATTTGTAAATAATCACACATTTTCGTTCATGAATAGGTTCGGAACAACAAGTGTTTTAGTGAAAGAGTAAATTAGAATGAATACTTAATTAAAACTACATTCTATAGTGTAAAATCAATAAAAATTTAAATCTTATTTTATGAAAAAACAATCTATCAAATTAATCTTTTTTGGATCATTAATTTCCATAGGAATTTCATCCTGTGAAAAATATGTTCAATCTACCCCTGAAGAAATTAAAAATCAGAGTGACATTGCTGAAGTAACACCTGATAAATTCTACCAAGGGAAGGAAATTAACTTCACTCCAAAGGACAAAGAGGCAATAATTCAGTTAACTAAACGTTTTGTTAATCATACAGATCACCATGACATGGCACTTAAAGCTAGCATTTATGACTTGCAAGATCCTGATGTTAACGCTGGGTCGTGGCTTTTTGAAGCGGCTTCCAATTATTTGGAAAACAGTAACTCAATCGTATCTGAAAATGATTTTGTAAATTTTACTATTATTATTGATAAAAAAACAACTGGAGAAATGAAAGGTGCTGATTTGGTTGCAAAATTCAACGCTTTCATTTCTAATATAGAAAGTTATAGAGCATCTGAGGGTTATTTACCAAAAGTTATAGATATACGAATTGGTTATGATCATTCAAATGAAATAGAATTAATAGCGAGTGTTTCATTTGGAGTTGAAACAGTAAATCCATTCTACACTTTTCCGAATTTCAATGTGTCATATCAAGATGCTGCAACTATTTATTTAACCAACTCAGTATCAAATGCAGTAAGGCAATTGAACCAAGGATATATACAAGTGACAGGAAATTCTACATCACAAACATTAAACGGGATATTTTTGTCAAGCGTCGTTCAATATGACACCTTTATTCACAACGATATTAATGGAAACCACTTTTTTTTGAGCAATAGTACAAATTATCCGCATACATTATTCCAAGATGAACATGATAGACTTTATGCAAAAATATTAAGCTATTGTAACGAACCATTCAACACAATCCCAACTAATAAATTGTGGAGTGTTAATGTTTCACCAGATTTGACACTTGGAATACCTCCGGTATTTGTTCATTACGTTTCAATTATTAAAATCGCTGATGTTAATGTTATGTAAACAATTTTTAAACCACCTAAAGACAATTGTTTGTTTTCAGGTGGCTATATTAATTCATTTATCTATTTTCACACAGGTTCATCAAACTGAAGTATTAACATCAACGAAACATTTGGATATGGTATCTGAAATGTTTCAAGTTAATGATAGCATATTAGTTGTAACCATTTCAAATTTCCCTAAACCACCTATTCCCCCTGCATTTGCGTTGAATGAGGATTCAGTGATTTGCAAAATTGGTTTGATCAATTTAACTACTAAACAAAAGAGACTAATACCATTAAAAGGTAATTTAGATAGTATGGAGTTGTTTTTAGTCGGATCTTATTCAATTAACGATACTTTTTACTTTTTGACAAGAAAAATTAGTCGAAATGAACCTCCTAATGGATCTCAAACGGATTCATCTAGTTTGTTCGTATATCAAGTATTTTCCGATACAATAGAAAAAGTCCTTACGCTTCATCAGAATTTTGAAAGTGGAGATCAAAATGGATTTTCCTTTTCAAATTTAAATAACAACATTATTCATGTTCACACCTTGCCATCTAGTATATTTAATGATTATCGCATAGCTGAATACAATTTAAATGGAGATATTGTTGAAATATCTGACACTTTAACTGGTTTTATGATGAAAGGGGTAATTCAAAACCCACTAGACTCAACTTATCATGTTTTTTTTAAGAATAGGACGAGTTTCAAATTGGACAAAAATTTACAAATCATTGGACAATCATTTTCATTGAAAGAAGAAACGACCAATCGTCCTTTTGATGTCTCCTATTTTCGTTCGAGAATAGCTGCAAGCCCTCAATTTACAGGTATTCTCAAATCTTCAAATATTGGTGATTCAGTGTGTGTCGCAACAATGCATTTGATTAATGATTCATTGGTAGTAGCAGATTGGAAAAAATTGGTACTTTATGAACCAATTAATTCTCCAACGAACTATGTATATGCACAACAACAAAATGAATCTAATTTTATGCATAATTACTTTTTTGCATACGACAGAAAGATATGTATACCAGGAGAACCAAATTGCATTTCTACATTTAAAGTTGTTAAACATGATACCATTAATAATACTGTCTGGGAACTTGAATTTGGAGGAGATGCTGGGTATGTAGTTTCAAATGTATTGGCACTTAAAGATTCAGGTTGCATTGTAGTTGTTTATAGAACTGCGCCTGGCGCAAATGAATATGATGCCTACTATGTTCACATTGATAAAAATGGAAATGTAACGGGCAATTTTTTACCTATTCTTGGAAACGAGGAATTAACTATTCCAGTGAAGGAGACATTTTCTGTATATCCGAATCCTTCAACTGGATTGTTGAGTTTAGATAATTTACAGTTAACCCAAAAAGCAAAATCAATTTTTGTAATGGATTTAACTGGAAAAGTTCTTATCAATAAAGCTTTTGAAAAAACGATTAATGTTTCTTTTTTAGAATCAGGTACATACATTTACCGTTTGGAAGATCAAAGTGGGAAATTCTATGATATCAAATTTCTCAAAAATTAGCAATTATAATCCAACATCTAAATGTTCTAGATTATAAAATGAACTGTTTGGCATGTAACAATACTAAAATTGCATTAATTGGAAGTAAAGCATTGTTGTTTTCAAGGTCCGTAACTTTTTTTGTAGCCCTTGCAAATGATTAGGGTTGTTTTGTTCGCTTCGAGTGCCTCAGCAAGCAAGAATAAAACAACTTTGTATAGGCTTGATTTTATTTTTTTTGAAGTTGGGGAGGGAGATAAGGAGGAAGCGGTTTAAACCAAGATATTTTAGCAATACCATTTTGAAGGAATTCTTCCTGTTTTCAGCAAGATTGTGTATTAACGTATCTTTCATGCACGCGTTTGAATATTCAACATTCTCATGTACTTTTTGAATTGCATCCAGCATTTCATCCAATGTACATTCTTTTAATAAATAGGCATCAACACCATCATTTAAGACGTCAAATGCGATTTCATAATCATCATGCATGGTCAACATGACAATTTTAATTGTCGACCACATCTCTTTAAGTTCTTTGACGGTTTGAATGCCATTCATAATTGGCATATCAAGGTCCAACAAAACCACATCAATTTCTTTTTCTTTGATTTGATCTAAGAATTCTTGACCGTTTGCAGCATCAAATACAAGGTCAAGTTCTGGAATCGTGCTAAGCATCGCACATATCCCTTTTCGTACTACAAAGTGATCTTCAACTAAGGCAATTTTGATTTTTTGATTTGGTGTAGTCCTATTCATCAATTATTTAGTTTTGTATGTATTTCAATGAACCCCAACGTTTTTGAGCGATAAAAAGTAATTTTACCATTTATTACTTCTAAACGATATCGAATGTTTACAAGGCCTAAGCTATCTGAATCTTTTGATAAATTGTTAAAATCACGTTGCGCTAAGGCTATCCCATTGTGTTGAATTTTTAGTATGAGAACTCCCGCTTCTAAGTTGAGGTTCATTTCAATGTTTGATGGGTAATTGTGTTTTATTAAATTTGTTATTAGTTCACTCGTTATGTAGAAATATTGTGTCATAATCTGATCTGAAAGTATCAGTTTATCCGGTAAGTGATAGGTAACATTTGAAATTACTTTAGCAATATATCTCTTTGGAGTTTGTTGAACTTTATATCTTTGTAAAATAATTTACCAAAATGGAATACAATTTTCGGAACATAGAACATAAATGGAGAACTTTTTGGGCTGAGAACCAAACGTATAAAGTCACAGAAGATAATTCGAAAGAAAAGTTTTATGTTTTAGATATGTTTCCTTATCCATCTGGTGCTGGCTTGCATGTCGGACATCCCTTAGGTTACATTGCTTCAGATATTTATGCGCGTTATAAACGTTTAAAAGGCTTCAATGTCTTACATCCGATGGGATACGATTCTTTTGGTTTACCTGCTGAACAATATGCAATTCAAACAGGTCAGCATCCCGCAAAAACTACCGAGAATAATATTGCTAGATACAGAGATCAATTGGATAAAATAGGATTCTCATTTGATTGGTCGAGGGAACTTAGAACGTCTGATCCAAGTTATTACAAGTGGACACAATGGATTTTTAAATTGCTATTTAATTCTTATTATGACTTAGCAAAAGATAAAGCAATTTTAATTGATACATTAATTCAAGAATTTGAGAAATCAGGGAATTGTAATATTCTTGCAGTTGCAGATGATTGTGATCTTTTTTCTGAAATTGAGTGGCAAAAATTTAGTGCACATCAAAAAGAAACTATTCTTCAAAAATACCGGATAGCTTATTTGGCTGATACTTGGGTAAATTGGTGTCCTAAATTAGGAACAGTTTTAGCAAACGATGAAATTGTGAATGGTTCGTCTGTTCGAGGAGGTTTCCCAGTTGAACAAAAACTAATGCGTCAGTGGTCCATGCGAATTAAAGCGTATGCTGAACGCTTATTGGTTGGTCTTGATACAATTGATTGGTCTGATTCTATAAAAGAACAGCAACGAAATTGGATTGGAAAATCAAAAGGAGCATCCCTTACTTTTAATGTGGAAAATTCAGCTTTAAAAATAGAAGTTTTTACAACACGTCCAGATACTGTTTTTGGTGTAACGTTCATGGTACTTGCACCTGAGCACGAATTTGTAAAAGAAATTACAACGGCATCCCAAAAACAGCAAGTAGAAGAGTATATTAAGTCTGCAGCTTTAAAAACGGAGAGAGATCGTCAATCAGATGTGAAGAATATATCAGGAGCTTTTACGGGAGCATTTGCTCTTCACCCATTTACCGGCGAAAAAATTCAAATTTGGATTGGAGATTATGTTCTAGCAACATATGGAACTGGTGCTGTTATGGCAGTTCCATGTGGAGATCAGCGCGATCATGATTTTGCTTCTCTTTTTAAATTGGAGATTCGCTGTATTTTTGAGGGAATTGATGTTTCCAAAAATGCATATGCGGAAAAAGAGGCGCTTATTGCAAATTCTGAGTTCTTAAATGGACTAGAGGTAAAAGCTGCAATGGAGAAATGCATTGAAATTATTGAAGAACGTAATTTAGGAAAAGGAAAAATAAATTTCCGCTTAAGAGATGCTGTTTTTTCAAGACAACGCTATTGGGGAGAACCTTTCCCCATTTTTTATAAGGATGAAATCCCTCAATTAGTGTCGGATAAAAATCTACCGATTGAATTACCTCTCGTTGATAAATATTTACCGACAGAAGATGGTGAGCCTCCTTTAGCTCGTTCAAATCCGAAAGATTGGAACTATTTTGAGGGAGATAGAATGGAATACAATACTATGCCGGGGTGGGCTGGAAGCTCTTGGTATTTTTTGCGCTACATGGATCCAACGAATGACAATGAATTTGTTGCACGCGAAAAAATTGACTATTGGAAGAATGTTGATTTGTATATCGGCGGATCAGAACATGCTACAGGTCATCTTTTGTATGCAAGGTTTTGGACAAAGTTTTTATTTGATTTGGGTTTTTTGCCTTTTGATGAACCCTTCCAAAAATTAATAAATCAGGGTATGATTCTCGGTAGAAGTAGTTTTGTTTACCGCATTCAAGGGACAAATACGTATGTCTCAAAAGGAAAAATAGGGAATTCAAATGTCCTTCCAATTCATGTAGATATTAGCTTAGTAGACAATGATATTTTGAATATTGTCCAATTTAAAAATTGGCTGCCAGAATTCAAAAATGCAGAATTTATCATGGAAGATGATGGCTGCTATTTGTGTGGTTCTGAAGTTGAAAAAATGTCTAAGTCAAAGTTTAATGTTCAAACTCCTGACGAATTAGTGGATAAATTTGGTGCTGACACGCTCCGTATGTATGAGATGTTTCTTGGTCCTTTAGAACAAAGCAAACCTTGGGATACAAAAGGAATTACAGGCGTTCACGGATTCTTGAAAAAATATTGGCGTTTGTTTCATGCAAACACTGGTTTTTCTGTTTCTGATGAAGAACCAAGTAAGGAATCACTTAAGACAATTCACCACACAATTAAGCGTATTCAAGAAGATTTAGACCGTTATTCCTTCAATACTTGTATTTCTACATTGATGATTTGCGTGAATGAACTTACAGATCAAAAGTGTAATAAGCGACAGATTTTAGAGCCACTTACAATTCTTTTATCTCCTTTTGCACCTCATATTTCCGAAGAAGTTTGGAGTTTATTAGGACATCCT
>Ga0214919_10006830_pt1 | contig 15560 bp, 19 predicted proteins | sample LL1503_MetaG_FD_177994 | JGI IMG/M metagenome (GOLD analysis project Ga0214919, IMG submission 177994) | Freshwater microbial communities from Lake Lanier, Atlanta, Georgia, United States - LL-1503 | ecosystem: Environmental > Aquatic > Freshwater > Lake | place: USA: Georgia | collected... | reverse complement strand
ATATTCCATTAAATAAAGTGTTGCAAATACTTTTGCATCATCTGTAAATTTTTCAATGACTTTAGATATTCTAAATAATTTAGCAGACCATCCATAGTTTGCATTTGTGACTGTAACAATATCACCAGCTTCTAATTCAAGACCAATATAATTAATATCAATTTGAATTTGCAAATCTTCTCTTGCCGCTTCTAACATGCGATTAGCAAGATATTGTGCAGTTACAGAATTATTTGTTAGATATAGATTTACTGATTGTTTATTAACTGGTTCATTAGCAAATAATAATGATGGATTAATAGTAGCCAAATCAAAAGAAGCAGAATTAAATGAATCTTTTGCACTTCCATCTGGAAATTTAACTTCAATAATATTAAATGAATTATTAAGATCAATAGGACTTACAGTAATAGCACCAATCATATTGCTATTATTAATATCCATAGCTACTGTATAAGTTGGCGTTTGAACAATAACGCCCCATTTACCAGTAATTTCATTATATTTAACCAAACAATCACAACAATCAGCCATATTCTGAATGTTTTGCATAATTTTAAGATTAGTATCTAGTGATCCATTAAATACAAATCTAGGTTGTGTTGATGTTCCACCAGTGTAAGGTGTGTATGTAAATGATGCGTTAGAATAAGTATTAAGTGCAGTTAATGATGCAGTGTCTATATTAGCAACTGGAATAGCAGCGCCATATCTAGTTGATGTTAAATAATCCAAGAAACAATCACCGGGGGCTGATCTTGAATTAGTTAATTGAAATCTAGTTTGATTTAATCCTACTAAATTTCTATCTTGATTATAAGTAAGCTTTACAATAGCAAAAGCACAATTAGACATTAGTTTATAACTATTCCATTGATAAACTAAATCTGATGCAGACATAACAGTTCTAGCATCAATAGCACTATTAGCTGGATTTGCAGAACCATTTCTATATAAATAAATATTCATATACCCACTAATGTCTTGTGTAACATTTGTGGATTCATCTAAAAGACCAGTAACTTTTGTTAAATCTGTTCCATCAAATACACATCTTTTTCCACCCCAATATACATTACCAAAAGTAATGGTATCTGGCGTTCCACCAGTTTCAGTATTTGTTACTTCAGATAAAGCAAATACCCAATAAATATTTTGATTGTCATTAGTAATAGAAAGGTCTGTAATAATTCCACCTAAATAAGCTGATCCATAAACAATTGGAATTTTATTGTCACCAGCTGGTGGTAATTGTTGTCGATTACCGGGGTTAGGTTGTTGGCTTGCAAGATTGCCTTGATTGGGTGCGTCAGGTGCAAAAACTTTAGAAATGATTGATGAAGCAACCATTTGAATACCAAAAGCAATAATTTCAGCGGCAAACCCTGTAATGCCTATTTCTGCTAATACTGGTAATATGGCAAATGACATTATTTAATTTCCCAATGAATTTCTAATTTATTCAATCCGTATCTTTCATAACCATAATCATCAAATGATGACATAACTGCTTGATTTATTTCATTTTTATTTAACATTTCTTTTGCAATTTTAATATATTGTTTAATTAATCTAGCGATAACAATTTTGTTAGTTCCATGTAATAAAGTTTCTTGCAATTGAAAACTTTGATCATTCCAAAAACAATGTGTCTTTATAGCTACTAAAATTCCAGACTGATCTTCATCAATTAAAATAAATCCTTTTCCAGCAATAATTTCTGTAATGACTTGCATTACATAAGTTTTTGACCAGCTTAAAGGATTGTTAGCTAAAGGACTTTTAGTTGTTATTGCAAAGTCTTTTAGTAATTCTATTATCTTGTCTATATCGTATTTATTAGCGTATCGAATCAACCAGTTTTGCCAAAATCATAATTAATAGTTTCAATAAAATTTACACGATTCATTGAAGTATCTGTAGGATTAAAAAATGTCCAAGCATTGTTGTTAGTATAACGACCAGCATTTCTATTTTGTAAAATAATTTGAATGCTAGAAGCTGATACAGATATTGTGCCTACATATTGTCTTACATCTTCCATCCATTGTTCTGATATCTGGAATGTGCTTATATAACCAGTAAAAAATTTATAAAGACCACCAGTTCCACCAGTAGTAATAAGTTCATTGTTTGTATTAAAAAATCCATGCCACATTTCAATTTTAGAACCTTTAATATCATGTCCTAATACCCATCCTAAAAGTGCAGTATCAATACCCACTAAAGTGACTGAAGTTTCATTTGCAGTGGATTTAATATCACGCTGAACATCATTAATTTTTACTAATGATCCTAATGCGTCAAATGGTTGTGAATCAACTGCTGGGATTGTAAGTGCAGTAGGTGTGGTAGCAAAACGATAAACAGCGGATGCAGTTGTAACCCTTACAAAGTCTGCCATCCTTATATTATTAGTATTTTGTATTGGTGTTATTATGTTCATAATACTGCTTCGAAAGCTTTAAATGTTCCATTCCAAGCAATGAATGAATCATTAGTCATTGGAACTAAAGTATATGTAGGGTAATCTTGAAGGATTACAGGAAAGGTTGTGCCAATATATGTTTCGCCACCTAAAGATTGTGTTGTGCCATATTGACCAATAACTGCTGACATGGGACTAGTTAATGTAGTCAATATAGTTCTATGCACTGGAATACTTACAGTTGATCCTGATCCACGCAAAACATCAGCAGTTGCTATGTAAGCATAACGATTAATTTGTAAGAAATCACCAGTCTTTACAATATAAGCAGTTGAAGCTATTGATGGCAAAGAACCTAATACAATTGTTTTATTTGCTGAAGAAGTTTGAAATTGACAAGCACCAATTTGAGCAGATGTCATATCACCTTGATAAGCAATATAATTAAGCCATCCAGTAGCACCAAAATTTAGATATTGTTCTAATTGTCTATCATTAGTTCTTAATACAGAAAGCAATTGTCTGCTTTGAGAATAAAGCAAATAATTCATTGGCTTCATTTCAAATTGAAATGGCTGAACAGTAAGAATTTCAGAAGTAGCAATTCTTTGATTTCGACTTAATACTTGACCAATAAAACGATGATCATTAATAGATACAGATTCAGAATTAATAAGTATTGTGGTTAAAGAAGCCATAATTATCTACTTTGTGGTAATGATCTATTGGCAGATTGATTCGCTGACCAAACTGCTTGTTTATTTTTAGCTAAAAATTGAACTGCTGATTGCGTATCAATAGCACTCATATTTTGCACTACCGGTCCATTATACACCACTTGTGGGCTTCCACCCATTGCAGAACCCAATTGATGATTAGGAATAATTGTGCCAGATGTTCTAGGAACAAACAGTTCCGGTCCTCTTTCACCTACGATTGATGGAACACCCATTGGTGGAACACCACCATCAGCAAACAATTTAAGACCACCTAAACTTGGTGCAGTAGTAAATAAAGAACCTAATATACTGCTACTACCACTAGATACACTATCACCACCAAATAAATCGCCCATTTTTAAAAACTTAAAGATTTTAGAAGCAATTAATCTAGCTTCAATTCTAGCAATTTCGTCAAGAATAAGATTTGCAAATGATCTAAAGTCTAATTTTCCAGTTCGAATAAATGTAGCAATTGCATCTTCCATGCCATGTGCCATTGTGCTAAATAATTCTTCTGAATTTTTAGCCGCATCTTCTGCATCACGCACATATTCTTCATAAGCTTTTTTCCATCCATATCCAAATGAATGTTGTTCTTCTTCAATCTTTTTCTTTCTTTCAATTCGTTTCATTTCTTGTTCTCGATAAATTGCTTCAGCTTCTTTATCAATTAACAAACCTTTTTCTTTTTGTTCAATAATGTTTTTTTCAAGTTCAAATATGTCCATTTGATATTGGCGTTCAGCTTGTGAAGCAAAAACATATTTTCTTTCAAGTTCTAATTTTTTTTCTTCATATTCTGAAGATTTCATTATTTTATTAAATTCATAAGCTTGGCGTGCTTTATCAACTGCTTCGGCTTTTGCAAGTGCTTTCATTTTCTTTTCATGTGAAGCGTCAAAATACTTGCCACCTTTTTCAAATTCAATTTGCAATTTTTCTGCCGCTGATTGAACTTTACCAATGCTTCTTGCTTCTAATTCATAGCCTTTTGTTTGTTGATCTAATGCTTCGTTAGCCCTTTTAATGCTATCCATTAAATCAATTTGGCGTTTTGCTTGCCCCGGTGCCGCTGTTCCACCAATGCCTGTTAATGCACCTGATACATTAGTTGCACCTTGAACTGATCCAAATTCAGGTGTTTTAACTTGAAGATTTTTAATGCCTAATTTATGTAATAAAACATCTAAATAGCCATATTGGGCTATTAGATCATCATTCATTTTTTTAATTTCATTGCCATGCGTTATATATTGATCAGCCCAATTTGCAATCGCTTCTACAATACCAACAGTATTTTTAGCAGTATTAACTTTTAAAGTTTGTGTTGCTATATCTATTTTGTCGTAAGCTAAACCAATTCTTCTAAAAGCATCTTCAGCATCTTTAAATGAATTTTTGTTTTGATCTAAAGATTCAGCAAGACCTTTAATGTCCACGCCTTTAATAGCACGACCAAACATATCCATAGCCATTGCATTGCGTTTAGTTGTATCTTCAATGCCAGCTAAAGATTTGACAGTTTTTTCAAATAAATCTTGGGGGGAAAGGGTTTTTAAATCCTTAATTGAAACGCCTATTTTGAGAAAGGCTTTTTGTGCTTTATCTGATCCAGTAGCCGCTTCATCAACTTTATTAGAAAAAGCTGACATAAGTTTAGCACCATCATCAGTATTGCCACCATTGATTGCCAATGCTTGCGACATACGCAAGACTGACTGAACAGACATATCATTGGCTTTTGCTACATCATTTATTTTATCAGCATAATCAGCGGCAGATTTAGTAGCGCCAATAAAAACAGTCGCAACTGTAGCCATGCCCAATTTTGCACTTGAAGCAAAGCCTTCTAATCTTTCTTTAGCTTTACCTAAACCAGCATTAAATTCGCCAGCATCAAGTCCAAGCAGAACTGCTAATCTTGAAATAATTGCCATTATTTACTTTCAAATCTATCCATTTTAAAGTCAGGTGCTTGTGATATAAATCTTAATAATGAATCGCTTGCATCAGCTTTAACTTCATTATAAACATAATCATAAACACTACCCAAAACGCCTTTTAATGTATAGGGTTGGCTATTATTTCCTCGCAAGTAATTAAAAACGCCTGTAACAAGCATTCCTTGATTCACCAGCAAGCTTTTATTTCCAATTAACCCATCAGCATACATGACCATAATATCGTTCATTGTAGCTTCATCTAGTGCGTCAATATCTTGTATTGTATGACCATTAAAAACCATTGCTGAACGCACTTGGGTTCTTAATGATCCAATTACTTTGACCTAATTTCCTTATAGTCTGGGGCTATAACTTCATTAATTTTTTCAACTAAAGTTAATTGAATTGCCAATGGAAATTCTATTTCTACATCAGCATAAGTTAAATCTTCTAAACTTCCAGTTTCAGGAACTAAAAATTTAATGTATTCGGTAATACGATATTGTAAAACATGCTTGTTTCTAGCGGCTTCTCTCATTGATCTGCCTTCTATTAAAATATCGTTATCTTTTACTTCAATGCCATCATCTTTATCGTCTTTAAAGTCCTTTATCATATCCTGATAAATTTCATCAACTACATCTTCATTTGGGCTTTTGAAGTAATTATAAATTGCTTCTATTTCATTAACTGCTGGAACTCTTACTTTAAAAGTGTGTCCACCAAGTTCAAATTGTCTAGTCAAAACTGACAAACGATTTTCTTCATACTTCTTACCTAAAGCATTTCCAAGCTTACTCATGTCTTATTCCTTTATTTTGTTGTTGATAAATTTTTTGCTTTAAACTTTGCTATTTCCTGTGCTAATAACATTCCAGCTAATTCTGTCACTTGTGTTTGTTGCGATTCCAAAGATACTCTTAAAAATGGATTTGCTGATCTGTTAGCAGTTCCAAATTCAGTAGCAATTGCTCGTGCATCATAAAAAATATCTTGGCTTGCGTAGAATTTTTTGCGTTCACGACTAAATGCTTTTTTATCACCTTTAGACCATAAATGCCCAAATTTAGCATTAACTTCTCGTTTTAAATGTTTGGGAATTGGTCTAGTAGTAACTTTGGCAATAGCAGAATCTGTAGGCTTGACATAATTTGATCTCATGTCTTTAGCAGTGGGTTTTCCAGACCATATAGTTAAAGACCTATTAAGCATTCCTGTATCACTATGTTGTGCAGTTAGCATTTGTGCAACTGCTAATACAGGCTTCATGGCTTCTCTAGCCACTTTAGTTAAGATGCGACTTGTTTTTTTGGCATCACCAACTTGATCACGCAAGTTTTCAAAGACTTCAAGTGTTTGGGATAACCCTTTAACTTCAAATCTTGTTTCCATTAATCTGCCTTAATTATTTTTTGATAAATGGCATTATTTAATTTAACTGCATAATCAACGACTTCTTCAGGCGAAAGTTTATCAGCATGATTTTTTGCAATATCATGTGCTAAAGCAATTCCAGTTAAGCGTTGTTGGGCAAACCCAAACCAGTTCTTTTGTCCAGAACCAGCTTGGGATACCAAATAGCTTAATAAATCATCATTAGATTTGATCTGTGTCGTCATATTGTTTTGCCTTTTCTTTTGTTATTTTTTCATAAGGATTAACTTTTGCTAAAGCTTGTAATGCCACATATTCAGCACTATCAGGATTAGCTTTTGTTAAGGCATCAGCAACTTCTTTTGCATCGACAGGCAAACCCAAAGCTACTGCATCAAGGCTTTGATAGGTGCTTGTTAATATTTCAATAGCTTCAGATAATTTCATATTTAATCCTTATTAAGCAGTATTAGACCAACCATATTGATTACCTCGTGGGTGAATCGTGAATGTGCATTTAGCTTCAGCAGTAGGATTGTTATCAATTGTGAATTGGCTAACACGACCATTAAATGCGTAATAAACAGTGTTTGTGCCATCAGTAGCAGAAATAACATAAGTTCTGTCAATTGTGCCATTGTAAGCATCACCACGAACCAAAAGAAGATTAGTATCGCTTGGATTCCAAGCCGCTGTAATCGTCATTGAAGTAGGTGCTGATTGTGTTGGGATTTTATCAGATTGTCTTGAACCAGCCACATTGAAGTTAGCAACTGCGTCATCTTGACCAAAAGCTGGAATAGCTTCTACTGGTAATAAATTACCTGAAACTGCAATAGCAGAAACTGAAGCTAAAACTGATAAGTTAGCAGTGCTTAAAGGTGTTGGTGTTGAAGTAGGTTGTAAATATAGTGATGCACTAAACCCCGGTAATACTTTATTTGGTAATGCCATAATTATTTCTCCACATTAAAAAAATTAAAAATTCTTATGTTGGTATGTATATAGTGCAATCCATAAATATATTAAATAGATTGATTTCATTGTCGTATCCATTATATAACCACATCACATCAGCTTTAGAAATTTGGAAGCCATAAGTTGCACCACCAAATAAACCTGAATACCCATGCAATGCCTGTAAAATTTGATTTGCTATCAAAAACCCATTTTCCATGCTTCCACTAAAAACACTTATTTGAAATACTGGACTATCAATACCTTTTACATTTTGATAAATACCAGTATAAACATCCTGATGAACATTTCTTAATTGCCATGTTACAAATTCAGGTTGTGTAGCAAAATTTCTATTGAAATTAGCATATACAGGAACAGGGCTTATTATAGCACTTAATTGTGCTTGTATGGCTTTTGCATACTGATTTACATTTTGTTGGGTAGCCATTTTAAACCTTTGTCGCTGGGTCTGATCTATAACACATTAAAGTAACAGACATTCTATCGTTAGATTCAAGAACATCTGTAATACGCCAGTCTTTGCTACGCCAAGTAATTGAATAAAGATTTTGATTATCCACAATGTCTTTCATCCAAGGTGTGTAATTCATTGTGAATTGAATTAAATCTTGATATATACGATATCTTTCAGTAATAGCAAGCGAATTTTTTACATCAGACACTAAAGGTCTAGTTGTAAATTTCTTTGTAATTGTAGTGGTATATTGACCATAGGCATCTGTGCCAAATGTTAGTGTATTAACATCCACATTTTCATAGCGTTTAATAGCCATTTACATTACCAATGGTTTGTAAGGTCTTAATAAAGCATCAACGCCATAAGGAATATTTTGTAATTTACTTAATGTCGTTTCTGATCGATTATTATATAAATGAGTTAATAAAAGTAAGCCAGCTTGTTTAATTACTGGATAAGCTTGTAAAAAGTTAGCATTTTGAGTGTATTCAATAATGATAGGTGAAGTTGCATTTGTATTTACATTGCTAGGCATTCCACTTGGAAATATTACTTTATTGCCTGTGCCATCATAATAATAATTAGATGAAGCAAGTGTAGTAAAAGTGCTAGGTGTATTGCCATTCCAAAAACCAACTTTAGTAATGACTACTCCACCTGAAGCGTAATTATCAACATAAGAAGTTTCAGGTAAATCTAAACACATTGGGGCGGCATACAAAGAACTTGTTCCATAATAAACCCTGTAAGATGTTGGGAATATTGATAATCCAAGATAATCTTCGATGTGCATGCGAACTGCTAATTCCAAACCAGACAAATAAGCATCTTGTGATTCATCACCAAACAAATTTAATTGATTGGTGATTTCATCAAGTGTTAGCCATCCAGTAGTTAAATCACGACTAATTTGTTCAAATTTATCGTAATTAAATGGATTCCTAGTATCGCCAAATGCAACAGTTCCTAATTCGTAACCGCTACCTGACATATTATGCCCCTAATAAATAAATACCAGCAAATGGATTGCGAATTGTTGATACTAATCTTTTCTCTGCGTAAAGAGTTACAAAACCCGGTGCAGTTTGATCAAAGCGTTGAATATTCATTTCTTCAGCATCAGCAATAGTTAGGAATTGATCCCAATTTGCTAATATGCCTGAAAGTGAACCAGCGCTTGGTGTTTGTAAATAAGAATTTGGAATTACAGGGAATCCAAACATATAAGCTACAGAACCACCATCATCATCACCAACTTCAGTAAAGAATGGAACACCACCACCAGTTGTTTTTAATTTTCTTAATTGAACAATAAGATCAGGATGTAAATGCCATGCAGTTGTAGGTAAAGACCAATATTGTGCTGGTAATAAATTAACTGCATCAACAATATTGTCATAAGTAATAGCAGAAGCAGTAAATGATTTTCTTAAAACTGTATGGATACCATCAGTAATTGCATATCCACTTGTGCCATAAGCCGCTGCTGATGTGCTTGTATTGTAATAAGCTAAACCTCTTAAACCATTTGTTCCACCAGTTGAAGTTGTTGAAGAACCAGACTGGTCATTGTTCAATGCCATTGACTGCGCTTCTAATTGACTAAATTCCAGCATTAAATCATTAACAATTGCTGAATCAATACCATTAATATCTGACATTGCCGCTGTTCTTACAGGCAATTGTGCAGTAATAACTCGTGTTGGTAATTGCCAAATAGTTGTTGCAATATTAGGTGAACCACTATTAGGTGTGACTGTATAAAGCCAAGGATTTGTTGAATCAGCCGCATTACCAGTTTTAGCTACAAATTGTGTAGCAGAAGTATTAGTTGTAATAATTTGACGACTACCTTGTCTGAAAGGATTAGCATAACGAAGCGCTGCAAATGCGTCATCAAAGTAATTTTTACCACCAATATCTAAACCTGAACCGGTAAGATTTGAAGCTTCATTAACATCTTGGGCTTCTTTAAACAAATTAACTTTGGCTTTGCCTTCAGTTAATGCTTGTTTTATGCCATTTAAAATTCTTTCAGATGTATTCATTTTTCTTTCCTAAATAAGTTAAAGAAGGGGCAGATTGCTCTGCCCTTTCCTATACAACAATAAAACTACAATTAAGTAGCAGTGCCAGTTGATCTATAACGAATAATAGCGAAAGGATCAACAACAGAAGTTGCTAAACGCTTTTCACCATAAAATGTAATCGATCCCGGTAGCGTTTGATCGTAGCGGCGAAGAACCATATTTAAACGATCAACGATTGTGTGACCTCTTTGCCAATCACCAAAATACATTGGGTAAAGGCTAGATGTGCCAGCAGAACCAGTAGTAGCTTGTGATGGATTGTCAAGATACTTATTCACAACTACATCGAAACCTAATAAAGTGCCGACAATTCCGTCAGTTCTTGATAAGCCATCAATATAGATTGGGCGACCTTGATCATCAACTAAACCACGAATTTGTTGAAGCAACACTGGGTTGATAACAAATTTTGCAGATTCTGTCCAATATTGTTGTGGTAAAGAATAGATAAAGTTCACTACATCTTTATACTTAATATTAGCAGCGCCTACTGTATTAGCGTTAGTTGTTAATTGGTCATAAGTAGCTAAAGTATGTAAGCCTGATGAAGAACCAGTGCCAGTTGAACCAAATGCCGCTGTAGAAATAGTTCCACCAGCGTAAGTTGCATTAGCACCAGCATATTGATCTAAACCACGCAAACCATTTGTGCCACCATAAGGATTTGAAGCTGATTGCGCTGCTTGATCGTTATTTTGGATCATTGATAAAGCTTCGTTTTGGCTGAATTCTAAAAGCATATCAGCAACAACATTGCTTTCAAGACCATCGATATCGTCAAGTGCCGCAGTTCTGATTGGGAACTGAACATTTAAGTCTTGAAGTGTTAATTGCCAAATGTTTGTATCTTCAGTAGTAGCAGCGGTGTTGTTTGTAACAGTGTAACCCCAACCCACACCAGCATTACCAACTTTAGCGCGGAATTGATAAGTTGCACCATCAGTAGCAACTGTTCTTGAAACGCCACGAAGTGGATTAGCAAGTCTTAATGGGAAAAATACTGGATCATAAGCAGTTCTACCACCGATACCAGCACCAGAACCAGTTAAAGCTGAAGCTTCTTTTAAGAATGCGTCATATTGGTTAGCATCTTCGAACATTTTAAGTTCTTTTTCGATACGACCATTGTTTTTAACAAATTCAGCTAATTGACCTTTAACCATACGATTAACTTCTTGGCTGATTGATTTGTAAGTTTTTACGATTGAAGGTGCTTGAATTGAAGCAACTTTAGCTTCAAGCGCTGCAACCTTTTCATCGAAAGAAGCTACTGTTTCAGCAAGTTTAGCATCAACTGAAGATGTTACTTCTTCAACCTTTGCTAAATTAGCCGCTTCAATAGCATCTAATTTTTCAATAATTTTTTCTGACATGATTTATCCTTTTAAACGATTGTTAAGTTTTTTAAGAAGTTCTCTTTCCTCAAAAGCTTTGAGTAATTGTTCTTCTTGATTTACCACCGCATCAGGTTCACTCTGAATAGGTGTATTTTCAATTTCAACTTTAGTTGCATCACGCACTTCTAAAATTTGTTTGAAAATTGAAGACGCGGTGGTCGCATCTTTTCTTGAAAGTTTTGCGTCACGCAATTCCTTCTCGATTAGTTTTAAATCTAAAGACCCATCTGGTCTAAAGAAAGATTCTAATTTTGAAATATTGCATTCAAGGTTGTTTGGTTGCATAACAATTGAAACTTCTCGTAAGCCACCTTTAGTAATTTGAAAATATGCTTCATCAGAATCATCATCTTGACCATCAGCATCAACCATTTTAAATTCATCAGCATAAGCACCTACTGAAACGCCACCAACCATTGCTGGTGATTCTTTCATAATTGTGTATAGGTCTTTACCAGCAGTTGTGTTAGTAAATAAACGACCTTTAGCATTCATGCCTTTGTCAGTAAATTCAAATTCTTGCCATTCGCCTACAGGCATGTTCATGTCGTTATGCTGGAAGAACATTGGTAATGGTTTACCTGATTTTGCAAATTCATCAGCCCATTGTGCAAAACCTTCTGGTTGATAATTAAATTTACGACCATCTGCACCTTCTCTAGCACCCCAAGTTGTTACAGTAGCTTCAATAACGCCACTAGCGTCTGATGATTCATCAGCTTTAACGCCTAAAGCTACTTTTGATTCAAAAAAGAACTTTTCGAAATTAGATTTATTAATTTCAGTCATTGATTGGCACTCCCTTTTTTTTCATTCCGTTAGTTTCAACCGGCTTTGGTTTTCTTTTCAAAGCTTGTTGGGTTAATTTTTCTAGTAACTCTTTTAATGTCATTAGGCTTTACCCGCTTGTCCAGTTTTGCCAACGCTAGAAGTATTACCACCACCGCCTGTATCTTGGGGTGTTGTGCCACTAATAGGTTTAGTTGGTTTGTTTGTATCTTTTAATTCGTCTGCATTAGGAATATTTTGTTTGCCAAGATATTCTCTAGCTTCATTAGGTGTCATTATACCAGCATTTACACCAGCCACTGCATAATTCATTTGATCTAATGGTGCGCCTTTTAGAAAATCTTCAGTTTGAAATTGAATGCAAAGATTTGGGTAGCCGGCTAGTAAAGAAGTGCCAAATTTTTGTTGTATATTTGTAATCATTGGCAACATTGTTGATTTATAGAATTCATCTAACATTGTTTGCGTATTATTATATTTACCTTCTTCAATACCAATCATTGGGGGTGGAACACCAAAAAGACCGCATATACGCTTCATAGTTTGTTGTTTTAATGCTCGTGCATCAGCATCTTGAAGTGTTAGCATGTTTAATGGCATATATTTCATTCCATTATCTAGCAACATGCCTTGACCCGGTTTAGATAAATCAGTTGATTTAGAACCAGTTAATGAAGTCCATGCTTCTTTAAGTCTAGCGGCAATTTCTTTAAATTTAGCGTCTGGGATTACTGCATCAGTAACAAACATACCGCTGGGTTTAGCGCCGTTTAACATAATAAAATTAGAATACAAATCAATGTCTTGATCTAAAGATACAAGTTCAGTTGCTAATATTCCTTTGTTAAAACCAGCACTACCTTGCCAAGCCATTTCACTTGCATGAATAACTTGGAAATATTCTAATGGTTCATCTTTATTAAATCCGTATGTGCTAGTCGATAATCTATAAGTAGGATATCGTGTAGGTGTTATTTGAGCGGTTATTAAAGTTGAATCCAAAAGATACATTTCCATTGGGGTTAGCGAAGGATTAGTTTGTTCCTTACGCCATAAAGCAGTAAATGTTTCACCAGCTAGGTCATACCACATTGACCATTGAAACCAGAATTCGAATGAAGATTGATAATGATTAGGGTCATTTAATAAACTATATACTGCTTTTGCTTTTGCTTTATCTCTAGTCGAAACATTTGGATTTGTAACTGCATCAATTAATTTTCCATCTTCACCATAAGCCATAATCTTAATAGGCAACTGTGCTAATGCTCTAGCTTTTGCATTTACGCAAGCCATAACAGTTGAATTGCGTGATAGCATAGACATATCGACTACACGACCAGCAGTATTAACTGATGATGTTGTTACATATAATAATTGGTTATTGGATTGAGTTGCTTGACCTTTAACATTTCTTAAAATGTTATTACCAAGTGCAGTTTGACCAAAAAGGGTATTACTTTCAGAAGCGTTTGCATTTGGTTTTCTTTTGAATATGTCTAATATAGCCATGTTTTTCCTTTAAATACTTCTGAAGCCAAATGAAGTAGATACTAATGGGTGATCTAATGAACAGTGCATCGCAATAATAAGGGCTATTATACCATCTACTTTAGCGGATTTATCTGCTTCATTTTTCCGGATCTTAATATTGCCATTTACATCCTCGTAAACTTCGCAGTTACCTAACTGCCATCCTAAAAATGGATTACCATCGTGTTTTATTTGATGTTGCATGATCAGCTTTTCTACATGCTTGGAAGGATTAGACAATACTGCCATTCCTTGACCAACTTTTTTAACTGGTATGCTATTGTCGTGTAGGCGTGCAATAAGTGAAGCGGCATTGTAAGCATCATAGCCAACTTCTTTGACTATAGGATACTTCAAGCATTGTTGCTTTATATATTCAGATATTTCCCTATCATCCATAACATTGCCTTGTGTAACATGCAAAATGTCAGAATGAATTGCTTGATCAAATATACCACGATAATGACTTGGAATCAATGCTAATGCTTCTTCAGGTAAGAAAAACTTAAATTCTGCATGATAATCATCTTCTGCATATCGTTTTAATGTGCAAACTGCATTTAAATCTCGTGTTGCCGCTAGGTCAAAACCAATAAAGACTGCTTCTGGTTCAGGTTTATCTTCGCCAGATGAATCATCCCAATATTGTCTATCTATCCATGCAGTATTCGCAGATACATATACATTAAGTGTTTTGCATAGAAATTCATTTAAAGCTGGTGGTTTAAGTTTTGCCTGTTCACACCTTTCTTTAATGGCTTCTTGATAAACTGATATCCCTTGCATGGGATTTGCTTTTGCCCAAGTTTTTTCATCTTTCCAATTATCTTGTGGATCAAGACCATAAAGCAAACCAAACCAATGCGGGTTATCAGTAGCATCACCATGAAGCATTGCTTCAAATGCTGACATATCTTCATAAAACTTTGTATCCTTTGTAAAACTTGCAGTAGTAATATAAATTCTTAATGGATTTTTTCTGGCAACCATACCTGAAAATATAACTTCGATGGAATTGCGATCCACAATTTGAGCGGCTTCATCAATGACCGCTGTAGAAGCATTTTTTCCGTCACCTGATTTTTTGTTGTCCCTAGAAAGTGCTTTGAATACAGTTTGGCTATCATTCATTTTTCCAATCTCATATTTGCTTAAACGATACCAAGCTTTTAATTCTTCTGGCATAGATTCAACCATAGACCTAGCCGCATCAAAAACAATAGATGCTTGTTCACGATTAGTAGCTAGTGTAAATACTTCAGCACCAGCTTCATTAAAAAGAAGTTCGTATAAACCAATGACTGCGGTTAATGTTGATTTGCCAGCTTTGCGTGGAATAAAAACAATGACATCTGTGGTCATTCGTTTTTCGTGATCCTTCTTGTGTCTAAATCCATAAATCGCACATAGAAGTAAAATTTGAAAAGGTTCAAGGGATATATGTTTCCCAGCATCCGGTCCTTTAGTATGCTGAAGTTGTGAAACAAATTGTAGAACATGCTCTACATATTCTGGAAAAAATTCGTATTCCCAATGCTTATCTTCCATAAAATTTAGGAAGCGTTGGCAAGCTAATTTTATATTGTTGCAAACTTCAATATTGCCTTTAGTTACATCTTGGGCATACTGAATCCCTGTCAAATAATTCATACTATGCCATGTTCTTTTTCTATAGCCCTAGCAAAATTGTAAGCAACTAATTTAAAATCGCCTTTGCAATCCTGAACAACTGCATACATAATTTCTGCAATGCGTCTGTCAGAAAGTGGATTTCTTATTGGTTCTTCTAGTTTAAATGTAACTTCGCCTGTATTGTCCAAATAATAGTCCTTCATCTTTTCACTTG
>Ga0214919_10006828_pt1 | contig 15561 bp, 14 predicted proteins | sample LL1503_MetaG_FD_177994 | JGI IMG/M metagenome (GOLD analysis project Ga0214919, IMG submission 177994) | Freshwater microbial communities from Lake Lanier, Atlanta, Georgia, United States - LL-1503 | ecosystem: Environmental > Aquatic > Freshwater > Lake | place: USA: Georgia | collected... | reverse complement strand
TTTCAGGGGAACCGTAGGTTCCCTGAGGTTAACATCAAGTTTTTTCTTTTAAGGGAGGGGTTTCAGGGGAACCGTAGGTTCCCTGAGGTTAACATCAAGTTTTTTCTTTTAAGGGAGGGGGTTCAGGGGAACCTTGGTTCCCTGAGGTTAACATCAAGTTTTTTCTTTTAAGGGAGGGGGTTCAGGGGAACCTTGGTTCCCCTGATACATTTGACTAATACAATTCCCAAATTTCTATTCAAAAAGTATTTCAAGATAGCTTTTCTTACTGTTTCTTCGCTACATTCCATCAATCTAGACACTTCTAAATTACTACGAATTTTATTGAAATCATAATCAAATTTATATGTAATACAACGCCTTGTAAATGGATCACATGTTTCTTCAATATATTCCCATAATTCTTTATTTTTATCACCATTATTATTATCAGAAATCATTTTTTGATTCAACATATCATTATTATGTCCTGCTTTTTGATATGTGGTTCCTTTCCTTAACAGCTGTTTTTTCGGTACATTTGTAATTGGTGAAAGATCGGTCATACCACGATACAATTGTCCTCGAATATGATGTATGGCAAATAAATGAAACATAGCGGATTCTTTTGTAGGAGAATAACATTTAATGGCATCCAATAAACCTTTTCGAGAATAAATAGATATTTCATAATAAGGAATATGTTTACATTTGTAATAGTGTAGTTTCTTGAAATTTGATCCAATCTCAATCGCCCATTTTTCGTAATGTTTATATAAAACCGATTCTATTAAATTTTTTGATTTATTGTCAATATTTGGGTTCATAATAATCCGATTGATACGTGTCAATTGTTTATTAGATAATCCACAAACCAATATCATAGGAAGAGATAAGATAAGGCAGAATAAATTCATATTCATATTATTATTATATTTAATAAAATTATAATATTTAAAAAAATTATAATCAATTTTGTAGAGAAATTAAACCATGGAAGATTTCAAAAGGATAAAATCATAAATTCATTATCCGATAGTAATCAACCGTTTGTTAACATTATATTCGATGGAATATTTTTCCTTCAAAATGGATTTTTTTAAATATATTTTTAATTTGGTAGATTCTTTTACGGTTTTGTACCAATCTTGTATATTATTACATTCTTGGAAATTAATAATATCTTCTATTTCTATTATTTTTTTGTTACTATTACATTTATGTAAGCATTTTTGTATATTTTTCAATAATTCTTCACAACTATTTTCCATTATAATTGTTTTATTATAATAAAAACTTTATATATATTCTACAAAAATAACTAATAAACTACAAATCCGATATTTCTATATTTACTATAATATCACTTTTATTATTAACATCATAAATATCCAAAGTATTAATTCTAGAAATTCCCTTTTCAAATAACCATATTTTTTGGTATTTTTTAAAATGTAAAAGTTCTCTAGAAACATCAAAAACCCGTTTACCAATTCTTATTTTCAAAACATCCTCTTTTAATATTTGATCTATAGTTAAAATTATATTTACAAGAATATTATTATTTGAAATGATGTCAATATTATCGGGTAAAATGGGTAAACATTTTACGTAAATATCACATCCTGAATTATCATATATTAATTCATTATGCCATAATGGAACAATATAAATAAAACCATTCACATTTATACGATATAAATTGTCTTCGAATAAATCGTCTATTGTAGGATTCAATATTATACATTCGTCCTTTTCAAATTTCCATTTTATAATTTTATTTATTTTTTCTAAAAATTCGTTATCAATATGGAGAACATTTGAATATTTATTTAAAATATTATATGTTTTTATCAAGATTTTTTTATCCGTTTTTTTCAATAATTCTATAGCTGATTCTTCACAACTATTGCATATTTTCTGTAAAATCTGATTTAATAGTACATTTTTCATATCATTACTTAATATTCCATTGAAAAAAGAATATAATATATTATTATAGCTTTGATAATCTTTACTGTGATCTTTTTCATCTGTATTAACGACGTAATTCTCTAATAAATAATCGTAAGCCTCCTTTATTTCTTGAAAATGTATAGTTGCTGTATCGTTTTTATTTTTATCTGGGTGATATAAAAGCGCTAATAATCTATATTGTCTTTTTATTTCTTCTACATTATATGTTTTATTTTCTTCTAATTCTAAAATTTGAAAAGCTTCTTTAATATCCATGGACCTTAATTATTATGTAAAATATAATACTTTCTAAATGGTATATAGGACGATAATTATTATTATAATATTTGAAAAAATAATAGGACTGTATTAATATATCCGTAATATTTTTACTGCTTAAATGATTATTATTAACAAAATACGTCAGTATATACCATATACATTCTGCTACATCCAAATTATATGTCAAAATATCATATAAAACATCACGGAAATTTGTAAATTCTATTTTATCGGGAACTAATATCCATTCAATTATACTATCGCAAATGGTATTAAATACATCCTTTGGAATATTATTTGAATCTTTTATCAAATGAAACGAACGTATTTCTTTTATATTTACTATGCTTTCTAATGAAATAGTTTCCAATAATTCTATACTATTATTATTGTATAATTTCTTATAAAGATCTTTACTAGGTCTTTGTATTCTTAATAAATGACAAACATTCAAAATCTTTGTCGGAATAAAACTTAATTGTTCTGTCAATATGAAAAAAAAGATTTTAATATTTGAATATATACTATTATATTGCTGCATATAACTATAAAATATTTCTAACAATTCCGAGTGTATCAAATGGAAATTTTTACATAAAATAATACCCGTTTTATTCTGTTTTACAGATACAATGTCTATGATTTGTAAAAAAATCTCATTCCAAAGAATTTTAGAATTACAACCCAATAATGACATATCTATTTCAAAATGTATATCGCTTATCTTGTAATTATATTCTTGTTTTTCTGTTTGGATAGTGATTTTCTTTTCGTACTTTAAATCACTTGGACTATATTTCTTCATCAAATAAAGTGATTGGGAATATTTCCCTACTCCAGAAGCGCCATAAAAAATGATATTTGTTAATTTATCGATTTCATTAGGTAATGTTTTTATAATAGGTAAATTTTCGGGATGTAAATTCATTTTATTCACGGATGAAACATATTCTTCATAATGTGTTTCATAATATTTCATATTATAATTATTACGATTTAATTATAATATAATCTTTTTCTTTATACGCATTTGGATAATATCGAGTTATTTTCTCTTTAAACAGGAGTTTAAGGAGTCGGAACGAAATGTAGGTTTCCTGATTTTATTACATTATTGGAAAAATGCTATCATTTACGAGAGAACCTATCTTTTCTTTTATTGTATTCTTTGTATCTGGAATTGTTGTTTGTAAATTTAAATCCTTAATACTATATATTTTTGGACCTTTTTTGACTTTATTTTCCGCACCATTTACTTGCTGTCTGGATAGCTTGGAAAATTCACTAGCCGTCTTTACTTGTAATGATGATATAACTATTGCAGCAATTGATAACAAAATAGAAAATAACAATAAAGAATATCTATAATAAAGTATAATATTTCCCCTTTTCAATAATTCGTAAAAATTAATATCTAACTTTTCTGGTCGAAATTTCACTATAAATAATAACAAAGTACAAATACAAAATGTAGTTATCATTAAAACATTAAAATTATATAATTGACTTTTGTAAGGTTCGGGTATATTTATAGATAATCCATTATTTACTGTATATTTTACGTATAAATTATATATCAACATTACAATAAAAATCAAAGAGACGAAATGTAAAACACTGCTCGATATAATAGCAATTATCGAAAAAACTGTTCCGAAATATGTAATATCATTTATTAAAGGTATTAATTCCCCTGAAACGTAAACCATAAACGCGGCATTCGTAATAAAAAGTAAAACAAAACCTAAAATATAAGCATTCTTTTTGAATATACAAACAAAACTAATTATGAATAATATTAAAAATGCTATATAATTCAATAGTATTATGCTTTTTGACATTATTTATTGTATATCTCTAATTATAATTTATTGTTATAATATTCGAGAACTTCTATTTCAATCCATATGTATCCTTTAACCAATTTATTAATACTTCTGCTTCACAGTTGAAAAATCCTTGGTTGAAATTCTTTATATTGTAAAATTCGGGCTTTTTCATATTTGGTCTTTGATAAAATGCATAGGGTCCATATTTCCCCTTTTTTATACTTGTATAATCGTCCAATTTTCTCAATATATTTTTATCGAGTATCGTTTGAGAACCCGATAAAATATTTATTGCATCTGATATTGTTATTTCATCTGTTGATTTTTTTATGGATTTTATACTTTGTTTTTTATCTCCCCATTCTATGTAATTTCCAAACTTACCGCTTTTTAAATAAACCGGTTTTTCTTCGTGTTCTCCTAAATAATTGTTTTTTATTTCTAAAATATCCGAAATGTTATAAAACCCCTCTTTTGCCTTTTCTAAATCGATTGTTATATCCTTTCTTACTTGTAAAAGTTCGGATTTTTTTTCATTGTTTTCATCTAAAAAATTACGACGTATAATAGCTCCAAATGGAGAAAATATCAATTCGTGATCTTCATCTACTTTATATGCTTGTTTGGATAAATCCTTTATTTCATTGGAAAGAGTTTTTATTTCCTCAAAACAAAGGCTACAAATTTTGGACCAATCTGACTCTTTACCAGAAGAAACCATATCTAGATCCAATTCCATTTTTTTTGTGTATTCGTAAGAGAACATCTTTTCAAAGGTTTTCAAAAGGAATTCTATTGTTAATATTCCTGTGGGTTGAATAACTAATTTGTTTTTTTCATTTCCGAAGATCTTTTCTATTTTTCTTTTTTCTATTTTATTTTCTATCAATTTATATTCTTCACACTTTACTAGAGAACCTTCTAAATTCGTTTTTTTAACATATCCACGGGTCAATATTGTATCAATAATAGATGCAAATGTAGATGGGCGACCTATTCCAAGTTCTTCTAATTTATTGATGAGACTTGCCTCTGTATAATGCTGATGTTTATTTCTTAAAACAACCATACTTTCAATCCATTGATAAGAGAACTTTTGAGATGTTTGTAAAAGGGATTTTAAATACATAATCGTGGATAATCCCGAATTCTGTTCTTCATCAACCGGTTTTTCAGATATTTTCTTCCAACCTAGGAACAGGGGTATTTCGATCGTATGGTGGTATTCTAACTCCATTGGTGCTGTAATTATTGTCTTTGTATTATTATATTCGGCATTCGACATACAACTTTCTACCGTATTTCGCCATATAAGTTTATATAATGATATTAGTCTAGGTTCTCCAGATTCTAGTACGGACATTTCAATATTTGTTACTCTTATTGCTTCGTGGGGATTCGAGGAATCTTTATTTTGTAATTCTTCTATTTTACCCAAATATTTATTGCCGAATTTATTATTTATATATTCTTCTGCTTTCTTTAAAAATGGTAGAGAATATTGAAAACTCTCCGTTCTCATATAAGTAATATGACCCAATTGATAGAGTTTTTGACATAGTTCCATCGTCTCCTTTGGAGAAATATGGAGAACATTGCTTGTCGTCTGTAATAATCTTGATGTATGAAATGGTTTGGGTGGGGATCTAACACTTTTTATAGGATCTTTTATAGATAATTGATAATCGAATTCGGGGGATTCTTCTAGGAATTCGAGAACCTTTTCTGAATTCTCTAATTCCTTATTCAATTCATAAGGTATTTGTTTTGAGAAAAAAGTGGCGGTTGTTTTGTATTTTGTTTTTATTTTTGTATTTTTCTCTTTTTCATTATCATATACAAGACGTAAAGCGGGTGTTTGACATCTACCTGCTGATAAGGAATTATCTTTACTATTGAAAAGATATTTCCAAAGATAGGGTGATATTTTATATCCTACAATAATATCGAGAACCTGTCTTGCGTGTTGTGCTTTTACCAAATTCATATTAACTATTAATGGGTTGTCTATGGATTCTATTAGGGCCGTTTTAGTAACTTCGTGGAAAATAATGCGTTTGGTAGTTTCGATCGGTAGTTCGAATATTTCGCAAATATGCCACGCAATAGCTTCGCCTTCACGGTCATCGTCTGTTGCTAATATAATATTTTCTTTTTGAAATCGGGATATTATGGTTCTCATCCATTCTATATGTTGTTTTTTTTCATCTATGATTGAGAACTTGGGTTCAAATGTTTTTTTAGTATCTATTGCTTTTATACCATCTATTGTTCGAATATGACCTTTGGATGCAATACAACAATATTGAGAACCTAGATAAGATTCTATTTTTTCACATTTAGAAGGAGATTCTACAATGATTAGGTATTTTGCGTTTTCACTGATTTGTTTTTCTTTGGGTTCTCCTTTATTAATAAATTTTTTTTTGTAAAATTTCGGCGGCATTAATAAATATGTTTATTATAAAAATATATAAAAATATTTTTATCTAGTTTGTATTAATATTAAAAATATTTAATATATCTGTAAGATGATACCAAAAATAATATTTCAAACTTCTATAAATAAATTAGGCGATAATATTGTAAATCAAATAAAATCGAATAGTGAAGGATGGGATTATAAACATTTTGATGATTCGGAAATTATTCGTTTTTTCGAAAATCATCCATTACAAGAATTTCCTAATATTATTAACAAATTTTTTAGTATAAAATGTGGACCTCATAAATCGGATTTATTTCGGTATTATTTTCTTTATATTTATGGTGGAGTTTACCTAGATAGTGATGCTATGATATATGATTCTATTGACAATATTGTAAAAAATTTTTCTTTTTTTTCAGTTCTTGCTGTGAGCCCTGAAAATGTTTTTCAGGGTTTTATCGGATGTGAAGCAAGACATGAAATAATATATTTGGCACTTAAACATATTTATGAAATAGATATAGATGAACTTGATAGAGTATATTTTACATTAACATCAAATATGTATAAAATTATACATGATAATAATAATAATTCAAAATACGATAATATAAAATTATACAAGGAATTTTTGACAAAAAATAGAAACCAAGGAATAACATATAACGATTCAGGGAAAATTATTTTAGTACATTATTGTGGATGGCCTAAAGAAATTCCGTCAGAATTAGATATAAATATTGATAAATAATATATTGTTAGTAAAATTGAAAATCCATTTAAATATTATTCATTATTATATTACGCAATGGAGAACAAATCATTTAACCAGTCGAAGAATTATAATGGGATACTTTGTGTCCCAAATTATAATTTTCGAGGGCGATCTATTGAAGATGAAATGGGACAAAGTCCCATTTCAAATCTTCAAAGATATAAAGTAAAATTATATATTCACGATAGAACATATAATTCATGGTCTTTTGTAGATAATGAAACCAATGATGCAATCTCAAAAGAACAGGCTATTCATCTAGAATCCATATCACCATCCAAAGACAAGTTATTTACAAAAGATATTTTTGAATTGACATTTGTCGATTCTATACCTCAAATAAATCCAGTATATTCTTATCATAAAAATTGCGAATATATTGCAGGTGTATTACTATTAGATGGAAATAAAACATATGGGAGAACTAAGAATAAAAAACGTCTTCTTTATAAGTGTATTCCTGATGATAACCGCCTTCCTATTTTCCTAGTTCCATATGATATAAAAATAGGGTTCTCTAAAATATATAAAAATAAATTCGTTATTTTCCGTTTTGATAACTGGAATAATAAACATCCAGAAGGATTGTTATTAGAAACAATTGGAGATATAGATAATTTGGAAGCCTTTTATGAATTTCAACTTTATTGTAAAAATTTACACGTTTCATTGGTTGAATTTACTAAAAAAACCAAAAATGTTTTGAATAATAAAACCAACGATCAATTTGTAGAAACTATATTAGAAAATCCTAATTTTAAAATAGAAGATAGACGGGATAGACACATATTTACTATAGATTCGAAACATAGTCTAGATTATGATGATGGTTTTGGGATAGAAAGAATCGGTAATAATTGGTGTGTTTCGGTATATATAGCTAATGTGTTTGTTTGGTTAGAAACATTAGGATTATGGAACTCTTTCAGTAAGAGGGTTTCGACAATTTATTTACCAGATAGACGTAGACCTATGTTACCAACCATATTATCAGATACTTTATGTAGCTTACAAAAGAATCAACCGAGATTTGCTTATACAATGGATATAATGATTGATGAGAATGGGAAATTAATAGGAGAAAATCCCATACAATATAAAAATGTTTTGATAGAAGTAAAACATAATTATCATTACGAAGACGAAAAAAGTTTGAAATCCGATATGTATTATAAATGGTTATTTGATATCTCTTATTTGATGGATAATTCTATAAAAAACAGCCACCATTTAGTATCACATTGGATGGTCCAAACAAACGCTTTTACAGGTATTTTATTAGCAAATAATAAAACCGGTATATTCAGATCGGCATCTTATATTGATGGGGATTTGCATTCTAAAAACGATTTGGTGTCCGGTTTGAATGAAGACACTGTTCGTGTTATTAAAATGTGGAACAATACAATCGGTCAATATAATTTATTCAATGAGAACATTGATTCCTACCATAATTTAATAAAAAATAAAGTGGTTATTAATAATAGTTCTATATTTGATAAAGGTCAAAAAAATAATTTGACCGCATATATTCATATTACGAGTCCAATACGTAGGTTAGTAGATCTTTTGAACCAAATAATATTGTTTGAAACCTTAGACTTGGTAAAGAATATTGGTATTGATGCGAAGAAATTCTTGAAAGATTGGATAGAACAAATGGAATATATAAATACTTCTATGCGATATATTAGAAAGATCCAAAGTAGTTGTGAATTATTGAATTATTGTTATAAAGATCGTTCGATCATGGAGCGAATTTATAAAGGTGTTGTCTTTGAGAAAGTAAGGAAGAATGATGGATTTATAACCTATATGGTTTATTTGGAAGAATTGAAAATGATGTCTAGGATAACCATCCAAGAAGATATAGAGAACTATTCTTATTGCAACTTCAATTTATACTTGTTTGAAGACGAAGAAAAAATAAAACGGAAAATAAGGTTGAAGTTGGTTTAATATTCATATTTTACTGGGATTCTTTACAAGGTGGTTTTATAATAATATTTATTGATTTTGTACGTTTTTTATTCAAGAAAAAAACATCAAAAAAACTATTATTTTATACTTTTTTTAGAGAAATCTGTCCAAAGTGTAATATAAAGTCCGAAAATATTTTGGAAAAAGGACAAAAATAAATGTCCAAAAACGGTTTTCTGAAAATAGAATTTTACAACAATTCTTTGAAAAGTGGTTTCAAAGCATAATGCAGTAAATCCGGATTTTCCTTGAAAAGTTTGTTAGCATAATATTTTATTGTTTTTTGAGGGAAAGTATTTAGAGACTTTTTCTATGTATCTATAATAGATACATAATGGATACAACAAAAGAGAAAAAAGAGAAACATATTTATTCTTGTTTAAAATGCAACTTTATAAGCAGTGTAAAATTTCATTATGAACGTCATTTAATTACTACAAAACACCTAAAAGATACATCATTGATACAAACATTAGAAAAATCAATACATCTAAACTTTAAATGCAAATGTGGTAAGGAATATAAATATTCTCAAGGATTATCCAAACATAAAAAAACATGCGATTATAAACCTATTGAAGAACCTAGTCAAAAACTTACAAATATTGAACCTAATATTAATATGATTATTGATATAATAAAAGAAAACCATGAATTTAAAAAAATATTATTAGAACAAAATAACCAGGTTATCGAATTACATAAAGAAAATAATATTTTAAACAAGGAAAATAATATTTTGAATAAAGAGAACAATAAATTGATAAATAAATTAGTAGAAAAAGAATCCAATACAACAATCAATAATAATAATACTACCAATAACAATCAAAAATTCAACTTAAATTTCTTCTTGAATGAAACCTGTAAGGACGCTATGAATATGAAGGAATTTATAGATAATATTAAGGTTACATTCGAAGAATTGTTAACAATTGGTAATACAGGATTCGTCAATGGTGTTTCAGATATATTCATAAAACGTTTGAAAGACATGGAAGTGACAAAACGTCCGATTCATTGTACGGATCTTAAAAGAGAAACCATCTATTTGAAAGAAGACAATGAATGGAACAAAGATGAAAAAGAAAATAAAAAATTAAAGGATGCTATTGAGAAAGTTGAATGTAAGAACTTTCAATCATTGAATGAATGGTGTGAAGAAAATCCCGAAACAAGAATATCAAGTAGTAATAAAGGAGAATTATACATGAAGATCTTTGAAAAAACATTAGATGGAGATGAAAAGACCCGTGAAAAGGTAGTAAAAAATATTACTAAAAAGATAACAATAGACAAAGAAGATAATTAATCTATTTATACAATTTATAGCAAGAAATATAACAATTCATATCCCGTAAAACATCTTTATCTATATTTTTGTTTTTATTTAATTCAATCAAATCATTTAACTTTTTACAATAATATACACAATCACTAACATCTTTTACAAACTTTTTATTTTTATCATATATAATTTTTATTTGTTATTGTTTTCCATTATAATAATATAAACATCAAGAAATTTTTATATTATTATCAATATAAATCCATAAAATACCCACCACCTGTAATACAAGAATGTACTTGATCATTATATGTAAAGGATTTATTATATACATTAGACCAAAAAGGATGGTTTGTTGTAGTAACCGCCAAAACTCCTTTTAAATTATTCATTTTTAATTTTTTTATTACTTTGAAGAACCCATAATCCAATTCAAAAATATTGGGATTTTTTGAAAACCAATACCAATCTAGCTTTTTAGGATCGATCCATTGAGGGAATTTGTATAATGATGTCATATTGTACTGTAGTATTGTATTTTAATGTAATAAAAAATAATAAAAAATAATAAAATATAATAAAAAATTGAAAATTACTGAAATAATAGTTATAATTATTATAAATATAATAATACAATGTCACCGATTACAGAAGATTGTCCTATATGCTTGGATGAATTAATTTCATTAAATAGTATATTTGTAACTGACTGTAATCATAAATTTCATAGAGAATGTATTTGTAATATAAAAATTTGTCCTTGTTGTAGAAAAGAAATAAAAGAAAAAATGAAAGAGAGAAAAGGAAATATTACAATAACTATAGATAGAATAAGTTTAGAGTGTTATGATAAGATTTGTGAATATTATAATGAACGTCAAACACTTGGAAAAATACAAAGATTAGATAGACATGAAGGAGGTTTTTGCGTAGAAATAAAAAAAGAGGAGAGAGAATCAGAATTTGAGAATGATAGGATAAGGCAATTACGATGGAATAAAAAGAAGTTAGTGAGTGGTATGTATAAAGGTTTATTATATGAAGAGGAGTGTTTGTTATATGTATCGATGTGTGTGATATTAGGTGATGAGTATGTGAGTGAGGGTAACCAAGGTTACCTCTGAACCCGCCTTCTTTAATATTGTTATTTGATATTAATGTGAGGGGACGTACGGTTGTCCGTGAAACCCCTCCCTTAAATAGAGGAACTAGATGTTAGGAAGGTTATTCCCGTGACCCCCCTCCCTTAAATAGAGGGACTAGATGTTACCGTAGGTTGCTGTGAGTGAGTAGAAACAAAAAAACAATATATACATATTTTTATAGTTTAATTGTATAAATTTTTTATAGTTTAATTGTATAAATTTTTTATAGTTTAATTGTATAAATTTTTTATAGTTTAATTGTATAATTTATTGTTTAAGGGAGGGGTTTAAGGGGAACCGTAGGTTCCCTGAGTTTAAGGGAGGGGTTTAAGGGGAACCGTAGGTTTCCTGAGTTTAAGGGAGGGGTTTCAGGGGAACCGTAGGTTCCCTGAGTAATTGCTGTAATGTAGAGATGAATTGATGAGTATCGAAATGATAAATATTTTTGGCATCATCGATAAGGTATTTAACATTGTTATGAATATAGGGAGAGACATCTAAATCTTCTTCTTCTTCTTCTTCTTCTTCGTCAAGCTTGGCTTCAACATTGTCTTCAACCTTGGGTTCAACCTTGGCTTCAACCTTGTCTTCTTTAACAGCTTTCTTGGCAACTTTAGGCTCCTTAGCAGGCTTGGGTTCCTTGGCAGGCTTAGCTTCCTTGACAGGCTTAGCTTCCTTGACAGGCTTGGGTTCCTTGGCAACTTTAGGCTCCTTGACCGGCTTAGCTTCCTTGACTTTTTTCTCCTTTTTAACTTCAGAAACAACATCCGCAACAACTTCAGCTAAGGGAGGGGTTTCAGGGGAACCGTAGGTTCCCTGAGCTAGTCGTACGAGTTCATCAACGAGAATGTCTTCTTCTGCTGTAATATTTTTTTTTTGTTTAGCATTTTTTTTGTCTTTTTTTTCCTTAGGTAGTTTGGGTTCCTTAACTTTTTTGACGCGAGGTGTCTTAACCTTAGCGGCTTTTATAATATTTTTCTTGTGAACTTGTACCATTTTACGCAAAGTCTGGTTGATAGTCTTGGAACTATCAATAAACTCTTGTACGAAAGATTGCTGAGAATCGATAGTATCGAAGATGCGTAATTTATTAAGAAAGAGTGTTTCGTCGATAAGTTGGTTTTCGTGATCGGAATTAATTTTTTTCATAAGATAAAAGCCGAATTGCAAGAACTTGTTGTATTTAGCAGGTAGAGTGGTGCGAGGTTTAACAACTGCGTCATCGAGTAGAGTAGGAGTACAAGTCTTAACATTGTCGAGACAAATACCACCAGACAATTGATTGGAGGCAGCAGTGAGAACTTGTTGTTGAGCGGATTCGATAGAAGTAACAGTAGCCATATTGAAAGATTAGAACTATATTGATAGTTATTAATAATACTTTATATAGATTTAATAAAAATTTTATTCAATTTTTTATGCGTTTCTTAGCTGTTTTTCAGGGGAACCAAGGTTCCTCCTGAAACCCCTCCCTCTCAGGGGAACCAAGGTTCCCCCTGAAACCCCCTCCTTTTATGATGTATTTGATATTAATCATTAGGTTAACATCAATTTGTTTTCTTTAAGGGAGGGGTTTCAGGGGAACCTACGGTTCCCCGAGTTAATATCAAATACAATATAAATAACACTATCAAATGAGGGGGTTTCATGGGGAACCTTGGTTCCCCTGATTTTGTTAGCAACTATGCAGCCAATATCCTACTAGATAACCAATAACACACTCATTTACTCATGACATATATTATGCTGTTGTTATGGTAATAGAAATGTTTACTAGAAAAATCTATAATTCCATAGAGATTTGGAGAGTAGAAGAAGATTCTCCAGTTCTCTAATTATAGAGTTGAGAACTCAGGGAACCTACGGTTCCCCCTGAAACCCCTCCCTTGAAAGAAAACAACTTGATGTTAACCTAATGATTAATATCAAATACAATATAAATAACACTATCAAATGAGGGGGGTTTCATGGGGAACCTTGGTTCCCCTGATTTCGTTACCATATATGCTGCCAATATCCTACTAGATAACCAATAACACACTCATTTACTCATGACATATATTATGCTGTTGTTATGGTAACATATTTTTACTGAAAATTTATGAAATTTCTAGTAAAGGAGGGGGTAATTTCAGGATTCTCCAGTTCTCTAATTGTCTAGTTAAGAACTCTATATAATTATATAATATAAATCTTGAAAATACAATTGGTAAGACCAATGCCAATACTTTCTTACAAAGACGACTATTATACACAGTAGAGATCCACCTCATTGATCTTTATCTATAGTAATCTTTTTAGTAATATTTTTTACTACCTTTTCACGGGTCTTTTCATCTCCATCTAATGTTTTTTCAAATATCTTCATATATAATTCCCCTTTATCACTACTTGATATTCTTGTTTCAGGATTTTCTTCACACCATTCATTTAACGAATGGAAATTTTTATATTCAACCTTCTCAATAGCATCCTTTAATTTTTTATTTTCCTTTTCATCTTTATTCCATTCATTGTCTTCTTTCAAATAAATAGTTTCCCTTTTCAGATCCGTACAATGAATTGGACGTTTTGTAACTTCCATGTCTTTCAAACGATTTATAAATATATCGGAAACACCATTGACAAATCCTGTATTTCCAATCACCAAAAGTTCTTCGAATGTAACTTTAATATTATCTATAAATTCTTTCATATTCATAGCATCTTTACAGGTTTCATTCAAGAAGAAATTAAGATTGAACTTTTGATTGTTATTATTAGTAGTATTATTATTATTATTATTTATTGTCATAATAGATTCCTTTTCTACTAATTTATTAATTAAAATATTGTTCTCCTTATGTAACTCAATAACTTGTTTATTTTGTTCTGATACTTTATTATTTTGTTCGAATAATTGTTTACTTTGTTCTATTATTAATTTTTTAAATTCTTGATTTTCTTTAATTATCTCAATAATCATATTAATATTAGGTTCAATCATTGTAAGGTTTTGAGTTGGTTCTTGAGTAGGTTCTTGAGTAGGTTCTCTAACAGGTTCTATAATAGGTTCTTCAATAGGTTTATAATCACAATTCTTTTTATGTCTAGATAATCCATGTCTATTTTTGTATTCCTTACCACAATTGCAAATAATACGCTTTTCAGCTTTTATGTTACCTTCTATAGTTGCCTTATGTTTTGCTGTCAAAAGATGACGATTGTAATCATTTTTACGCTTTGTTATGAAGTCACAACATTCACAATTATAATATTTTGTTGTTTTTGAGTTTTTTGCGTTTTCAGTGTTATCCATATTTATATATTATAAGATAACATTAAAAACTCTCTAAATACTTTCCCCCCAAAAACAATAAAAAAGTTATGCTAACAAACATTTCAAAGAAAAATGAAAATCGCTGCATTATGCTTTAAAACCACTTTTTAAAGAACCGTTGTAAAATTCTATTTTCAGAAAACCGTTTTTGGACATTTATTTTTGTCCTTTTTCCAAAATATTTTCGGACTTTATATACAACTTTTATTAAATATTAGAAATTGTAGGGGGTACCCTATGACTTTATTATAAAAATATAAAAATAAACAAGTTGAAAAGAAAGGGCTCGGTGGGTGGGAATGGAATGTATGTTCTGAAGTAGAAGTTGGAGTAGAAGTTGGAGTAGAAGTTGGAGTAGAAGTAGAAGTTGAAGTTGGAGTAGAAGTTGGAGTAGAAGTAGAAGTTGAAGTAGAAGTTGAAGTTGAAGTAGAAGTTGAAGTTGAAGTTGAAGTAGAAGTTGAAGTTGAAGTTGAAGTTGAAGTTGAAGTTGAAGTTGAAGTTGAAGTTGAAGTTGAAGTTGAAGTTGAAGTTGAAGTTGAAGTTGAAGTTGAAGTTGAAGTTGAAGTTGAAGTTGAAGTTG
>Ga0214919_10006827_pt1 | contig 15562 bp, 16 predicted proteins | sample LL1503_MetaG_FD_177994 | JGI IMG/M metagenome (GOLD analysis project Ga0214919, IMG submission 177994) | Freshwater microbial communities from Lake Lanier, Atlanta, Georgia, United States - LL-1503 | ecosystem: Environmental > Aquatic > Freshwater > Lake | place: USA: Georgia | collected... | reverse complement strand
TATATCGCGCAGTTTATGATCGATTTGTTGTTTTATTTGAACCTCATTTTAAGAGAAATTATGTGCATGTTCGTGATGTTACAAAAGCTTTTATCCATGGCATTAATAATTTTGACAAAATGAAAGGGCAGATTTATAACGTAGGTCTCTCCGAGGCTAATGTTTCAAAAATGGAATTATGTATAAGAATTCAAAAACATATACACGAGTTTATTTTTCCTGAAGCAGCGTTAGGTAAAGATCCAGATCAAAGGAATTATGTTGTATCTAACGCAAAAATTGAGTCTACAGGATTTATGACTTCGCACTCTCTGGATGCTGGAATTGATGACCTTATTAAAGGCTATACAATGATTAAAAATACACGCTACGGAAACGTGTAAGCTAAAATTAGTAAAAAATATAATTAAAACAAAACATGAAAAGAGAGTTTAATCTATGCAAGATATAGAATATAGACATCAATTAGTTTCTAATTATTTAGGTAAATTGCATTTAGACAATGAAATTAGGAATTATTATAACGGTAAAAAAATTCTCATCACTGGCGGTGCTGGCGCAATAGGCAGTAATTTATCTATAGCATTATCTATTTTAGTTGGCCATCAGGGGAAAATAATTATTCTTGATAACCTGTCAGCTACAAGAAATAAATCATCATGGAATGTGCCGCCTCTAGATAACGTGATGTTTATTGAGGGCGATGTTCGCTCCGACATATTTTTAAAAAGGGTTTTCAATGAAGACCTTTCTTTTATTTTTCATTTAGCTGCTTTTTTTGCGAACCAAAACTCAGTTGATTACCCAGAAACTTCAGCAGATGTCGACGTTATGGGCCATATAAAACTTCTTGAGTATGCAAAATTAACTAATATCGAGCGCTTCATTTACGCATCAAGCGGGTGTGCAATTTATGGGTCCTACCCTAAATTACCTTTAAGCGAAGATTTTATATCTATGCATTTAACTACCCCTTACCAAATCAATAAAATGGTTGGTGAAATGTATTGTAACTATTATTCACATAATTTCGGTCTAGATATTGTAAATTGTAGATTCTTCAATTCATTTGGGCCCGGTGAAGTACCTGGCCAATACAGAAACGTTATTCCAAATTTTATTTATTGGGCAATGCAAGGGATGAGCTTACCAATTACAGGAACTGGTGAAGAAACGAGAGACTTTACTTACGTGCTAGATTTGGTCCAAGGCCTTATAAAGTCTGGGTTTTATAAAGAAGCAATAGGCGAAAATTTTAATCTTTCTGCCGGTAGAGAGATTAGTATTAAACAAGTCGCTGAATTGATTAATTCGGTTACAAATAATAAAGCAGAAATACAATATTTACCGAGACGAAAATGGGATACAAAGCCAAGATTATTAGCTTCAATTGATAAGGCGAAAAAATTGATTAACTACGAACCAATAATTTCTTTTGAAGATGGTTTTATGGAAAATAAATCATGGTTTGCGAATAACTGGGATACAATAAAAAAGTTATCAGATTTTCCTCCAGGAATTAATAGTGCTTTAAGAAAATAAGAGATAAAAATTGAACAAAAGAATTCTAATAACAGGCGGCTCAGGATTTATTGGAACAAATTTACACAAAGAACTTTCGCAAAGAGGCCACGATTTATTTTCTATTGATTTATTAAATACAAATAGAGACAACTACGAGAGGTGCGATGTTAGCCAATTTCGACAAATAGAATCTGTATTTAAGAAGCATGGTCCCTTTGATTTTGTTTACCATTTAGCAGCAGAATATGGGAGATGGAATGGTGAGGCATATTTCGAGCAGCTTTGGCAAACCAATGTCATCGGCACGAAAAATATCATTCGATTGCAAGAAGAATTTGGATTTAATCTAATTTTCTTTTCTTCCGCAGAAGTTTATGGTGATTATTCTGGATTAATGGCAGAAAATGTCATGGAACATAACCCAATCAAAGATACTTATCAAATGAATGATTATGCCATCTCAAAATGGGCCGGTGAACTTATCTGCATGAATTCTACAAAGATGTTTGGTACAAATACTGTCCGAGTAAGGCCAGTAAATTGCTATGGGCCTTATGAAGATTTTACACCTTATCGCGGATTTATTCCTAAATTCATATACTCGGCTATACATAAGATACCTTTTATTGTTCATAGAGGACACAAAAGGATCATTGATTACGTAGAAGACTCTTGCAGAACTTGGGCTAACATCAGCGACAATTTTATTTCCGGGCAAGCATACAATGTCGGTGGTCGAATTGAATGGGAGCGCTCTATTGAAGATTATTGTGAAATCATATTAAAAGCAACAGGAGCGTCTTCCTCATTAGTTAGTTACAAAGAGGTTGAAGAAAATACTACATTAGTAAAAACAATCGACTTTTCTAAAGCCATAAGCGATCTTAAACATGACCCAAAAATTTCACCAGAAGAAGGCATAGAAAGAACTGTAGACTGGATGAAGTTTCATTATAGAAAGTGATAAGTAAAAAAATGAAATTTCACACTGGAGCTTTTCTTGATCATGCGTTTAACCATTCAAATAAATTCCTGATTATTTTGTTTACTTCCAAAAATTCAAAGCCTTCAATAGAGACGCTAGAAAATACAAAAAAAATTCTTAAGAAATTTAAACCTAATTTTGAATTTTTTGAAGTTGATATCGATGAATATCCAGATCTAGTTGTTAATTATAGGGCATCAATTGTGCCCACTATCATGATTTTTAAAGACAGAATAAAATTATTTGAAAAAATCACCAAAATGAATCTGAATGACTTGGAAGCTATTTTTACGCAATACTTATGAATATATTAATTTTGAGTGAATCGGTCTGGGAGCTAGGACCTGTTTACGATTTGCACCTTTTAGCAGAAAAACTTGCTTTTTTTGGGCATAAGGTGGTAGCAGTCGATCCTGGTATAGATAGTCACAGCGTTCGTAAAACGACAACCAGAATAAAAAAAATATCTAGAACATCTTCAGGTAAATCTATTAAGCTTTTTTCGCCATTATATTCCAAGGTTTCAATTTTAAGTTTTTATAAAAAAATTAAAATATTTAAAAATTTAGAGAGATTTTTTTATACTAAACGCTTAATCGATGAAATTCTCCATAAGGAGAGAATTGATATTGTTTTAGATTATTCTGTTGCAAGGATAGCGCCCCAAGCTTTAAGTGTTTGCAAAAAAAATAATGTTCCGTTTGTTCATCGAAATGTAGATATGCAGCATAAATTATGGCCAACTAAGATAAATCAGTTTTTCGTTATGCATTTAGAAAGTTTTATATACCGATCTAGCAATAGACTGTTAGCTTTAACCCCTTCATATGCTGAGTATTTAGTTTCTTTAGGCGCCAAAAGAAATCTTATTGAATTGTTATACTTTCCTTTGGATATTAGCATCTTTAAGCCAAGCATTATAAATGCCCATAATAAAAATTTATTGTTTATGGGGACGCTATATCCATTTGGAGGAGTTCGAGAACTAATCTTGGCCTCAGTTTCCTTTTTTAAAAAATATCCCGCTTTTACATTAACTATTCTTGGAGATGGACCTATCCGCGGTGAGATTGAGGAAATGGTTAATGAATTAAATTTAGAAAAAAAAGTTAAAGTTTTGGGGTTTAAGGATTTCAAGTTAATGCCTTTCTATATAAATAACTCTTATATTTGTATTAATGCTTTTCCAATAAACTCTTTTACAGAGAAGATTTTCTCTGCAAAAATTATTCAATACATATCTTGCGGAAAACCAACAGTTTCAACAAATTTGATCGGTATTTCATCCTTACTTCCTGAATTTGAAAGCGGGGTAATTTACGCAACTAGTTTCCGCCAAATTTTTAATAAAGTTGAAGCTATTCATCTTGATAAAAAATTATATTCATCACTATCTAAAAATGGTCGTGAATATGCATTAAAAAATCATTCATTAACTATTATTGCGCGCAAGCTTGAAAATATTCTTAAACGGCAATTGTGGCTAGCGAAATGAAAAAAGGATATAAATGAGAATTATATTGGCTATAGGCACACGCCCTGAAGCAATTAAAATGGCACCTTTGTATTTAGCCTTGAAAAAGGATAGTAGATTTACAGTTAAACTTTGCGTAACTGGCCAACATAGCACGATGATGGATGACGCTTTATCTGCTTTTGATATCATTCCTGACTTTAATTTAAATGTGATGTCACCAAACCAAAGTTTAAACTTGTTGGTTTCTAAAATTTTCTCTGAGTTTGATAGTCTTGTGGAGGATTTCAACCCTGATTTAATTATAGTACACGGTGATACATCTTCTACAATGGCTTGTTCATTAGTCTCGTACTTAAGAAGAGTTAAGTTGATGCATGTCGAAGCTGGACTTAGGACACATAATTTGAATTCACCTTGGCCAGAAGAGGGAAATAGGCAGATCACTTCTAGGGTTGCCGATTTTCACTTCGCCCCAACTCTTTTGGCTAAAAGTAATCTCTTGAAGGAGGGTGTTGATGAAAGTAAAATTCTAATAACCGGCAATACTGTGATCGATGCGCTTCTTTATTCTATAGAAAAGTTGAATAAAACTAAGCCAGATAAAGTTTTAAAACTTTTATCAAATTCCGGATTTGTCTATAACCCAAATAGAAAAATAATTCTAGTCACAGGCCACAGAAGAGAAAATTTTGGGCAAGGGTTTTTGAACATCTGCATTGGCCTAAAGCTTATATCTGAGAAATTTCCAGAGATCGATATAGTATATCCAGTTCACTTAAATCCATCTGTAAAGATACCGATTACGGAAAAATTAGGCTCATCTAAGAATATACACTTGATAGAGCCACTAGGTTATCTCGATTTCGTTTGGCTTATGAGTAAATCCTACTTGATTCTTACTGATAGTGGCGGTATCCAAGAAGAAGCCCCAACACTGAAGAAGCCAGTTATTATTATGCGAGAAATTACTGAGCGACCAGAAGCTGTCGATAATGGCAGTTCATTTATAGCCGGAACAAGCCCAGAGGACATTGTAAGTCTAATATCGCGGATGATGATAGATAAAAATTACATGTTAATTACAAAAGATATGGCAAATCCTTATGGCAAAGGCGACGCATCATTAAAAATTAAAGAAATTATTGAGGAAAAATATTTACATGGCTAATCCAAAATCAAAGCCTTTAGTTTCAATACTAACCCCAGTTTTTAATGCCAACAAAAATGGATATCTAGAGACTTGCATTAAGTCAATTTTAGATCAAGATTACAAAAATATTGAACATATTTTTTCGGACGGAGGATCGTCAGATGGGACGATTGAGATTATTGAAAAATATACCAAAAAATATCCAGGAAGAATAAAGCTATCTATTAAAAAAGATAATGGTGTGGGTAGTGGCCTTAAAAATGCCTATAAAATATCTTCAGGCGAAATTATAGGATGGATGGATGCAGATGATTTCTACAATCTTGGATCTGTATCTTATTGTGTAGATATATTTCTTAAAAATCCCGACCATCATTTTATCTACGGCAATTGTAATATAGTTGACGAAAGCAATAATCATATTGGAAATTTTATTGTAAGGGACTTTAATAAGTATGAATGGCTAAATATTCAGCATTACATAATTTTTAATAGCCTTTTTTTTAGAAGGGAAGTAATTGAAAATTGTGGATTTGTAAATGATCTTGGTAACGATTTATATTTTTATATGTCTGTTGCGAAAAAATATAAGTTTCATAGAATTGATCGTGTTTTATCTAATTGGAGACTTCATAATCAAAGTATAAGTTTAAAATCATCGGATCGAGAAAAGAGCATTAGATGGCATCGTGCGTTGGAAGATTTGCTTCTCGTAATTAAATATAGAGGCTCAATTTTTTCACCTAGAGCTCTTATTTTTTTAGCTGTCATCGAACCAAGTATATATAAATTTTTTAAACCTTTAGTGCCTTTATGTCCAAGTATTCTCAAAAAATTTATCATTAAATTTATGTTCAAAATAAAAAGATCAATATCTATGCCAAACAGGAACAAAAATAATAATTATTTTATTCCATTTTTAAATCGTATTTTTACAGATAAATAGACTCTGTAAGACATCACCCACTTTTTTAATGAAATAAATTCAATAGAATGATTTTAAATTGAAAAAAAGAATTTTAGTTCTTTCTGAATTTACATACTTAAATAATTTTATTAAAGAATCTGAAATTATTTACGACATTCATCTTGTGAGTGAGCTTCTATCTAAAAAGTATGATGTTTACGTCATTGATTCAGGCAATGGCGATTTAACAAATATAAAAAATTGGAAAAATGACTATGTAAATTTCACAAATGTTTCTAGGGCGTTCGATAATTTATCTGTATTTTATAAAAGTGAGCAGTACGATCAAAGATTCTTCTTTTTTAATAAATATATAAAATTTATTTATTTTAACCTTTCTAGATTTTTATTCGTTTATAAAACATTTAAGGATGTAAAGCCAGATATCGTTATTTCATATTCCATTTTCAGATTCGGTTTGTCAGGCTTATTTTTTTCATTTTTATTTAGAAAAAAATACTATTTCAGATTTATTGATATGCTAGTTTATTTTAAAAAATCACTTTTCCTTAAGACTTTAGGATTTTTTATTGAATTCGTTATTCTCAATCTGGCTGATAAAATTTTTGTACTTTCTAATGATTATCAGCGTTATGTAAGATCAAGATGCGTTAATAAATCTAAAATCAAGATCATCCCTTTTTTTTGCAAATCATCGAAGCCGGTTAATGTAATTAAAGATCTTTCAAAGAATAAAAAGATAAAACTAGTCTTTGTAGGTGTTTTATATGATTATTCTGGTATTTATGAATTAATTAACGCATATAATTCTGAAGTTTTTGCGAAGCATAAATTCCAGTTGAATATATATGGTGATGGACCAGACTTAAATAGATGCTTAAATCTAGTAAAAATTAGGAATCTATCTGACGTTTTCAAGTTTCATGGATTTTGTAAATTTAATGACATACCAAGAAAAATCGTTGAAAACGATTTTTGTATAAATACAATGTTAGATCAAAAAGAAAAATCATTAATATTCAACGCAAAAATTGTTCAATACCTAGCAGCCAATAGAAATGTAATTTCAATTGAGAGAGGTAATCTTAAAGATTCTTTTCCTGAATCTAAATCTGGGGTTTTTTACGTTAAAAGTCATGAAGATATATACATAAAAGCAATTGAGTTATTCATAGATAATGTCCAAAAAGACAATAATGTGCCATATAATTTTTATAAAAAAAATTTTAGTCCCATAGCCGTGGAAAGCCTTTTATTTAGCTCACTTTAGTTTCATTCTTATTCGAAGTATATTGCAATTCTTCTAACCTAAAATGTTTAGTAGATTTAAATTTTAAAGAAGTGCTCTAAGATGCATTGTTTATAAATAGGAAAATTATTTTGAATTGTTCAAATGATTAATATTTCTTACACAAATAAATAAAATTACAATAGTCATTAAAGAGAGCAATAGCGCTTTTATTATCTCGAACGCAATATACATTCCTTTGATTCTAAAAGTTACATTATGTGGACCATTTGCAAGATAAATTCCCTTAAATCCGCCATTAAATTGATAAATTTCAATTTTATTTCCGTCAACAAAGCCTTCCCAGTAGGGATGAAAGCTATCATAGTAAATTAATGGTAGGGCCATTGGAAATTGGTTGCTAGCACTAAAATTAATCTCGTTTGGAGTAAATTTAATTAAATTGAAATTGCTTTGGAAATCATAACTTTTAAATTTTTGATAATCTAAGCTTGATAAGTTAGCGACATTTTCTGCTGAATTTCTTGAATATTCCAACGGAAGTAATTCAATTTTTGGTCGATTGCAGCCGTATTTCGCCCTGTTATTAATTCTTTGATTTTCGTTTTCATTAAATTCCTTAACCGAAGGATTAAAGTTAAGCTTATTATTTTTTAAGTCTAAATAAATATTTTTAAATAAATAATCTTGCCTATATATTTCATAGCAATAATCTTCTTTAATGTAGGTAACCTCATTTCCATATCTTCCAAATCCACCTGCTGGGAGTATTTTTTCGAATTTAATTAATTTTTCAGATAAAGAAGGATCTGTTCTATTTACAAATGGGAATGAATTATTGTGTATCAATTCAAATTCAGATTGAATGTATTTATTTGCGTTTAACGGCATTTCATATATTTTATGATATAGAATATTAGCAAACGAAATGACTAAAATCGTTAGGCAAATAGTACTTTTTGAACAATTTTTTGCTGCTGCATATGATGTAGTGAGAACAAAAACAATAAAAAAAAGTAAGTGAATATTTAGTTTTGAAAACGCTATTGAAAAAATAAGTAAAAAAACAGTTAAGCTTTGAAAAATTGAAAGATTTTTTTTTGGTATTTTATTTTCTATAAGGGTATGCAAACCAATGGCAGAAAGAATAATGAGTAACGGCTTTGCTATAGTTATAAAATAACCTAGATGCCTTATTTTATTTATTGCAGGTAGGCTATAAATAATTTTATGAAATAAGCTACTTTCGAATGGATGACAAAACACCAAAAGAATAAATAATAAAAGCCATAACAATACCCAGTTTTTTTTAATTTCTATAGTTAATTTATTAAAATAAAATATGGGTAAGAAGCTCAAAGTCATTGGAATTAAACCCAAGAACAAATCAAAATCATGTGTTAATGGACTTCCACCAAAAAATTTTACTAATTTTTCTGAATTAGTGTCCCCGCCATAATTTATGAAATTTGAGTAACTTGAATCACCATTCGCAAGTCTTCCAGGAGAGATTAGGTGGTAGTTTAATATTATGTCTTTTACATTTAAACAATATGATAGAGATATTAATAAAATTAAAGCTATACAAATATTATTTATATAAGATAGCTTAATAACATTTTTTTCTTTAAAAATATCAGTATTTTTATAATTTACTATAATAAAAGTTATTATAGAAAAGTAAAAATACACTATTTGAAAATATGAAACTGAGCCAGGATATATCCATGATACTTGGAAAAGTAAAAATAAAATTATGCGTCTTTTAATATTCTCAGATAGCCAGATTATTGAATATATTAAAAAAGGAATTTTTATTATTAACTGATAATCAAAGTAAATTTGATGAATTGGATTTAATGTAATTGCTGCAATAAATATAGAAAAAATAATCACATTTTTTGAAATTTTTAAATGCTTGAGAATTAGGATAATCCCTGCAAGATAAAAAAAGCAATCAATGATCAGGGATAAATTAAAAAATATTAGTGTATTTTTGCTTCCTAATATTTTACTTAAGAATATACTTAAATATTCTGGTGCCGTTATGGTGTAATTAGTTAAGGATGTTGTTATTCCGTAAGAATAATAAGGGTTCCATAACGGAATTTGGTTTGTTAATCTAAAGGCATCAAATATATAGCCGTAGTTTATATATTGATATAGAGTATCATGATTGAAAAATGAACTTTGGAATAAAAATATTAGGAAAGTTGGAATTGTTGAAAAAATTGCAGCATACGTTAGTAAGCGCATTCTAAATAAGAAATTATTAGAGTTTGCGTAATTAGTTATTCTTGAAGAAAAATTATTCATATGTTTAATGCTACATATACATTGAATTGAAATTTTAAGGATTATGCCTAATTGTCTATTATAATGGTCGATTTAATTTAAAATTAAGATAATTATGCGTAAAAAAAATAATATACTAATTTCTGTTGTTATCCCTGTTTACAAAGCTGAAAGTTGTCTTATTGAACTTTATACAAGGCTAAATAAATCTTTAAAAAAAATTAGTAAATCCTACGAAATAATTTTAGTTGAAGACTGTGGCTTTGATGGTTCTTGGGAAAAAATAATTGAGATTGCAAAAAAAGATTCTCGAGTAAAAGGCATTCAATTGAGCCGTAATTTTGGCCAGCATTACGCAATAACAGCTGGTTTAGATAATTGCAAAGGTAACTGGGTAGTAGTGATGGACTGCGACTTGCAAGATCGTCCAGAAGAAATTCCACGTTTGTACCTAAAAGCTAAGGAAGGTTTTGATGTTGTTCTAGCTGTTCGACAAAAGAGGAATGATTTTTTCTTTAAGCGTTTAACATCTTCTTTTTTTTATAAAGTTTATAGTTATTTTTCTGGTGTGGAATACGATGGCAAGATTGGTAACTTTAGAATTATTTCTCGAAAGGTTGTTAACAGTCTTAATGAGATGCGTGAGCAATTAAGATTTTTTAGCGGCATGGTTGCTTGGATGGGCTTTCAGACAGCTATTATTAATGCACAACATGATAAGCGTTATTCTGGTCAATCAAGTTACACCTATCGTAAATTACTTAAGCTTGCAATTGAGACTATTGTTTCTTTTTCAGAAAAGCCCTTAATGCTATCAATATATTTTGGCTTTACTATAGCTGCCGCAGCATTTTTCTTTGGTGCTTATATTATTTATTCAGCTTTTATTTACGGATCACCAATAATTGGGTGGAGCAGCCTTGTGGTTTCAATATATTTTATTGGTGGAATTATTATGACCATTCTCGGCATTCATGGAATATACATTGGAAAGTTATTTAATGAAGCAAAAAAAAGACCACTTTATATTATCTCTAGAATGACTTTATAAACAAAATTTGAATTTTTTATTATCAGAATTTAATCCACATTAAGTAAATAAAAGATAAATAATGACTAAAGATCATATTAAAGAATATTGGGAATCGCAAGCTAGTATTCATGGTGGTTCTCACTGGGCATCGTGGGGTGATTACTGGATGATAGATTTAGAAATTAATACCATAAGTAAACATATAAAAAATGGTGACCGAGTTCTTGATATTGGCTGCGCTAATGGATACTCTACATTTAAACAGGCGGAACTACATAAATTATCCTCAATCGATGGCGTAGATTTTTCAAAAAATATGATAGCTCATGCCAAAAAACAAAAAATGAATTTGAGTTGTAACATCAATTTTAATGAGGGCGATATCAGAAAGCTTGGGTTCCAAGACAATATCTTCGACATCGCCTACACAACCCGAGTTTTAATAAACTTGCCAACTTGGGAACAGCAGATGCAAGCAATTAGTGAATGTATTCGTGTCGTTAAACCTAATGGAATTGTTATTTTATCTGAAGGTTTTTGGGAGCCGCTTATGCTCCTTAATGCTATGCGCAGCCTTAAAAATCTACCTCCTCTTGTTGAGCATGATTTCAACCGTTATTTGAAACTTTCTATCCTAAAGAAGCACTTAGAGAGCCTTAATGTTAGTTATGAGATTGAAGATTTTTCTTCCATTTATTACTTAGGCTCACGTTTTCTTCGAGACCTAGTTACAGACCCTTCGCTATACCCTGGTTTTAGCAATCCGATCAATAAGATTTTTTATGAGATTGAAAAAGATTTCTCTGGCGGTGGTATGGGTATTCAGCAAGCGGTAATTATTAAAAAAATTGAATCTTAATTTAATTTAGATTAAGTAAAAATATAAATTATAGTAAATGGATGCTTGGTTAAATTCTCTTCGTATAAATATAGAAAAATTTTCGCCAGACTTAGTTAGCTTATTTGATTTATATGCAAATGAATCAAAATTTGGGCGCATCTTCATTGATGAAGATTTAAAAAATTTACCGCCAGGAGCTTCTATTTTAGAAGTTGGCGCTGGATCAATGATCTTAAGTTGTCAGTTAGTTTTAGAAGGTTATAAAGTCAAAGCTCTTGAGCCTTTTGGCGAAGGTTTTTCACACTTTAATCAGCTTCGTGAAATTGTCATGCGGGAGGCTTCTAGGTTGGGATGCGCTCCTGATATTTTATGTTTTCCCATCGAGAAATTAGACATACATGAATATTTTGATTTTGCATTTTCTGTAAATGTAATGGAACATGTTTCAAATATAGAGGCTTCAATTTTGAATGTATCTACTTCGTTACGACCAGGCTCAGTTTATCATTTTACTTGCCCAAATTACCTTTTTCCTTATGAGCCACATTTTAATATCCCGATATTATTTAATAAAAAGATTACAGGTTTTATTTTTCATAAGCTAATTAAAAATAATATTAATATTCCTGACCCTTTTGGAGTTTGGCGTTCTTTAAATTGGATTTCTTCATTTCGGCTATTAAAATTTTCTAATAAAAATAATTCTTTTTCATTAAGTTTAAAATCTAAAGTTTTTATGAATAGTTTAATTAGAGTTACAAATGATGAGCAATTTGCTGCTCGGAGGCCTTATTGGCTTAAGGTTATAATTGGATGGCTTATTGTAGCTAGACTATATAAATTATTAATATTTATTCCAATCTGTTTACAGCCAATCATAGACTGCGAAATTAAAGTAAAAACATAATTGATATTAAAAAAATGCAAATTACTTCAGGATTTAAAACTATATTATCGCACCCTTTAATTTATAGCGCATTTCAGTATTTAATGGGATCTCATCAGATATGGTCTTTTTTTGTAAAAAAAATCGTTAGACCAAAATATGGCGATGTAATTTTAGATATTGGTTGCGGCCCCGCGGACATTTTAAATTATTTTTCTAAGGTTGATTATTATGGTTTCGATATAAGTAAATCCTATATTAATAATGCAAAGAAACGATATGGAGAGAGAGGTAATTTTTTTGCAAAATCACTTATTATTGATGATCTTAAAAATATGCCTAAATTTGATTTAGTCATTGCGTCTGGCGTCTTGCATCATATGAATGATAAGACTGCTCGCCGTATTATTAAAGTTGCCTACTCCGCGTTGAAACCAGGCGGTAGATTTTTAACTATTGATCCGTGTTTTACGCCTAAACAAAATGCTATAGCTCGATTTCTAATCACTCATGACCGTGGAAAAAATGTTCGAAATCAAAAAGGCTATCAGTCCCTCTGTAAAAATATTTTTACAGACATGAAAATCAACGTTAAACACAGGTCATGGATACCTTATACACATTGCATTATGGAATGTACTAAATGAAAATACCTTTTAACAAGCCTTTTATGTCAGGAAAGGAGCTCACTTATATTGCTGAAGCTCATTTTAATGGGATGTTAGCTGGTGACGGACCTTTTACTAAAAAATGCCATGCATGGCTAGAAGAAAAAACAGGCGCAAAAAAAGCTTTACTCACTCATTCATGCACAGCGGCTTTAGAAATGGCCGCAATACTTGCTGATATTCAGCCGGGCGACGAAATTATCATGCCATCATATACTTTTGCTTCTACCGCCAATGCTTTTGTAATGCGTGGAGGAGTTCCTATATTCATTGATATTCGAGTAGACACTTTAAATATTGATGAATCACTAATAGAAGCGGCAATTACAACTCGCACAAAGGCAATCGTTCCTGTTCATTATGCCGGAGTTCCTTGTGAGATGGATGTCATTATGGCTATAGCAATGAAACACAACTTATTGGTTATTGAAGATGCAGCTCAGGGACTTATGTCAACTTATAAGGGGAGAGTATTGGGTTCAATAGGTCATTTGGGATGCTATTCTTTCCATGAAACTAAAAATATAATTTCTGGGGAAGGAGGCGCACTAATTATAAATAATGAACGATTTGTTGAAAGAGCTGAAATTATTAGGGAAAAAGGTACAGATCGCAGTCAATTTTTTCGTGGACAGATAGATAAATATTCATGGCGTGACGTTGGATCTAGTTATTCGCCAGGCGAATTAATCGCAGCATTCTTATGGGCTCAAATAGAAGATGCAGAAAATATAATTAAAGAGAGAATAGTGGCTTGGAATTCTTATCATCAAGCTTTTAAATATCTTGAAGAAGATGAATTGGTTCGAAGACCCATCATTCCAAATAATTGTGTTCATAACGCACATATGTATTATCTATTATTACCAAACTTACAAAAACGAACATCTTTTATTGAGAGGTTAAAATTAGAAAACATTAATTCTGTTTTTCATTACATTCCTCTGCATTCATCTTTAGCAGGAATAAAATACGGACGAGTTTACGGAAGTATGTCAATAACAAACAAATTACCCGATAGACTGGCGCGCCTGCCAATGTGGGTTGGTTTGCAATCAAATATTCAAGATGTTATTAAATTAATAGAAAAAATTATCTTAACTGAAAATTAAAAAGATAATTTTAAATTATTATGATTTGAATTTTCGATATATCGCATAACTGTATCTATTTTTGACCATCTCCCTCGATTCATAATCATTGGCAAAGTTGCACCTGACAATAATAAATCCTGAGCAGCACCAACCCTTGTCGAGTGACCGCTAATGTTTTTAACTGTGACAGCATCAACACCGGACTTCCTTGCAAGCTTTTTATAAATACGCCCAATTTGAGCTGAATTTAAACTGTCTTTAATTTTTCCGTTAGCTGAAAGTCCTCTGAATAGCCTCCCAGATTTAACGCTAGAGGCATTTAGCCATTCTCTTAGAGTGCGCTGCGTGTTTTTACTTAAATACAACCATCGCCCAGTTGCAAGGGGGTCGGTTTTACTTTTACGTAACTTTAGTTTGATATTACCGTCAGTTATTAATATATCTATGTACTCCAAAGCTACCAATTCACTTCTCCTGCATAAACTATCATAAGCAACTAAAAGAATAGCCTTATCTCTAAGGCCCTGAAGAGAGCGATCAGTCGATAAAATCATTTTATCTAGTAAATCTTTATTGATTCCATACGCCTGCTTTGCATATCTTCCTAGTGTTCGATACATACGTCGCATTTCTATTTTGACATCAGGGTGTTGGGTGGGATTATGGAGTGCATTAAGACTATGTATTGCTGCAATTGAAGCTACGGCGATCTTGATGGAGGAAGATTTAAGATGTCCATCTGATATTTTCCTGATGAATTTGCTAATCGTTTCGGGCTTTGCTGGGAGGGCGGTAACATTATTTTCATCACAATACCTTATAAAGACTTCGAAGTTAGCCTTATAAGCCCTGATAGTTGCTGGCGCATAGGCACCTTCAATTTTCTGGATGGTCTTTATTAAGATTTCTTTTGCTGTATGATTCATATTAAATAATATAATTAAGGTTTAATGATATTTAAAATATCATTAATTGTCAATAGTGATAACTTCTGAACAGTTACGAGCAGCTCGGCAACTAATAAGATTAACAGCTGAAAACTTAGCTAAGGCATCAGGGGTGGGCGTAGCCACAATAAGACGTTTTGAGCTTATGTCGGGCGTTCCATCAGGAAATGCAAGAACTGTTGAGGCGCTTCAAAAAGCTCTTGAGAAAGCAGGTATTGAATTCATTGGCTCACCCGACGACAGGCCAGGAGTGCGTTTAAAATGAATAACCATAAAATTATTATGGTTATTAAAAAACTAATTGAAACAACCCCTAACTCATTGAAGGCATTAAGAATAGGGGAGCTGACCCCCTTAAGTTTAAGTTCGCTAACGCCCGTTAGCAGAAATGACGATCGATGAAAAGGAATGAAGTTAATCTTGTTTACGGTAATTATAAGAATCCAGATCTTATAGCCGACTTCTTGATTGTATTTAAAAGGTAT
>Ga0214919_10006826_pt1 | contig 15565 bp, 9 predicted proteins | sample LL1503_MetaG_FD_177994 | JGI IMG/M metagenome (GOLD analysis project Ga0214919, IMG submission 177994) | Freshwater microbial communities from Lake Lanier, Atlanta, Georgia, United States - LL-1503 | ecosystem: Environmental > Aquatic > Freshwater > Lake | place: USA: Georgia | collected 2015-03-15 | reverse complement strand
ATTTTATTTTAAAAAAATATATTAAAAGATGTTAGTTTTTTTTTTTTTCAATTTTTTTATTGAGTAATAAAAAAAGGGTGTTCGTATTCTTTATAAAATTATAAATAATTTTCTTAAAGAACCGAAGACAATTTTATAAAGAAAAAGAATTATAAAATTTTATTAAATAATAAAATTTTATAAATGAAAGGAGTAAGGAGGAATTGAACCTCCGACCTTGTGGACTGCAATCACACGCTCTACCTCTGAGCTATTACTCCATTTTTTTGAGGGATGAAGGAATCGAACCTCCGACCTTGTGGACTGGAATCACACGCTCTGCTACTGAGCTAATCCCCCTATGTACTCGCAATGGGGTTCGAACCCATGACATCTGCCTCATAAGAGCAGCACTCTACCGACTGAGTTATGCGAGCTTTTATTTTATAAAGGAATATACAGGGTTCGAACCTGGGACCTTACGGTTAACAGCCGTATGCTCTGACCAACTGAGCTAATACTCCATATGACAGTGGTGGGATTCGAACCCACGAAACTTTCGTATTGGTGCTTGAGACCAACCCCTTTGACCACTCGGGAACACTGTCTTTATACTCGCAATGGGGTTCGAACCCATGACATCTGCCTCATAAGAGCAGCACTCTACCGACTGAGTTATGCGAGCTTTTTATTTTATAGAGGAGTATACAGGGTTCGAACCTGGGACCTTACGGTTAACAGCCGTATGCTCTAACCAACTGAGCTAATACTCCATGTGACAGCGGTGGGGTTCGAACCCACGAAGCATATGCATTGGTGCTTAAGACCAACCCCTTTGACCACTCGGGAACGCTGTCTGTTTTTGTTTTTTTGTTTTTTTTTTGTACTCACAATAGGGTTCGAACCTATGACAACTGCGTTATTAGCACAGCACTCTACCGACTGAGTTATGCGAGCTTTTCGTTTCATAGAGGACTTGCACCTCCATATACCGCTAAAAAAGAGCGGGTGCTTTACTTTAAGCTAATGAAACTTTTAGAGGAGTATACAGGGTTCGAACCTGGGACCTTACGGTTAACAGCCGTATGCTCTGACCAACTGAGCTAATACTCCTTTTGTGACAGCGGTGGGGTTCGAACCCACGAAGCATATGCATTGGTGCTTAAGACCAACCCCTTTGACCACTCGGGAACGCTGTCTGTTTGATTCATAGAGGCTCTGCCCCTCCATCCCCCACTGTAAATGTGGATGCTTTACTGTTAAGCTAATGAATCTTATTATTATTAAGAATGAAATCTTTAAACTGTTTATTTCAATTTTTTCTATCACTTAAGTGATAGAAAAAGGGGTGTTCATATTCTTTAGAAAATTATTTATAAATTTCTTTATTACACCATAATTCAGGATAATCTTTTTTATTAGTGTTCATTTTTTCTTCATTATATTTATTATAATCTTTTAAAATAAGTTTATTATTATAAAAAATATATTTCTCCCAAAAATTTTTTCTTTTACGACCAATATGAAATAAATCCAAATTTTCTTTTTCTTCTAATTTAAAAAAACTTCCTAATAAAGCAGGACCAGTTGGATGTAATGGAGTATCACCATAATATTTAATATTAACATTTTCTATTATTTTTTGTATACATTTTAACATTATTTCATTTTTTGGTAATGTTATTATTAATGCATTATATATATTATAGATATAATTATCTCTAACAAAATATTCTTTTTTTGTTAAACTTATAAATTTAAAATCATTTACACATTCAAATTTAATATCTAAATAAATACCCCCATAAATATAAAGAACACAATATCTCCATAAATCTGCTTTATATGCACCAGGTATTAAAGAAATATATGCATCTAATACATCTTTATCAAAATTTTCTTCTATAAAATGATAACAATCTTTATCATCAAATAAATAATGTTTAAATTCAGGATTTTGTTGTTTTAACAATTCCATATTTGCTTTCATTTTAATTGGTAAATCTTTTGTATTCCATGTTTGAAAAATATTTAATGGTATTATATTATTAGTATATATTCTTTTACTTTCCCACAAAATATGATAATGTTCTGTTTTTTGAAACTCTTTTTGTTCTTTTCTATATTCATTATAACTTTCTAAAATAATTATATCATCAAAAATATTATCTAAAACAATATATTCCTTATTTGCTATATCATTCCGAATAAAATATAATTGTAAATTTTTAATTTGTTTATTATAATACATATTTCCTAATAATCCAGGACCTGTTGGATATAATGGGTTTATACCATAATAATTATTATTTACATTTTTTACTATTTGATTAATACATTTTAACATAATTTCATTCTTAGGTACAGTTATTATTAATGCATTATAAATACAATTTTCTATTCTATCTTTAACAAAATATTCTTTTTTTGTTAATTTAATTAATTTAAATTCATTAGTACACTTATACTTAATATCTAAATAAATACCCCCATGTATATAAAGAACACAATATCTCCATAAATCTGCTTTATATGCACCAGGTATTAAACTATTATATGTATCTATTACATCTTTTTCAAAATATTCATTTATAAAGTTATGACAATCATTATCATCAAATAAATAATGTATAAATTCAGGATTTTGTTTCTTTAATAATTCCATATTTTCTTTCATTTTAATTGGTAAATCTTTTGTATTCCATGTTTGAAAAATATTTAATGGTATTATAGTATCTATTTTATTATTTTTCATTTTATATTCATCTGATTCTTTAATATATCCTTTAATTTTCTGAATATTTTCATTTGTTATTTCTTTTTCAATATAATGATAATATGTTTTAATACCATCTTGATCTGCATCTCTAAATAAAAGTTCATTATAAATTTCATTAATATATTTTATTTTTTCATCTTCAATATTAGTCATTATAATATTACAAATTTAAATATTTAAATATACATTAAAAAATTAAATTAAATTCATTCAAATAGACCAGCCTTTGAAATTTCATCATCCCAATGACCATCTTTTCCTCTTTCAAATTCATTAATTTTAATACAATGATAAAATTCTTCACCATTTTGTGGCTTTTTCCACACTACAAATTCCATTGATCTGAAAGTAATCATTAAATGCCATCCTCCTAATGTAGATAGAATTGGTGTTTCTTTAACTGCAGCTCTAACAGCACTTCCTGATAATTCATAAATTGGAGAACCATTATTAGTTGTTCTATCAGTAATTTTTAACGACACAAAACTACTTGTTAATATTTCTACTACCTTTCTAATTGATTTTGAAACATGCTTAAGACTAGGTTTTAGAATACCCTTTAGACAAAGAAACCTTTCTTGACTTTTTTCAATCATATTAATAGGAATTCCAAGTTCAATACACTTATTTGCTATTTTATCATCTAAAATTAAATTACCAATTATATTTAGAATATACATTCTTCCAGAATGAATTACAGTTTTATTCTTAACCTTATCTCTAATCTTTTCAAGAACTGCAATTATTTCTGGAGAAATTGTATCCCAAGAACAAATTTCCGAACCAATCTGAAGTAGAGCACATAATAATCCCATATTATAAGTTGGTAATGCTACTTTAAACAAATTCTGATAAAGTGTAATTAATCTCTTTTTATTAATATCTTTTTGATTTGAACTATATTGCATTAACTTAATTATATCTTTAATATTCATAAATGGATTAGCAATCATCTTTGAAATATCACCGCTACTATATCCAATATTCATCAAAATTCTAAGTAAAATTTCATTATCAATTTCATATTCAGGACTTTCTAGAATTCTACGACTAAACTCTTCTGGAATAATTCCTAATGTTTGATTACTAATTGCAAGCCACTCATCTCTATTACGAGATAAGAATCTAATATTTCCAATAATTCTTCTCAAATCATTCATTGAATAATAATCTGGAACACCAATTGCACCATTATCTGTTGATGTTGGTGTAAAATCATTAATAATTTCTTGAATATTTTCCATACTAGGAGTAAAATTAGTGAAATTAATATTAACAAAACTTTCCATAATTTGAACAATCTCTCTAGTACTTCCATTTCTTTCAACTATTTCTCTAAACTTTCCAGAGTACTTGTCAAGAAATTCAGTTAAATTAACATTATCAACTCTATCTTCATCTTCATACATTGTTAAACCAATAGTATCACTAATTCTTGACATCATAGTACGATAAATAGTAGATTCAGTTCTAACTTTCTTTCTAAAAAGTTGTCTAATATTTTCAATAATTACTGAATGAATAAGACCTTCAAAGTGTTCAAAAGAACTAGATTCATAATCCCCCAAACTAGGTCCTACCATAGTAAGAATTGAACCCAATGTTGATTGAATATTAGCAAGTTGTCCATCACTACCTTCTGCTCTTGATAAGTAAATAGCAATTGGATTATCATTATAACGAAGAAAAATATTTCGTCTTAAATCTCTATTAACAGTTGACATTGAATAAGCAGAAGCATATCCATAGAGTGTAGATAAAGCTTGATAATGATGAAGTGAATCACCATCAGCATTATGAATCATATTAGTAAGACTTGTCCAATAAACCATTCCAGCATTAGCTGAAAGACGAATTGGATGCCCAGAAACAATTAGACCTGCATATTGACGCATTGCGCGTTGAAGCCATGCAAAATCATGATTACCATATGGGAAATAAACAGATCTATTATGAGTAATCGTTTGAAGGTTTCCGCGTCTAGCCAATTCAACAACTGTACTCAAACATAGGAAACCATTTGGATTAATTCTTATTCTTACACTTGCCGGATTATTAATTCCAGCAACTAAATTTGCAAGTTCTATTGAAACATTTCCTGAATTTGCCATTGCATCTAATACTTGTTCAATTGAATCACTATTACTTGGAGCCATTATACTTGTTAACATTACAGTTTCTCCTTCTACAGGCATATAAATTCCATCAGTATCAGTAGTTGTTTCAATTGGATTAGGAAAACCAATTTTATCAAATTGTTCCATTACTTGCACAATTTCTGCTGCATGCTTTGCTAACTTTCTAGAAGCATTCTTAACATTACGTCTTATTTTACCAGACTGAATGGCAGAATAAAGACGAGACATACGTTTAATAATTGTATTAAAATCTACAGCGGAAACTACATTCGTTGAAGTAACACTTCTATAACTGCGTTGTGATGAAGGAATCATTTGAATTAGTCTATCTGCCATTTCATTTAAAATTGTAATTCTTGGATCAGATGATAATTGTGAATTTCTATTAATAATTGTTAGTGAAGTTAAAAATTCCCTTAGAACTGTTAGATTAAATATTTGAGGATTTTCTGAAATTGATATAAGAGACTCAATCATTGATTCAACATCATTTTCTTCTGTAATATCTTCACCTAATGTTAAATCAACAGTTTGAGTATTATAATTAGAAGTATATTCAATTCTTAGATGAGTATCTTGAGTAATATTTTCACGTACAAGAACAGAACCAATTATATTTATTCCATTATTAACAAGTCTAATTGGAAGTCGTAAACCTCCAGTAGTTCCAACAGTTAAAGTTCCAATATTTCTATCTTCTAATGATGCATATACACCACTAAATCTCTCAATTAATGTACTAATTTCATCTACACAAATTTTTTGAACAGTATGAAAATATTTAATATTTGCTCCATAACCAAAAGCATATGCATTAATTTTACCATTTCTTTGAGTTACATCTTTAATTAAATTCTTAGCAATAGTTTCATAACAATATGTTGATTCACCATCTGAAAAGAATTCAATTTCTGGAATACAATTACCACTTTGTTTAATAATAGAACGAGCCACTTCCATAGGTGGATTGAAATTTGTTCCTCTACTACAAATAATGTCTTCACCTCTTTTAGGTTTTTTACTATAATAATCACGTGGATAATTTGCTACAGTAAACTTATTTGGGTCTCTAAAACCATTTGGTAAGTCAGTTCCATAACAAATAATATACACATTTTCTGCATCAGGATTATCATTAATAATTGTATTAATAATTTGATTAAGATAATGATAATATGATGCCATTGAACCAGAAAAATCCATAATTACAATTACAATTTTTTGTGGATTCTCACTTAATTTAATCTGTGATGACTCAATTTCAACACGTACAATTTTATTCTTTTTATTTAATCTTACAATTGCTTTAGGTTTAGGTGGTTCAGTTCTTACTGTTCCACTTTGAGCTGATGCTCGTAGGACATATCCTATTCCAGGAAAAGAAGTTTGAGTTATAGTTTGAGACATTTAAATTTAAAATGATTATAATATGTTAATCATTTTAAATTTCAATTTTTTAATTAAGTGAAAAAAATGAAATTATTAATTTAATACTTAATAAAGTATAATATATAAATGGAAACAATAAATTTTAATGTTAATTTACAAAATAAATTTAATGAATGTATTAATGGATATCATATGATTAATACATCACCTATTAATGAAACTATGTGGGAAGATATTAATTCACAGATATTTACATCAGTTAATATAAATATTTATTCAAAAAGTAATGGTGGACATTCATCTGGTATGGATATTAATTCTTCAATTGGTAAATTATCTAATAAATCTGCAAAATATGATTCAATTCATCAAAAATCATTTAATATTAGTTCATATAGATTAACAACAGTATGTAATGATAAACATTGTGGTACACCAACAGATTTTATTACAGAAATAAATAAAAGAAAAAACTTTGATTATTATTCAATTTTAGTACGAGATGAATTATCTTATCAGAATAAAATTCAATATGATTGGTATTTAATCCCTTCTGATTACATAGTATTAAATCCTAATTCTTATACATGGGAAAAAATAATTGGACAGAGAGGGAAAAATAAAGATAATCAAATTGGATGGGTTACTAATGAAATTAATGGTTCTAAAATGAAAATTACTTTTAGTATGTCATCACAATTATGGATATCTTTATCAATTACTGATGAAATAAAAAAATTTATAATAGCTAGTACTATTGTAGAAAATATACCAAAATTTAATTATATTGATTTGTATGAAAAATTTGTAGAATTTATATAATAATTTACATTAACTTTTATTCAAATCTAAATTACCGATTTCATTCTCAATTATTAATTCTTCATTTAATCTTTGATTAGCAATATTTATATATTCTGCATTAATTTCAAACCCAATAAAATCTACATTTAATTTTTTAGAAGCAACACATTCTGAACCAGAACCAACAAAAGGAACTACTAATAATGTATTTTCTTTATTTTTTGAAGCTTTAATCAGAATTTCACATAATGCTAACGGTTTCTGTGTAGGATGTTCTACTCTTTCTTTTTTACCTGCACCTCCTGCTAATGCTGGGACTTTGATTACATCTCTAGGTAATGCTCCACCTTCATGAGCAGTATATACTGTTTCTTTTTCTCCATTACTAAAACGTCCTTTTGTAGATTTTCTAACTTTCCCTGCAGAATTCTTTAAAAAAGTATCTGTATATGGCTCTCTAATATCATCACGGTTAAAAATTGGTTTATTTTTATAACAACATAAAATACTTTCATGTGTTCTTTGCCATCCTTGTAATGAAGGAATAACTTTATTAGTATAATGCCAAATTATCCATCTAACATTACAAGAAATCCTTGTTCTAATGAATGCTAAAATTTCACTAAATCCATAAATATATAATGTTCCTGTTGGTTTTAATATTCTCAAACATTCATTAATCCATTCATCACACCATAATAAATAATCATCCATTTTTTGTTTATCACTATTATTACCAAAATCTTTTCCTATATTATATGGAGGATCACAAATAATTATATCTGCAATATTATCTTTTATTTTTTTCATACCCAAGATACAATCTTCATTATATATTTTATTTAATTCTAATTCATTAATCATTTAATTTATATAATATAAAATTATATAATATCTAAATCAATTTTTTCTTAGGTATAATTTTTTATACTTAAATAATAATATCAATAAATAATATGGTATTTGATTTTGAAAATATTATTCTAAATATAGATAGTAAATTTAGGAATAAAACAAAATATCAAAATTCAAGTAAATTTTCAATAGATTTAACTAATCCATTAAAGAATATAAATTCTATTAGATTATCTTCTATAGAATTTCCAAATGTATTTTATACATTTTCAACTAACAAAAATAATACTACCTTTTTAATTGATAATATTAAAATAGAAATACCATCTGGTAATTATGATGCAAATACATTAATTCAAACTATTAATGCTATTATAAAACAATTAGTATCTTATATTAGTGTTGAATTAGTTCTTGATTATAATACAGGTAAAATAACAATAAAAGAAAAAGATACTAATACTTTTAATCTTAATTTTGATAATGATACAATTTATCCTTCACTTGGTTATTTATTAGGTTTTCGTAATAATTTATATGAATCAAATTCATTATATACCTCTGAAAGTATCTTAGATATAATTGGTGATAATTATATTCTTATTAAAATAAATGATTATGGTAATTTAATTAATACTTTTTCTGGCAATAAATATTTTGGTAAAATTATTATATATAATAATAAAAATACTGTAATATTTGATAATAATAGTAATTTTATATCCAAAACATATAATTTTCTACAACCAGTTAATGTAAATAAACTTAGTATTCAATTAACAGATATATATGATAATGAAATAGATATGAATCAGTTAGATTTTAGTTTAACTATTGAAGTTGAACAAATTTATAATTATGAAGCTAAATTGATTTTAGAAGGAGATATAAATTATGAAAGTAAATTAACCTTAGAAAGTGATATAAATTATGATAATAAATTATCTTTAGAACAGGATATAAATTATGATGATAATAACATCTAATCTAAAATTAATGTTATATCTTATTTTTGGTGAAAAAAATATAAATTTAATAAAACTACGATTGGCAAAAAAAAATATAAAAAATTATAAGATTGTTGAATCATTTGATAAAGCTATATCATATTTTCAAGAACATAATTTAACTAAAGCCTGTTTTATAAATGATAACATGATTTTTCATAGACAATATCATGAATTTTCAATTGATACAAAAAATGATCTTATAGTATTATCTTCTGATTTTTTTACTAAAAATTTAAATGGTGTTATTATGACAAATATTGCAGTAGAAAATTACATCAATGGAACACTTTTTGATATGAATTATTCTTATTATCCACTTTTAAGTTCTGATCCTAATAATATTAATTATGAATTAGGTAATTATAAATATAATATTGAAATAGAAAATTTTTATAATACATATTGTAGTAATTATTATAATATTTATTTAGAATCATTATTAGTTGAATACAATACTCTTTTAGATTTTGAAAAAAATTTTTTAACTGATGAATTCCCAATTGTAATTATTTTAAAAATTAATAAATTAAATGAAAATGAAATAATACAATACATTAATAGTGTTAATAAAAATAACACAAATTATCATAATTACAGATTTTGTATTGCAAGTGAAATTAATATTGATTATAAAATAGATAATACAATTATATATAATATAAATAATTTATCATCAATTCTATGGTTTCAAAACATTATTAATAATACTTGTAATTTTGAATTTTTATATTTACCAACTAATATAACATTTATTCCTGATTTAAATAAAATTAATTTAATAATTAAAATACAAAATAAACAATATGTACATAATACGTTTGTAATAATTGAACCAAACTATTTTATTGAATCAAAAACTAATTTATTAGATAATTTTGATATTTCTATTTTTAGTAATGATACTAAATATGAATTATCTGATATAATTGAAATATTAATTGAATATCATAAAAGTGGAAATCTATATCAAGAACCATTAATGACAAAATTAGAACGATATTTAACAAATCGTGAAATTCATAAAGGTTTATATCTTGTAAATCAAGAATTAAATAAAATTAAAAATAGCAATGAATATCATCAATATTTAATTGTTAAAATATCATTTTTAATATATTTAAAAGATTATAAAACATTAGAAAATGATATTGCTGTAGCATTTTCAGTATTTCAAAAATATGATGAAGATTTGTTAAGTAATATTATGATTGTTTGTTTATCAATGGAGAAAGAATTAAGTGAAAATGTATTAAAATTAATTTATAATAAAATTTTAACTAATGAATTACCGGAAAATAAAAAAATAATTGTTATTAGTAAATTATTATCTGTTAAATCAATTGATATTACTGATATGTTTAATATAGTTAATAATTTAAAAACTATAACAATTAGAAATGAATTTTTTGATATAGTATTTCAACTAACTAAAAGAATTATTATTAGGAAGTTTGCTTGGGAATATCCTGATTTATTAATAGAATTATATAATATTTTATATGATAGTATAAACATCTTACACAAATTAAATACAATAGATGATTATAATAAAATGCTAGAAATTAATATTCCTGAAATTATTTATCATTTATGTACTACATTTAATCAATATGAATCAGATCCACAAAAAGTTGTAGAAAGAAGAAAAGAAATTTCTAAATCATTAGATATTTTATTAGAGTGTATAGATATTACAGTTCCATTAGATGAAATTATTAGATATGATATTGGTAATTTTTGTTTATCATATGATGGTATATGTTCAAAAGAAATTTTTATTAAAAAGGCAAAATTATTCCGTAAAATTTGCCCTGAACTTAATTTTATTAAAAATACTAATAATAAAAATACTATTAAAAAAATTGCATTTATTTCTGATTTACTAACACGAAGACATTCAGTATATAAAGATAGACATATGGTTATAAATTATTTAAGTCATTATTATGATGTTTATATTTATACTTTTAAAGAATTAGATAAATGTGTTAAATATACATTTGGTAATGCTAAACATATTATGCTAAAAGAAAATTTATCAGAAATGAAACTAGAAATTTTAAAAGGTGAATTTGATGTTATAGTATATCCAGAAATTGGTATGAATCCTTTTATGTACTTTTTAGCATTAATGAAATTAGCACCAGTACAAATAAATACTTGGGGTCATAGTGATACATCAGGTATAGATTCAATTGATTATTTTATTAGTTCTGAATATTTTGAATTACCAAATGCTGATGATTTTTATTCTGAAAAATTAATAAAATTACCAAGTTTATCAACCTGTTATAGAAATCCATTATCTTTTATAGATACAAGTAAATTTTTAACAAGATATCAATTTGGATTTTCTAAAAATGTAAATATCTATTTATGTCCTCAATCATTATTTAAATTTAAACCATTGTATGATGATTATTTAATTAATATTTTAAAAAAGGATAATCAAGGAATATTAATATTATTAGATTCATTTGAACATAAACAAAAATTTATTAAACGTATAGAAGAAAAAAATAAAAATATTTTACCTAAAATTCATTTTGTTAATTCATTATCTCATCAAAATTTTATGGGACTAATAAATTGTTGTGATGTTATGTTAGATACATATCCATTTGGAGGATGTAATTCAAGTTTAGAAGCTTTTGCATTAGGAAAACCAGTTGTAACACAACCTGCAAAATTAATAAATGGGCGTTTTACTTATGGTTTTTATAAAAAAATGGATATATCTGATTTAATAGTAGATAATAAAGATGATTACATTAAATTAGCTGTAAAGTTAGGAACAAATAAAGAATATAATAAAAAAATGTCAGATAAAATTAAAGAAAAAGCAAATTGTCTCTTTTTAGAAGAAAAAAGTTGTATAGATTGGAAGAAATTTATTGATGATTTGCCCCCCAGTTATAATTAAAAAATGTTATATAAGTATATATAATGGTTTATCAATATGGAGTTTTGGTCTTGCCCACAACAGCAACAATTCAAGGTAATACTAACATTTATGAGTCGACCAGTGTATTAGGTTCTGCTAATTATCAAGTTGTAGTAAATGTACAAAATTGGTGTTATTTCTTCAATACTGCCCATTATATGCAAAGTACAACTAATAATGATCAATTTAATACTGATTTAAGTCTTAATAGAACTTATATTACTAATTTACTTAAAACTGCTAACACAAGTGTATTAACAAAAGGTCCAAATACTAATAGTATAAATTTAAGCGGAGTTGATGCTACAGGAGGTGTAAATAATAGTTCATTAGGTCATCGTCTCCTTGAAGTTGCTGCTTTATCTATTTTTGGTAGTGCTAAAGCAAGAGCTGCAATTGCTAATGATACTCAATTTGATAACTTAACATTACCTTCAAGTGGTTATACAAGTCATACAAATACTAGATGGGTTGATACCCTTGGTAATGTTATTCAAAATCAAATGGTTGATATCTTTACTACTGATTCTAGTACAGTATTTAATCAATATGTAAATTATAATAACTTCTCTGGTATAAATTTAAATAATAATGATGTTACTGGAAATATTAATTATAATTTTGATGGTCTTGCTTTCCAATTTGTATTAACATTTAATAGTAATGTATTTGGTCAAGCAGGAGCAAGTTCTCAAACTAGTGCAAATATTATATCTGGTTTTAGTCAAACAATATCTATCTTACTTGCTGATAATGATGCTATTACCGGTGTTGCTCCAGCTCTTGGTTTAACTTCATATTATTAATGAAATACCTTATGTATAGCAAATTTATTTACTAATAAATCTTCCATTAATTGAGATGTTAATACATCTAAATAATCTTTTAAAATATCTAAATTTGTAATAATAGGAATATTAAATATATTGATATTGTTACAACAATTATCTATAGCTTTATGAGAAGGTATTATAAATTTAATATCATATTCTACTTTATCTCTAATTTCTTCAGTTCCTATATAATCTATTAAAGTACCTTTAATATCATAATTAATGTTTTCTAAATTATCACCTTTTCTATTGTAAATTACATGAGTAAAATCATATTCTAATGTAAATAAAATTAAATAAACAACATTTGGTTTTATATTAATATATTTTTCAAAAAAATTAAAAATAGATTTACCAGAACCTTGTAAATCAACAATAATACTATTATCTGTGTAAATAGACTTGACATAATTTATATAATCTTCTGATGGATTTTCATATATAATTCTTGATGAATTAAAAGTAATTTGTTCATATTGTGGGAAAAGTTTATTAAATATTTTACTAAGTAAACAACAATCACGTGTTGTGAATAATATTTTATTTATATTTTTTTCAATACATATTTGATTTATATAAAAACTGTATAAAATTAATATAGAAATATTCTTATTTACTTGTTCAGTATATAGACTTTTATATGGTTCTTCTAAATAATCATTTGATAGTCTTATATATTTAATTAGTTGTGCTAATTCAAACAATCCCCATTTCAATAACATTTTTTCAGTATTAGTAAGATTAATTGAATCAGTATAATGGATTCCTCTTTTATTACCCCACATAAAAGCATTTAGTATATCAGAATTATAATTATCTCCAATATGATAAGTTATATTTTCAGATATTTGATTCCAAATTATACCTGTTTTTTTCCCATATGGAGATACATATATTTTATTTAATCCACTAAAACCAGATTTTATTAGTAATTTATTTATTGCTTCTTTTGGTAAATACATATCCGAAATAAATATATCTTGAGGTCTAACTTGTATTTTATTTTCTATAATTGGAAATATATTTTCTAATTCTACATCCAATTCAGTTTGTTTTAATTGTTGTATTAATTCATATGAAAATCCAGATATATTCTCTAATTTTAAATATATATCATCAAATGTCCCATTACTTAATTGTTCTGCTTTTTGTCTTAACTGTTTAAAATTAATTATATTCATTTTAAATGCTATTATATCAAAAATTATTTCTGGAAATATACATTTTCTTGCAAGTAGAGTATCAAATATATCATAACTAATTATATGTGGTATTATTCTTTGATAGATATAATAATTATCTATTGTATTAAGAATTAAATTAAAATTTTCTAAATTATATTGTTCATTAATTATCAAATATTCTTTAGAATATTTAATATCTTCTAATTTATTAGTTATAACAAATCTAGCTAATTTATAATTATCTTTAATAATGATATTATCATTTATAAAATCATAAATTAAATCTCCAATAATTATATTATTTTTAAGAAATATTTCCATTATATAATATTAATTAATAAAAAAAATATTATCAATTAATATGGTTAATAAATTATATGATCAATTTGTTTCTGAAATGATTCAAAAACAAATTAAATCAATTGATTTATCATATAAATTAACCCATAAAGATATATGTAGGTTATGTAAATATATTAATTCTAGTATTTTTGGGAATACTTGTGTTTATTGGAATGGATATATTAGTAATATAAATCATTCGTATAAAAATCCTAGCATTAATTTTTATTTTAAAGGGAAAAAAATGTCTTTACACAGATTATTATATATTAATTTTGTTGGTGAACTAACATCAAATAATTATATTAAAATAAAATGTAATAATAAAAGATTTTGTTGTAGTATTAATTGTATGGAAAAATATGATTATAAAAATATACCACAAAAAGAAGAAATTAATATTAAAAATAACGTTAGCAGTCATAATTTAAACATTGATTTTTAAAAGTGGGAGTCAGATAATAAAAAAAATTTAATATAATCTTAAATTATATTATGAGTAATATGTCACCAAATTTGTCGTTTGTTTTGGATTCACCAGTAATATTTGAATCAGATAAATATATAACTTTAAATGCTACTTCAGATTCTAATTCTAATATTGTTTATACATTATCAGATTATACTATTGCAAATATTTACAATAATATACTTCATATTACTGGTACTGGTAATTTAACAATTACTGCAACACAATTAGAAAATGATACATATAGTTCTGCAAGTGTATCTCAAACTTTAGTTATTCTTCCAGGGAATCAACATATTACTTTTACATTAAATCCAACAGCTACTTATAGTCCTGGAGCAGTAATACAACTTAGTGCTACTTCCGATGTTAATTTACCTGTAACATATTCTTCTGATAATACAAGTGTAGCAACTATAGATGGTTCTACTGTAGTTATACAAGGAACTGGTCTTGCTAATATTACTGCTCAACAAACCGGTAATGATAATTATAATTCAGCTGATAGTGTTAGTCAACCATTAACCATTAATAAAGCAGATCAATCAGTTACTTTTGCATTAAATCCAACTATAAATTATACACCAAATGGTAGAATACAACTTACTGGTTCAGCTAATTCTAGTTTATCAGTTAATTATTATTCATCTAATAGTACAGTTGCTACTATAAATGGTTCTAATGTAGTTATACAAAATGTGGGTATTACTAATATTATTGCTGAACAAATTGGTAATAATAATTATAATTCTGCAGCAAATGTTAGTCAACCATTAACTATTAATAAGTCAGAACAATTAATTAACTTTAACTTAACTCCAACTGTAAATTATACAGCA
>Ga0214919_10006825_pt1 | contig 15565 bp, 15 predicted proteins | sample LL1503_MetaG_FD_177994 | JGI IMG/M metagenome (GOLD analysis project Ga0214919, IMG submission 177994) | Freshwater microbial communities from Lake Lanier, Atlanta, Georgia, United States - LL-1503 | ecosystem: Environmental > Aquatic > Freshwater > Lake | place: USA: Georgia | collected... | reverse complement strand
TTCTGAAGAAATTTATGATCACTTGTATAAAAATGCAAAAAAGATCAACATCAATGATCTAATGGGCAAATTGCTTGACGAACATATTGATGGTGACGAAGAAGATGGTGATAGCAGCGGTGAGGGCGAAGATGGACGACCAAAGTTGTCGGCAGAGGACCGTGCCCAAATACGTGATGAGATCAAAGAAGCTATACTGGCAGCGGCAGCAGCATGCGATAATGCCGGTAATCTTCCTGCTGGTGTGAAACGTATTATCCAGGATATGACAGAAAGCAAGATGGATTGGCGCGATCTGTTGCGTATGCAGCTGGAAAGCACTATTAAAACAGACTTTACTTGGATGCGGGCAAGCAGGCGTGGCTGGCATATGGATGCTATTATGCCAGGTATGAAATACGATGAAATGATCGATATTGCAGTGGGTATCGATGCATCCGGTTCCATTGACACGCAGATGCTAAAAGATTTTCTAGGTGAAATCCAAGGCATCATGGATTCCTTCCCTGCATATCGTATCCATGTGTTCACATTTGATACTGAAGTATATAATCCAGCACAATATGATTCGGATAACCTTGATACCATCTGCGATTATGAGGTAAGTGGTGGCGGTGGCACAGATTTCACTTCCATGTATCATTACATGAAAGACAATCAAATCGAGCCCAAACGCTTGGTGGTATTCACAGATGGATATCCATGTGGCAGTTGGGGTGATGAGAATTATTGCGACGCTGTTTGGATCATACACGGCAATAACTCTATTGTTGCTCCGTTTGGACAGACTGCATATTACGAAGAATCAAAATAAATGCGATATCAATTTTACCATTTTGCCCCATAATGGGGCATTTTTATGGTAGAAAATATATTCTAACTTGCTAAAGATAGTAAATATCTTTACGGAGATTACAATGGACGAACAGATTACTATATCAGACTTAGACGCGTTAAAAAATCTAATCAATTTGGCATGTGGTCGTGGTGCATTTAGGGCCGAAGAAATGACACAGATTGGAATATTGTACGACAAACTAGATAAATTTCTTACAGTGGCTGTGGCACAGGCCGAAGCACAAGCAGCAACAGACCTAACACAAACAGGAGAATAACATGGTATTTTTAAAACACGTAGGGAAGCACGGAGATCGCATGGTATGTATATTGTATAAAACTGTGCCTGGCGAAGATCATATGTGTCTGCTGGTATATCCACAAGTGCTGCCGGCTCCTTGGCATGATACTATTATGAAGGTACTTGAAAGCGAACCTGGTCAACAAGCTGATGAATTTTCGGATGCTTTGCATAGGAATCTATTACCGGATGGTAGGCCAATATTAGAAACATTGCATCATGAGCGTATGATTAAGAAAGTACGTACCAGTGACATTATTGTTACTCCCCGTCCGGGTTCGTCAATTCGCCTGGATGAACTGAACAAGATGTTGACTGAAATGAAAACTGGTGACGCTGCCAAGGAACGTATGGCCCTGGCTGATAGGAGTCGTGGCATGGTTGCTCCCGAAGTCAAACGTGCAGCCGAGGCGGCATTTAAGGAAAACAAAGGAGTGCCTAAAATACCGCAAATCGTGGCTGGGAACGATGGGGCTCTTAGCGATCGTGATATTGCCGGCAATATGTTGGCACAGGCACAACGTATGGAAGCTGAGGGCAAAGGACTATTGGATGAATCAGCAAGGATGAAGAAGGATGCAGAACGTATGCATCCCGGTGTGGTCTCTAAGGAAACAGTGTCAATTACAACCCCAGCAGTTAAACGCACACGCGGTCCAGGCAAAGCTAAAACTGCGGTGGTAGCGGATGCAGCTTCCTGATAATTTCTTAGAACAATGGGAACACATAATTGCCGATGTTAACAAAACCGATGTTCCGCTGGAGTGCATAAAAAAAGTTGTGATCAAGTTAGTGGGCGGACGGCAACGCACCATTAACTTGCATACTTTACGAAAGCAAGGATTGGATGTAGATGAAATTGAATCTTTGCTGACAAGAACATTCAATGAACAAGATGCCGATATACGCGATGTAGACTTTGTTGTGGATATACGCACAGTGGCCGCATTAATTCAACCCGAAACTGATAAACTATTGGAAAAAATATGAAGGTGAAACTCTTATCCTACAGCCAACCGACATCGGAATTTCATGCTGTGGGGATTTTAGATGCACAAGAGTTGGTGGCATACTGTGCTCGTGTTAGTAATCCAACAAATCAATTAAACACAGATACATCTGAAAAGCTTATAAAATATCTCATCAAGCATCAACACTGGAGTCCGCTTGAGATGGTTTCGGCATGTTTGGAAATTGAAACTACACGTGATATTGCTCGACAGATACTACGACATCGATCATTTTCATTCCAAGAATTTAGTCAGAGATATGCTGATCCAACAAAGGATCTGTCATTTGTTCTACGTGATGCAAGGATGCAGGATCCGGTAAACAGACAGAATAGTATTCCACTTGGCATTACACCTGCTGATGCTATTATCGCTGATGAATGGCGTGACAAACAAGTAGAGTTAATAACACTTGCCAAAGAAACATATGATTGGGCAGTAAGCAAGGGCATAGCCAAGGAACAAGCTCGTGCGGTACTTCCGGAAGGCAATACTGTAAGCAAACTCTATATGAATGGCACCCTGAGAAGTTGGATACATTGGATACAATTGCGATCAGGTAATGGAACACAGCTCGAGCATCAAGAAATTGCCATTGTCTGCGCTGAAGTTATTGCAAAGATTTTCCCAATCGCAACAAATCTTACTACAATAGTCAAATAATGCCACATTTTACATCCGATTGGTTTACTAATGCGATAGTAAACTTCGATTATATTACCAACTATATTAATAAAGAAAAACAAATCGATAGCATATTAGAAATAGGTAGCCACGAAGGTAGGAGTGCCTGTTGGATGTTGGAAAATATGTTAAGTGATACGGGTACAATGACTTGTATTGATCCATTTGCTGACAGACCAGTTACTGCATTTGCAGAAGATAGTATTCCTGAAGATAGAACGATCGAGACTCGTTTTAGGGCAAATATTGCCGAAGTCAAAGGTGCAAATCAAACAGTAAATGTCATGGTCGATTTAAGTTTCTCTGCATTAGCACAATTGATAGTTGCTAAACAACAATACGATTTTATCTATGTGGATGGTACACATCATGCTGATGAAGTATTGGCCGATGCTGTGATGTGTTTTGGAATGTTACAGTCTGGTGGTGTTATGTTGTTTGACGACTATCTATGGGAAGATGATCCAAGACATCTGGGGCGATGTAAAGCCAGCATTGATGCATTTGTGAACATGTTTTATGATAGACTTAAATTGGGCCTGGTAAATTATCAATTAGCAATAGTTAAGAAATAATTTCTTAAATATATGACAGGGCTTACAATCCCCTTTACTGGGCTTAAAAAACAGTATAACAATCTACGTGATGAAATATTAGCTGCCACCGACGAGGTATTGCGTTCCGGACAGTTAATGAATGGCAACTACACAGCTGAATTTGAAGATTGGCTAGCCAAGAAGAATCACACCAAATATGCCATAACGTGTCATTCCGGAACCCAGGCATTGGAAATTATCGCGCAATATCACGCGCAGAATGCACATACTAAATTCCCAGTTGTGCTACTTCCAGCAATGACGTATGTGGCCACGGCGAATGCATTTATTAGGGCAGGATGGTCTATTAGAATTCTCGACACTGATGCATATGGCATTATGGCTACAGACGACAAGGAGTTACGCGATCCTGTTCATGCTGTTGTTTTGGTAGGATTGTATGGTGCAGCCCAAACAAGAGATGCATATTGGAAAGGAAAACCCAGAATACTTATTGAGGATGCTGCACAGCATTGGCTAGCAAATGATTGCACAAGAGTCGGATGTGCCGCTATAAGTTTTGACCCAATGAAGAATCTTTCCTGTTATGGAAATGGTGGTGCTGTTGTTACTGACGATTTATATCTGGCAGAATATGCAAGAAGTTGGAGAGATAATGGCAAGCCCACACATGCAGATACTGGAACTAATAGTCGCATGAGTGAGATCGATTGTGCTCAGATGATGGTTAAAACCAAATACATCGATACATGGCAATCACAACGCAAAGAGATCGTGCATTATTGGATAGAACAGTTCGAGAAAGTGGGTATACGCAGCTTGATAGATAGTACAAACTTCGCTCGTCATTGCTATCATAAGTTTGTTATAGACATTGATAACAGAGATATTGTTAAACAACAACTGGCCGACAGCAAGATCGAAACTCGCATACACTATGCACAGCCCTTGCACGAATTGCCTGCTTATGCTGATCTTCCCGGTCCCGGTTTCTTTAGTAAAGCAAGTGCATTAAGTCGACGTGTGCTTTCATTGCCATTGTATCCTGAGCTCACCGATCTCGAAGTTGAATATGTTGCTGATCACGTTATACGATATACTAAGTTATAATACGTCAATAACCAATCCCACTCATACGTTTTACGTAATTCTGCAAAATCTCCGTTGACTGACTTATAATAAGTTATTGCATCCAGTGCTCCTTGTTGGCTTGCATCCGCAAATTTGCCTATGCCAAGACGTTGCCAAACACCGAGTCTATACTGCGATTCAACATCTTTCGTATTACATTGTAATTTTATAACTTCTCTAAATGCTGTTCTCCATGCTGTCCATGCATCAGCAGCATACTCTGCCACACCAGACAATACAGGAACAACCTCATGTTCTTGCTCAAGTGTAAAGTCTAATCCTTGTGCATTATTTTCCATGACTAATCGTTTATTATATGCTATCAAGGCTTGATGACCATATACTAAATTATTCACAGGATTAAGAGCATGGAAGATGTAATGCTTAGATTGTTGTAAGCGATCTGGTTGCCAATTCCAATTGAAATTATCATCAACTTTTAGTTTTGCAAACACACAAAACGCCCAATCGGTATCACTTGCAAATAATGCAGCACGATATGCTTGTGCTCTACCAACAACTCCATCAATACGTATCACACGATTAGCTGCATGTTTAGTAACTGTGAGTAGATGCTGCCAGTTCTGCTCTGCATTACTTTCTCCGTTGCTAATAAACACAATATCGAGTGGTGCATCTGTTACGGATTTAGCATATGAACGATCAATGGTGGGATAATCGTATAATTGTGTCTTAAGGAAATTCTTAGCTTCTCGTGGTACCACAACTGAACTGGCACCGGTGCTTAATGGAGTTATAGCTTTGGTTTCTGTACGCCAAAGATTAATTGCTGGAGGGTTAGAAACTGCTGTATGGCGAACAAATTGCACAACAGGGTCCTGAAAATCATGTAACCATACCGCATCAACTTGGCTATCATGTGCATGCGATACAATTGGTATTGGCTTTCTAGGTACTACAATATCCTCAACAAAATGTATGGTATCAAACCATTCTAAGAGAGCAAGTTTGGCAGTTTTGACAAGAAAGGTGGGCACATGGACATAAAAAGTATCACCGAATACTTGTTCATCACTGGGGAATACATGTAACATTTCTTGTTGCCATTCGCTTGGATGCCAGGTAAAATCAAAGTTGCTATAATCACAAACACTGGATATCACCCAAACGTATTCATCTGTTACTTTGGACAATACTCGTCGCAGGGTACCAAGATAATCATTGATGTATCGTGTATGCTGCTGTACTGCTGGCAGATTATCATTGCCGTGATCAATACCGATAATAGGAACTGAATGTATACGTGGAATGGCTGTATGTGCCCTGTTTATCTCTGTGTAACTATGTTTTGGTATCAAGTATGTGGCGCCATTTTCTTGATGTTGACTAGGCCATACGTGAGCTTGATGTGCTTGCCATTGTACCGGTTCAAAAAGAAAATCAAATGTATCATAGTCCGATAAGTAGTTTATGATCCAACAGAATCTTGTTTTGCTTAATTGTTGTGCATGTTTGATAGAATCTGCCGTTTGTTCATGTGCAAACAATTTAGGTGCGGTTCCAATATAAAATATATCAAACATGATTCGGATTGATGAGATTTACCAAAATACTTTCTGGCCTTGGTTTAAACAAAATAAAATAGGAACTCGTATTTTCCTATGTGATCCATTTGGCAGAAGTGATCCAGATAGTATAATTAGTTATGATGATCAATCTATACTACAACAAAATTATGTATTCTTTTTTGATCAAGAGCCAATTGATTTAAATAGACATGCGACAACTATACAACATGCACAAGATATAAATCATCTATCTATTTCGAAGAATGGGTTGCCTTATAAAACAGAACAAGTATTACCTGGATGTATCGTTACTAGCGAAAAGGATAGTGAAAATGTTGCACAAATCTGTGATCGATATAACATACGATCTGCATATTACTTCTTTCATGGTTGGGCAGCATTGGATTGGTATCGTGGATATAATCAAACTTTCTTAATATCCTCTCCTGGAGAGAGAGTTGTAAACAAAACATTTATAATGCCAAATCGTATCATCGCCGGTCAACGGCAACATAGATTGCTAATGTTGTATCACATTTTTAAGAATAATCTTAAAGATAATTGGATCAGCTGTCCGACAATATGTCCGGCGGAGAATATAGACATTACCACAGCGGTACAATCACTAAGTAACATTTATCCGGATATTGGTGATGTATTTTCCAAGCAGACATTTCCTATGCAATTTCCTGGAGAAACCGATCATCCCATGCATAGTTGTTGGTTAAGTCTATATGATGAAAGTGCCAACTGTTTACTATATCTTGTTACAGAAACTGTGGCAACAGGCCGACGATTACATCTTACAGAAAAAACATTTAAACCAATATGTTTACAAATGCCGTTTATCATAGTAGGTACGGCTGGCAGTTTAGAATATCTGCGTAGCTATGGTTTTAAAACATTTGGCAGCTTATGGGACGAAAGTTATGATGAAGAAAGTAATGACATTGTTCGACTAGAAAAAATTTCAAAATTATTAAAAGAATTGGATGCACTATCACAGAAAGAAAAACAAGAGTTGTTTCATGCCGGTAAAGATATAATACAACACAATTATAATCATTTTTACAATGGTGGATTTGAAAAAATACTATGGGCAGAGTTGATTCACATGCTTGAAACTCTCCCAATATAATAGGACAACTATGGAAAATTTAATCAATGCATACAACAGTTGGGATCCGTTAGAGGAGGTTGTTGTTGGACGAGCATATTCTCCGGAATATTTTGACTTCATTAACAATGCACAAGTTCGCAATCAGTTACAACAGATATTGAACGAAACAGCAGAAGATCTTGATGCACTTAGCAAAGTTATTGAATCATATGGTGCGATTGTACGTCGACCAACGTTACCCAACATAGATAAATTCCAGCAATGGCAGCTTCAAGATAATGGAGCACCATTACCACCATTAACTCCGCGTGATTGGCAAATCACGCTTGGACAGAAACTACTACGTGTATTATCAATAACCGAACTGGATGAGATATGCGATGATTTTGGAGATCAAGTTATAAATCCCCACCGTACTCAATGGGATGAATCATGTATTCTCAACGGAGCAAGTGCCAGTTGCATAGTTCGTGTGGGTCGTGATGTGTTTTTTGATAACAGTGATTATTTGCAGCCAGACCAAACACGCTGGATTGTTGATAATGTTTTAGGTCCTGAATATCGTATACACGAAGCTATTACAGATGGGCATGGTGATGCTGTATTTGCTATACTAAAACCCGGTGTGATATTGTCGAGCAAACATGACTTTCATATTAATCTTGCAAATGATTTTCCCGGCTGGGAAGTACTTAAACTTTGGGATAGTTCAATCTGGGCCGCTATGGAAGTTGGTAAGTTTAAGTATGATGCCAATCCCGGAGCATGGTATGTGCAAGGACAAACACCAACTCCAGAGTTTACAGAATTTGTTAACACATATCTTACTAAGTGGACAGGTTTCGTTGCTGAGACAGTATTTGATGTTAATTGCCTAGTACTTGATGAACAACATGTTATATTCAGCGCATATAATAAATCGGTATTTGATTTCTGTAAGCAGCATAAAATTGAACCTATTATATGCGAACTACGGCATAGTTACTTTTGGGATGGTGGAATAAGTTGTTGCACACAGGATCTACGCCGGCGTGGTGGTATGGAAACTTATCTATGAACAATCTTGACGAGCTATATCAAGAACTAGGCTCTGATATATGCCTATGCCCTTTTTTAGGAGCATTTTATCAAACCAATAATGTAATACCCGATGTTGTTCATAATATGCCAAATAGTGTTAGGCCATGTAGTATTGTTATGTCTGAGGATCGACATAAATGGGATATAACCAATGATAGTATTACAGATGCGAGAAATACAGATGCATGGAAAAACATGCGTAAAAATTTTATACAAGGAAATTTTCATAAGATCCATGACTGTAGAGCTTGCAGTAATAATGAGCAAGTGGGTGCAACGAGCCCACGGCAACAAAATAATCAATTTTTAGGAAATTTCTTAACAATTGATATTGTTGATCACATTAATACAATTATTGCAAATGATTATATCACTAGTGACATTGTAACATTAGATTATTATCCCAGTAATTACTGTAATTATTCATGCATTATGTGTGCCGGTGGGGCAAGCAGCAAAAGACAAATATTTGAAGTTACTGTATTAAATCAAAAAACAAAAATTGTACTAAATTCAATCGATCCAGATTTTTTCAATATATTAGAAAAAGTTCAAATTATTAATTTTACCGGTGGCGAAACTGTATTGCAACCACAAGTACATGATATTATAGATTATCTTATCGAACATGATCTTAGTAAGAATATAATGATTACCTTACTAACCAATGCCAGCAGTAGTTCACAGGAGTTAGATGAGAAATTTAAACAATTTAAGAAAGTTATTTACAATGTGAGTATTGATGGTATTGGAGATGTGATTGAATATCAACGTCGTGGATGTAATTGGAAAACTGTTGAGAAACATAGCTTGGAATTGATGCATCATCCATATATTTCTACTGTGGTTAACTATGTACTAACCGCTGTTAATGTTCTTAGTGCAATGGATTTTGTTAATTGGGCGTATGATAACAATTTTGGTCCGAAGAATTCTGGAGCAAATGGTGGCAGCTTTATAAACATAAGCCCAGTATTTCGTGTAGATCATCTTGGGCAAGGTGTGCTGCCTCCAGCACTTAGAGAATTAGCACTGAACAGACTATATGCAGGTAAACAACGATTTGCTAATCAAACTGGCTTTATGGAAAATTATTATAGCGGGCTGATAGATAAGATAATTGGTGTAATTGAATCTACTGCACATCAACCAGAATTTATACCATTATTTGTCAATCATATACGCAAGGAGGATTCAGTATCAAAAAAACGTTTAATAGACGTTGTCCCCGAGTGGGCACCGTGGTTTAGTTAATATCTCGATCGAGAATATGATTAAACATTATGTTCTCAACTTGTGCAAGTCGTTGTGTCTTGTTTGCTTCACCTAAAATAACTATAACATATTGTTGTTTCTTGTTTTGCACAAGTAACGCCACACACCATCCGGCAGGATTAGTAAATCCAGTCTTGCTAATTAGAATATTATCAAACTCTATTAACACTGGTCGATTGGTATTGTTTATATCTATGCTCCGAATCTTCTTTCCATAATGAGCATCTATTAATGATTGTTTTTTTGTGCTTGTAATTGTTATTAACTCGTATTTGGCGGCTTCCTTTAACAATATTCCAATCTCACCAGCTGTGGATATGTTTGCACTACTTAACCCACTGGGGTCATTAAATCGAGTCTGTGTCATGCCCAATGCAGTTGCTTTGGTATTCATTGCTTTTATAAATGCTTTTCGACCACCAGGATAGTTTGCAGCCAATGTTTCTGCTGCGGCATTATCGGATCGTATCAACATAGCACTAAATAAATCTTCTCGACTATAGTGAGTAAGTGGCAATCGACTCTTTGTCACACGAGATAGTTTCAACTGTTGTGCCATACTAGGATTTTGACCGATAGCTATTATTGCTGTCATTAGCTTAGTAAGACTTGCAATAGGGCGAGCGCTATTTACATCGTTACCAATTATTATATTATCTGTAGTTTCATTATAAACCCAAATGCTGGGTTTCTTAGCTGCATGGGCTGATATTGAAAAGAACAACAAGATAATAAGAAATTTCATTTTAACTTGGCCAAGCTATTCGTGTATCAGCTAATAACAATGCTGCACCAATCGCACTAGAACTATCACCAGGTACAGGTAATCCCCATACATTATCCCACAGTGGTAATATACGTTGTCGAGCTTTGCTATTCATTGCACATCCGCCCATGTATACCAAGTTGCGCTCACCGGTTAGTTCTAGTGCTTTATGCATTACCCAGATTACTTGCTCCTCAAATACTCGTTGTACCGCAGTGGCAATGTCGTAACGATCATAGCATGATAAGATTAAATGAGGCCAATTATAAACACCACGATGTAAATTATATCTAGCTTGCATTGGAGATTTGAAATAATCGGCTACAGTTTCATAATATCTAGTATATGAACCGTGATCACTATCAAGTTGTAATAAATGTTCTTCTCCTAATGGTTTATATCCTATTAGTTTAGTAAATGCAGAATAGAATAATCCAAGACTAGTTGGGTAACTAACACTCCATAATTTTGTAAGCGTCTTACCGGTGCCTTTCCATATTGAAGCTGATTCCCATTCACCTATAGCATCCAATACTACAATAGCTGCACTGTCAAATGTTGATGTATAGAATCCGGCTGCTGCATGAGTCTTATGATGAGGAAAATATTTTATTGGAATTGATGGTATAGGTAATTTCTCCAAGTATATGCTAGGAAGTACTTGACTATCAAATGCATCAACATATTGTCCAGCATATAATTGACGAAACTTTTTAATCAGTGGACGTTCATACCACGCTATCTGATCTGGTTTACCATGAGCAAGAACATCAGATATCAACGGCTTACATAATAGTTCATCGCCGGAATAAGTATAGTTTCGTGACTGTGCCCAAAATGCTAATTTATCATCCTTAATTACTGCGATACTTGCATCGTGATTAAGAGCTGTAATACCCCAGGTAATCATTTATAAATGAATGGATCTCTACGGCGCAACTCTTTAAGTTTACGCCGATAGCGTATCTCAAGACGTATGCGCTGATATAACTTTTTTAGCCAGTTCATTCCATTCTCCTTTGATAATCATATCCCGGTTTTAGCTTGGCAATCTGTTGTTGCTTATAGTCACTGTCAGTCCAACAGTAATCAAACACTTGATTAGTACCATTTACTTCTATCTTATATATATCTAAATGTGTAGACAGCATATTCCATATGGCATGAGAATCAGTAGTTCCAAAACTCTGTTGCAATTGCACTTGACCTAAGGGTAAATACCCAAGACTTAGTGACACATCCGTTACGTCTTGCCCATTATTTTGTAGCCAGCATCGAAATTGGTCTTGTTCTTCATCATGCCAAGGACATGCGCTATTATACACAACATCATTGCCCCATTCAACATCAAATTCTCCAGAATAATATTTAAGATGTGTGATTGCATCACATACTGTATTGGTTAAAACAGGTGCATGTTCGTCACGAAACACTTCAAACAAGGTTTTCCCTATTTGTGTCCAATGCATGTACACACCACCCAACATACGATCATACCCATTAGATTTAAACAGTTGTCTATGTTCATCGGTAAGTGTGTATCTATCAGCTGTAATCCAAGTTGTGATTTGACTTGGTCGTACCCAATTTGGAGCCGTTACAGCTTTTCTTCTGCTTAGAATAAGAGACTCTAATTCATGACATATATTGTTTAATTGACGTATAGCATACTTAACATCATAGTCAGCGTGTTTATACCAGTTACTAATGTCTGATACTGTTCCTTGTAGTATTTCAAAATGATTATGTAATTCATTAAACAACATATGATTGGGGCCATTTTCAGCCCAATCAGTTGCTAATACTGTATCCGGTGTGATAGTTAAATCAATATGGTATCCATCTAGGCCATTATTGACTGTGGTGATGTGGTTTGTAATCTCATTGCATAGATATTCCACGGTACGAGCAGTTTGTGGAAATCCAAGGAAACAGTAATTTTTCTCTAAGGGTTTAGCAGACTGTAATAATTTTTCAAGAGCCAGTATCCAGTCTTGACTAAGCGTATGATCAAATGATTGTATAACATAGTCAAGTTGATCAGCATGATTCAAGGGATTGCGTAGAACTATACGTACATTAGATTCCATGCCACCACCTAGAAACATCTGATCTGGCGGCAAGTATATCATTCATTGTGATGTTATGTGTACGTATACTTTCTAATTTTAATATACGTGTCTTACCTCTACGTAGTCCATCTGCATAAGCATCTGGCCATTGTTCCTCAAAAGTAGGACGTTGTTTAAGTTGTAGTAATACATCTGCCAATGCTCTAGAGCATTGTGGGACAAGTTCATCAATCCAGGCATCTAATATGTTACGTGGTAATGCAAGTGGACTCATAACAATATCCGGAGTAAAACTGAATATAACTTTAGCCAATATATCAACACCAAGTTGTTTAGCTAACTTGTCGATCGCAATAACTTCAAACATACCTGGCAAGGTCAGTGTAAAATCTATACGCAATTGTCTTGGATGTTTTGCATAGGGTAGCCCAAGTTTAAAATTATCTAACCATTCGTTATAATTTAATCCGGTGCGTATGTATTCACCAATGGCACCGGTTCCATCAAGACTGGCACATATTTGCCAATCACGTAAATGTGCAAGTATATCTTTATATAAATTAGTACCGCCATAACCGACTTTACTAAGATTAGTATTGTACCGAGCATAGACTTTTTTTCCATCGCCAAGCTCAATTATACGTTTCATATATCTCCAGTGCTGTTCATACATTAGTGGTTCGCCGCCCACCCAGTAAATCTCTTCCACTCTATGTTCTTCAACTGCTTGAGAAAATTCGGCCTCTATCTGTGTGTCTTGGAATTGTGTTATTTGCTTTTTAACCGTAGGACGCATCCAATTATTTTTTGGATCAGACCAATTGACCATATTATTCTGACGTTGTTCTGTTTCCCAACTACTAGAAAGCATGTCACCACACATACGGCATTTGAAGTTACAGAGATTGCTAAATCTATAATCCCAACTAACTGGTAACATTGTGGTTGTGCCATCAGCATCGGTTGTGCTGGATATTTTATCATATTTGTGTTTAAACAATTGCCAAAAATATGTTCGATATACATCAGTATTTAATAATTTATCATTACATACTTCACATTCTGGCAATGTTTCTCCAGCTATCATTCTTTGTCTAACCGATCGCATATGATCACTATTCCAATGTTCTTCTAAGGTGATTGGAATATATTTGCCGGAACCGGCAGCGGTGTCGATATATTGTTTAAAATTTTGTGCAGGTTCGCGACTTGCACAGCACATCCTACGTTCACCTTGTGGAGAAAGATATGTATGAGTCCACGGTGCCAGGCAAAGAGATTTGGGTTTTTCTAAAATATTAGTCATAATTATTCAAAGCACACAGAATGATTTTGTTTACGTGTTTGGTCTAATAAGGAATTAAATAAACGACTACGTTCCCATTGTACGGTATCAAATGGTTGTGATTCTAATGTGTTGATTAGTTTTGTAAATAATTGTTTATTAATATCAGATAGTTCCATACCTAGATATGTTTGTATACGAGAAATTGCTAGGCTTCGTAAATTTGTCGGTAAATTCCATGGTATCATATGCACAGGCTGTGACACCGGTTGAAAAATGTGATCTATTCCATTACGCTTATCAATACTTTGATTTCTTACATTGTTAATTAAAGAAATCAATGGCGCCAACTGTAGGATGTTAAGATTAGATATTGTTGTGTTTATTAGTAAACTATGACTGTTCTGTGCAAGCAAATATAAATTTTTTAATACTATCGGCCAGTTTGTCCCATCCCTGACTAGTTCAGCTATGTGTTCAGTTCCATCAAGACTAATAGTCCAATGGATTGATGGTAATTTTTTCATAGCATCTATCCAAAAATCATCCCTAAAGCTGCCATTAGTTGTAATCTGGATATTGATATTATCCAACTTATGATCAATAATGTACCGAATAATTTTTTTAACCTCAGGCATACATGTTGGTTCTCCCCCGGCTAATTTCAGCATTGTAAGCGTAGGTAATATACCTATAACATATTCTAGATTTTGTTCATCTATATACTGTATCTTACTATGTCCGGTGCTGCGATAAAATGATTGTAATTTATGATTATGTTGTGCTTCAATATCGATTCCGCTACTAAAATCTGGCTCGCAACTTCTGCATCGGAAATTGCACAAATTACTAAGACGTAAATCTAAATATGTAGGCGATGCTTGTTTGTCTGTTTCGTCCCATTCTGATAATGCTTCAAGACGTGTACTTACGCCAGTTATTTTTTCCTTGTTTTGGCAATGCTGACATCCACTAAGTGGCTGACCTTTTTCAAGTGCTGGATTTATATTAGCAAGTTCATCACTATTCCAAAATTTATCTATTGGCAATGTTGATATTTTTGTGTACGAACAACAAGGTTTTACTCCTTGCGGTTGTAAAAAAATATGCAAATTTGGCAACGGACAACTACGATTTTTCATAATTGATTAATTTAGCAAACTCTGGCTCTATAATAGATAAATCTTGCGATCTTTTACGATCAAGATCAGCGATCCGCATACGCATAATTGCCCCATCTGTACTTGCTCCCCTATTCATAAATTCTGCAATCAATTGAAATTCTGCTGATATATTTTCTAAGACATCGGCATTAAGCAATCTATTAGTTATAACAGTCTTAGCTGTATCGGGCAACGATGCTACACTAAAATACCAAGCATCATGCATAATATTCCAATATATATAATCAAATTGTTGTTCGACAATCCATTGTGCCACAGTTTCAAGATAATACACATTAAACACATTTACTGTACAGCATACTTGTAATTGTATATTTTTATATCTTTTGCGTAGTTCTCTAAATTTTTGTATGTTATCGCATACTTCTATCCATACAGCATTACTACGTTGGTATTCAAATCTCTCCGCAACATCATCAATGCTAAATGCAATCTCTACTAATTTAAAATGCTTCCAAATATTTTCAGCATTGTTAGGCCATTGTGTGCCATTTGTATTGTAGTGAATTTCAATATTACCTGCTAGTTCTTGATCAACAAGACGTTGCAACATATCAAAATGTTCGCGGATCATAAATGGTTCGCCACCGGTGAATTCAATATATCGTATTTGTTCGGATACTTGTGCTATCTCTTGCCAGAAGCTAGGATTTTCACGTGGCCAAGCACCAGCACGTAACATAGTAAAGTGATGATTATTATTTGAATCTTCACCAGCTGGCAAATTCTTCAAT
>Ga0214919_10006822_pt1 | contig 15568 bp, 15 predicted proteins | sample LL1503_MetaG_FD_177994 | JGI IMG/M metagenome (GOLD analysis project Ga0214919, IMG submission 177994) | Freshwater microbial communities from Lake Lanier, Atlanta, Georgia, United States - LL-1503 | ecosystem: Environmental > Aquatic > Freshwater > Lake | place: USA: Georgia | collected... | reverse complement strand
GATTGAATTGTGAGAAGATAGCGGCATGAAAGTACTTATAACTGGAGCTGCTGGGTTCTTGGGTTCACATTTAAGCGCTAGCTTACTCGATGAAGGGCACCAGGTAATTGGGCTAGATGATTTTTCAACAGGTTCAATGGAAAATCTTCTAAAAATAAAAAAGAATATTAACTTTCAAATCATCGAGCATGACGTCCGCGAACCAATTGAGATTGAAGCCGACGCTATTTTAAATTTTGCTTGTCCAGCTTCACCAATTCATTATCAAGCAGACCCAGTGAAAACCATAGAAACCAATTTTCTTGGAATTATTAATATGCTTCATTTAGCCAAAAAAAATGGAGCAATTTTACTTCAAGCTTCCACGAGCGAAATATATGGTGACCCAACAATAAGTCCACAAAATGAAAGTTATTGGGGAAATGTTAATCCGATTGGAATCCGTTCGTGCTACGACGAAGGAAAACGAGCGGCTGAAACTCTATGCTTCGATTACCGTCGTCAATACGGTGTAGATACAAGAGTTATTAGGATTTTTAATACCTATGGACCAAACATGGCAGTTGGTGATGGGCGAGTGGTTAGTAATTTTATTGTTCAAGCACTGCAAGGAAAAGATATTACGATTTATGGTGATGGCTCTCAAACAAGATCATTTTGCTTCGTTTCAGACTTAGTTGATGGAATTTTGAAAGTCTTATTTAGCGAGAAAATCATTGATTTTCCAATCAACCTTGGAAATCCTAATGAGTTTTCCGTTTTAGAATTGGCTAAAACAGTTTTAGAAATCACAAAATCTAATTCAAAAATTGTTTTCAAAGAACTTCCTGGTGATGATCCGAAGCAACGTAAACCTGACATTTCATTGGCTACAAAGGTGCTGAATTGGAGTCCAAACATTCAACTTACAGAAGGCGTTACTAAAACTTCTAAATATTTTTCCCAAATAATATAGTATGAAAAAAGTAACACATGTAATAACTACGATATCTCGCGGTGGTGCTGAAAATCAATTACTGGTTCTCGCCCGGGAGCAAATATCAAATGGTTGGCATGTATCGATTGTTTACTTAAAAGATGAACCTGAACTTATTGATGCTTTCAAGAAAATAGGCGTAGAGGTAATCACAGAATGTGCAAAACATAGCGTGATCGGCCAAATCTTTTGGTTAAGAAATTATTTTAAGAAACAAAAATCGTTGATTCACGCTCATTTACCAAGAGCCGAATTATTAACAACATTGGCAGCTCCAAAGAAATCTTTTATTATTTCTAGACACAACGCGGAGAAGTTTTTTCCTAGCGCGCCGCTGTGGATTTCCTCACTCTTATCTCGTCTAGTTACCAATAGAGCAAATTCCGGAATTGCGATTTCTAAAGCTGTTGAAATCTTTTTAAGGTCAAAAAATGAAATAACCAAGAATTTTAGAATATCTACTATCTATTATGGATATGATAATTCGTTACCTACAAATGAAAATAAGAAATTGAATCGCACTGATTTTGGTTTGAAGGAAAATGATTTTATCTTCGGCACTATTGGAAGAATTGTTCCACAGAAAGATTATCCGACGCTCTTGCGTGCCTTCAGTATTGTTTCCCAAGACTTAAATGATTGCAAACTGTTAATTATTGGAGATGGCGGTTTAGGAATTGATATGCATAAGTTGTCTAATGAATTGGGAATTTCAGACAAGATAGTTTGGCATGGACGTACCGACAGAATTGTAGAAATATTGAATTTAATGGATTGCTTTGTTCTTGCAAGTCTTTATGAGGGGTTTGGCTTGGTATTGCTTGAAGCTATGTCAGCCAATATTCCAATCGTGGCTAGCAATATCTCCGCAATTCCAGAAGTCTTAGGCAAGCACAATCCGCTGCTTTCAATTCCAGGAGATCCATCTAATTTTGCAATGAATATGTCCCTTGTAGCCAATTTAAGTAAAGAAGAACGTTTAAAATTGTTGGAAACTCAATCAATTCAACTTGAGAAATTTAATCCACATGAAATGTCTATAGCCATAGAAAAAGTTTATAGTGGGTTAATCGTTTAGTTTACAGCATTTAAAATGTTAAAGAATTCTTGCTTTAATTTTGCTTGACTAGCCAAAATTGAATATTTTTTCTTCATATTCAATTTTAATTCATTTTGCAAGTCAAAATTTGTATGGAATTTCTCTATAGTTTTTGCGATTTTAGTTAAATCTAACATGTCAACAAATACAGCTTCCGCTTCGCTATTAAATAACTCTGCGATTCCTTCTCTTTTCAAAGTTAAATAAGGTGCCCCAAAAAACCCAGACTCAAAAGCCTTGTGGGGAATTGTTCTGTCTAATCGTTTAGAATTAGAGAGCTGTCCAAGCGAGAGAAAGCATTTCTGATAAAACAATGAGATTTCAAAGTCTGTTATATATTCTGATATCAAAACAATATTATCTCGACTTTTAAAATCTGTTGGAATCTTATTAGTAAGTATTACAAATTTGTAATCATTTTTAGATTTATCCGCTAACTTTATAATGTTCTCGATTCCTGATTCTGAATTATTCTTTCCACGAAAAAAAACAAAATCTGAGTCTAATATATTGTTGTACCTAGAAAACGTGCTGATATTCTCAATCTTCTCATTAACTAAATATTTACTTTCATTTACGCCTGTAAATAGCACCCTTAATTTAGATTTAGTGACTAAAAATTTTCGTGAGACATGAAATTTTTGTGCATTTGATTCCAAAATTGTGACTCTCGCAAAGTGAAAAGCTAGAAAATCTATCAGCCAAGCCTTCAGATATTTAAAATTACCTGCCAGAGTATTAATCTTCCCAATCTCAGCATCTGTAAGAGGCCATCCGGCATCTAGCACAATAGGTCTTGTTGAAAGAATCTTAAGCAAAGGGACTAAAATACTGCAAGGCGATAAAACTATTAAAATTTGATCCTTGCTTCTTAAGCTTTTTCTTATTTGCCATAATTCTTTAGAAAAATGAAGAAATTTTGGGGTAAGATTAATTATATTCAAGGGTAAATCGTTAGGTAACCGGTCTAGATATACACCAGATCTAGAGTAATCAATGTTATTAAAAGTTATAAATGTGAAATTACCCAACTTATCCAGTTCGTCCATATTGCTTTCCGCCATTTAGTAATACTACAGTCCGCGGGTTCTCTATTTTGTTATGTAAACTACTTGCATGCTCAATAAAATCCCTTTAAAAATACATTGCTGGGGCGGTTTAGGATCGCAACTTTACGCTTGGGCCCTATTCGAAGACCTAATTAAAAATATGCCTTCAAAGAAATTTGTTTTAGTTTTTCATACCTCGGGAGTCACTGAGAGAGTTAATAATTTAGGATTCCTTAGACAAAAAATTGATATTAGAGAGGTGCGTGATTTTAAAGAGAATGTCAATCTTGTTAATGCAACATCGTCCGTTCAATTCAATTCGTTAGCAAATATAAAGTCTATTATTTTGCAGCTTATAAAAGTTATATCTCTGAAATTAAGATTTTTAGAGTCGGCTAATAGCGAACTTGAAAAAAGAAGAATTAGATTTTGGACACTTCAATTAAGGGGACATTACTCCAATACCGGCATTAAGGCCGAAACTTTACTCTTAATGGAAAAAAGGGCTAGGGAATGTGGACAAAGCTGGCTCGTGAGTGAAATTTCAAAAGTTGGGAATTATGTGGATAGTTTGACTGGATCTCATATTAGACTTGGTGATTTAATCACGTTAGAATCAAAAACACCGCTCGATATTCCGCGAGTTACAAATCAATTGTTCAGTTACGTTGGCGATGGTGTGTGCAAGATTTTATTGGCATCTGACACTTTAGAAATAGCAAAATCCATAATTTCAAATATTCTGCCAAAATGTAAAATTGAAGAAATAGATTGTGATCCTTGGAGCACAATAAAAAAACTGACTACTGTCAACAATTTCGTAGGAACTAATTCAAAAATTTCCGTCTGGATTGCAATACTATTATTACATAGGAATAAATTTGCTAATGTTTCTTTACCGCATGAAGTTTTGCACCACATGGAATCAAATTTGGTTCGAAGATCAGATTATCCCAATTTAATTATTTATTAATATGGCAAAACCTCTTTAGAAATCTAATTAATATTTGCCTCAGAGAAGGGATGGCGTACACTTTTTCAATTAGCCATTTCTCGTACTCATCATTATCCCGTAGCTCTAATATAGAATCTAATTTTAATTTCGAATCCCAATCAATAAATCTTCTTTCTAAGTCAGAAGACAGGATTGTGTGAGTGGCATCTTCTCGAAACCCCACATTAAGAACTAAATTCACAGGTGGCAAAACTGCCTTCCAAGAGTGCTTAAAATGAGTTAATAACCATCTATAGGCCCATGAATCTAAATCACCAGTTTCTAACCTAGTCATAATTGCCATCCAATGATAAATTCCCGAAAATCCACCATTCTTGAACCCAGTTTTGAACAAAGATAATTTACTAGGTGCACCAAAATTTCTTTCTAACTGTAGCCAGCGATCCTTCCAAGTGGCCCAACCCCAACTTGAAGGAAATTTTGATGTAAACATGTCTCCACTTATTATCTTGGAATCTTGAAAATTCCATTGATTGTATCCGCAAACTGATCCAATCCATTTTTGGGATTCGAAAATTTCTAAACCAACAGAAAGATATCGAAGTAAATTCACATTGAAGCTTAAATCATCTTCTAAAATAATTCCAGACTCTTCAAATGCAAAAAACCAATCTATTGCACTACTGACACCTATGTAACAACCAAGATTAAATTCCGATACCTGCAAAGTTAAATCAGTCCAACTTCGAGCTTCTTCTGCGATTGAAATACACTCACTTACAAGTTGTTTGTCAGTTGAATCATTCAACTTCGGACCGTCAATAGATATATAAAGTTTATCTATGCCTACAATCTTTAATTTCACTAAAAGATTTCTTAAAAAATCTGGACGATTGTAAGCTAAAACCAAAATTGGGAAAATTCTATTTTTGTTCATATGCAGATTTCTTTTGATAAAAAAAACTATAAAAAAATCGCGACTCATTTCTCAAATTATAAATTAGAATGCGAAAAGTAGCACCATAAATAGTGCTAAAATCATCAAAAGGTTCTAACTTAATTGACAATTTATTTAATTTTTTCTTATTAACATTTAATTCAGAAATATAAGGTAAATATATAGTCTTGAACAAGGACTTGCTATTATTAAATTTTCCGTATCTATTAAACTCTGTCCTTAGAAATATTTTTGAAATCTTGAAGCCATGGAAATGAAACAAAACTATTTTGTTGCTATTAACATAATTAAATTTATTGGCGAATTCAAAATTTAGATTTTCAGAAAATGACCAAGTTGAAAAATTGATTCCGAATTCAAAGTAGTGGCAATGGCTTCTCCACTCAGAATCGATAGATTCCAAATATTTTTGATCCGCAAACCTATCGTTATCCAATTTTAAATAGCACCATTCAGCGCAGAGTTTAACCCATTTTCTCGCTGCTAATTTGCCAATTTCATTATTTTTGAATCCGACTAAGCCAGCATTGAAGTAACCATAAACCAAGTTTTTAGAAGAATTTGAATTGAAATAATGGGGGCTCAGTAAAATATCAGCTCTCATCGAAGTCAATGTATCCAAAGTTAGCGTATCAAATAGAAATGTATCAGCGTCTACATATGTAAGAAATTCATCTTCTTCCACTTTTTCAAGAACTTGAGATAAAAAATATGGTTTTGTTGTGAATATTGATTCCGCATAACTCCGAGTTTCTTGAAACTTTGTGAAGTAGTTAAGAATCTGTTCTCTGTCGTAATTAGACAGAAGAATTACGTTTTCTAGACTTAACTCTTCCAGAGCCAAATGAGTTTTTTCATCCAACGCTAATACCCATATTTTTGAATTCGAGTGATGTCTTTTTATGGAAGTTATGAGGGCGAGACCTTGTAAAAGATATTTTTCAGAAAAAAGTGTACAAAAACTGGATAACAATTTTTTTTGCGAATTTAGTTCTTCCATTACTTCTCTTTTAACAATGTCAAATTTATTCCTTCAATCATGGCTATTCTGTAATTAGATTGTCTAAAAAAGTAAATCAATTTTATTAATTTCGCCACACTCATTATAATATTTTTTTCACGAAGAAAATCTAATTCCACTAAAATTTGTTCAAATACAAAATCTGATTTTAGTATTTGTTTTAATACTTCATATTCAGATCCTTCGATATCCATTTTGATTATTTTGGGTTTACTTGAAATGATTCCGTTTTGTTTTGGATAGTTTTTGTACATATATTCATTCACTTCTTTTAAGTTTATAGATTCAAAAAATGTCGCTATTGATTTACTGCTCTTTCTCTTCTTGGAAAATGAAACATGTTCAAGATTCCTTGGTGGGTACAAAGCAATTCCATCTGAATTTATCCATAATGCTTTTTTGATATAGATTATTCTTAATTTTATATCATTTGAAATACCGTAATTTTTACTGGCCTGTTTACCGGATTTGTTATATATAGATTTAGTAGCATTGCCATCGAAATCTAACACGCTCTGTATATGTGCTTCTGATCGCTCTGTTGGGTCAATAAACACTGCAGCTAATTTTGATATCTTCATTATTTCGATATCAAAAGATATATCTTCGCCCACTCCTGCACTTATAAAAAACCCCGAATCTTTAAAGTGGTTTTCACACTTACAAAAATACCATCCACCATATTTAGATCCTAAACGGATTAGAATGTCCTCTTCTTTTTGGCTAAAATTGAAATTTAAAATTCTTTCTATTGCATATTTGAACATGATATGAATTACGATTTATGCGTTACTAGTTTGCGTAAAGCTTCTCCATATGGAGTTGCTCGAAAATCGTTTGAGTTGGAAATTAGTTGTTCATGGCCAATTAATCCCACTCTCCAAGCTGCCTCGTCTGGTGACCCGATAAGCAAACCTTGCCTTTTTTGTATTGCGCTTACAAATTCTGAAGATTCTAATAGTCCCTCTGGTGATCCCGCATCTAGCCAAGCCGTTCCTCGCGGCAAAACATTCGCTTTCAATAAATTCAAGTTTTTATAGTTTTGAATCAATTCTACAATTTCAAATTCACCCCTTATAGATTTTTTTAATTTCTTGCTAAGTTCAATAGCCGAAAATGGGAAGTGATAAAATCCAGTTATTGCTAAGTTGCTTTTCGGAATGTCAGGTTTTTCTTCTATGGATATAATTGCTCCTTCTTGTCCGATTTCAATAACACCAAATTGTTTTGGGTTAGCAATCGGGAAGCAATAAATTTGAGCGTAGTTAGAATTTTCAACCACATTTAGACTTCTACCAGCGCCGGGTCCATAAAGAACATTATCTCCAAGCCCTAAAAAAATGGATTTTGCAGAATCTAAATATTTTTCTGCTAGCCAGAAAGCTTGCGGTATTCCCTCTGGTTTAGCTTGGATAACATATTCGATACTTAAACCCCAACGATGGCCATCTCCCAGTAATTTGATGAAACTGCTTTTGTGTTCATCTTGACATATAAATACAATTTTTTTTACACCAGCAAGTATCATTGTCGAAAGGGAATAATAAATGAGCGGTTTGTCGTAAATAGGCAGAAAATGTTTATTAGACGCTTTAGTTAGTGGGCCAAGGCGCGTCCCATAACCGCCAGCCAAAAGTATCCCTTGCTTATCCACGCATATAGAATATACGAATGCCAACGATATTAGTCACTGGAGGTGCGGGGTTTATTGGATCCAGGTTCGTAAATCTAGTGCTTTCCAATAAATTACCAGATTTCCAGAATTGGAATGTTGTTGTTTTAGATGCTTTAACCTACTCAAGTGACATAAAAAGAATTACCCCTGATGAAGCAACGACTAGTCGACTTTCCATTGTACATGGAGATATCGGGGATAAAGAATTACTAACTAAGTTGATTAATCGTTCGGATGGCATAATAAATTTTGCTGCAGAGACTCATGTTGATAGATCGATTGATTCACCGGACATATTCTTTCAATCGAACTTTCATGGAGTAGCTAACATATTGAACATTCTTCGAACAAGTAACAAGAGATTTTTACAAATATCAACGGACGAAGTTTACGGAAGTATTAAAAATGGATACGCTAAAGAAGATTCAATTCTAAGTCCATCATCCCCATATAGTGCATCAAAGGCAAGTGCAGATTTAATTGCATTATCCTACTTTAAAACATTTGAATTAGATGTCGTTATTACAAGATGTTCTAATAATTACGGACCGAACCAGTTTCCGGAAAAGATAATCCCGCTATTTATTAAGGAATTGAAAAAGGGCAACAATGTTCCAATTTATGGTGATGGAAAAAATTCAAGAGATTGGATTCATGTGGACGATCACTGCGATGCAATCGCTTTAACTTTCTTTTATGGTTTATCAGGTGAGATATATAACGTGGGAAATATAGATCATATTAATAATTTAGAATTGACATTTATAATTTTGGAGAATTTGAATTTGCCAAGGTCAAGAATAACTTTTACAAAAGATAGGCTAGGCCACGATTTGAGATATGCCATAGATTCTGAGAAAATACGAAAAGGTTTGGGATGGAATCCTAAAAAAAGGTTGGTTGAAGAAATGCCAAAATTGATCGCTCACTACTAAATTCTAGAATTAGAGACTTGAAAAGGATATGTTGTTGAAACCTAAATATGAAACTGAGAAAAAGTCGGTTCTATTCTTTTCTCCGTTTTCTGGTATTTGGAAACACGCTTTAGCGGAAAATCAAGTTAAGAAATCTATTTCTAAATACATGAAAGTTTATGACGTTAGGTGCGAAGAATATTTCGCAGAATTTTGCACAGTCATGAGCATGAAAAGGCTGCAAGTTTCAAATAGCAATAATGAAAAGAATGCAATTTGTATTGGTTGCAAGAAAAACTCTGAGAAACTCAAAGTAAAGAATGTTATCCATCCTGAATTGGATAATAGAATATTTCAAGACTCAGATTACATATCTTTGTTAAACAATATAGAATCAATGAAATTTGGCGATCTTTTCAATTTAAAATTTAAATTAGTCGAAATCGGTCGTATTGCAATTCTAGAAACTTCTTTGCATTTTAAAAAAATTGATTTAGAATTTGAAAACAATGAACTTGCACATTATAGAATAAAGTTATTACATGCTGCTAAATCTATTTTGATTGCCAAGGAGCTATTTTCAAAACTTGAGTTTAGGATTGTATTTATACATTCACCAGAATATAGTGTTGGTGGCGCATTTGCCGCATATTGTGAATTACAAAAGATTAAAGTTTTTAATATTTCGTTTTCCCTAAACATGGCTGAGAGGAGCTCATCTTTGATGATCTATGATTGGGCAAAGTATAAATTATTACTGCCACAGCCAACACTAGCTTATTCACAGAACTATTCACATTCTAAGTCTTCTTTGAAAAGAGCAGGCCGGCATTTGTCACGTATTTTGGAAGAAGAAAGTCCCTTTGTTTTCTCTTCTCGTAAGAAAGGAGTCTCAACTCGAGAATTTTTTGGAATCCCCAGAAACAACAAAATTGCTCTTTTGGTAATGAGCTCATATGATGAAGTTTTTGCCATGTATAACTCTGGATTATCTAAAGTCAAAACGCATGAAGGTAACGTATTTCTTAATCAAATCGAGTGGATAAAGGAAACTATAAAATTTGGGTCTAATATTGAAAATCTTTCATTGATTATTAGGCCACATCCTCGGGAATATGGAATCAATAGAAACCTAATTGTTTCAAAACATGTTCATATGTGGGAAGAAGCTATTCGTGATTTGCCAGAAAATGTATTTATCGACACACCTAAACACGAGTTTTCCATTTATGATCATTTATCTGAAGTTGATTGCATAATAACTGGTTGGTCCTCTGTAGCCTTAGAAGGAATGTTATCTGGAATTCCTTGTGTTACTTACGATTCATCATATGTACTTTATCCTCCAGAGATCCATTTTACAGGTAACACAAAAGAAGAATATTTTGCAAACATAATAAATGCATTGAAAAATGGACGTCAGGATTCAATCATTGAGGAAGCCACAGAATGGTTTGCTCTCCTTACATCTTTAGGCTCTATAAGAACATCCGGAGTTTTAAGAGATTTTTACCTTTTTAAACATTTCCCATTTACGCGTAGAATTGCGGATTTATTATCATTTTACTTTGCTAATTCCATAAAGAAATTTGAAGTGAGATTTGGACACATAGGTAAAGATAGTGTAAAGCTTAAAGAACTTGTAAGTAGAGAATTAGACAGCGTCTTCGACCTATAAAGACTGTCTATGAATAATCAACCACCTTTTTCCGATTTTATAATTAGAGGAAGTGCGGGCCGGCTAGGACTAGCTTTGGAAAGAGAAATATATAGGAGAAATTCGAGTTTGTTTAAACGAAACTCGAACTTTAGGTTAGGAAGTTTGAGTTTATTATCTAACACAAATGCATTTCTTTCAAGAGTTGCTTTAATAGCATCAGGAAATTCAGTGAGTGGTTCAAGTCTGGAAATTTGCAATGCAGACATAAACAACCTAAAAGAATTCTTATGTTTTCTAGAAAAGGAATCTAAATTAGATTTCGATGACTACATGGTATACATATCTTCTGGAGGGACTGTATATGGAAATGGCTTGGAGATAAAGACAGAAAATTCTCCATTAAATCCTCAATCGTTTTATGCTGAAGGTAAAATAAAGCAAGAGCAGATTGTTGTAAATTGGTGCGCAAAAATGGGAGTTACACCAATAATTTTTAGAATTGCAAATGCATATTCACTTAATTTTATAGATCCTAAAGGCTTTGTAGAAAAAGTGATTCATGCAGCAAGTAATGATTCAAAAATTAGTATTTTTGCTTCGCTGGAGTCAACAAAACAATATGGTACGGTGAATGATTATGCCTATTGGATTCTTGAAAATATACGTGAAATACATCAGAACTCAGAAATTAGCGATGCGAATAGAACATTTTTCAATCTGTTTCCCTCTAACTCATATTCTCTGAAAAGTATTCTGGAAATAATTGGCTCAAGATTCAAAATATCTGCTTCTGAATTGTTTAAAGAATTAGATTTAACAAAAGTAAATCAAACCACGATATTGAACACAGTGCACGATTTAAAATTTATTAATGCTACTTGGACTTCTTTGGAGCATTCAATTTTTTCTATTAGTTAGTTTTATTTATAAGGATATGAAAGTTATATAAAATATAGTCAAGTATTTTTAATAGTTAAATTATGCTATTTTAAGGAAAATTTTTATTTTTAGTTTCCAAAGTTTCAACTTCAGATTTAAGTAAATTTTGAGCCACATTAAAATCTATCTCAGTATCAATATCTATAGAGAATTTGAATGAATCAACAATAAGAGGCCGAATTGATCCGTTAAAGAAAGTTTGATGAATTCTGAGCATTCTGGGAGATATTAAATAGAAACTGCCGTTTACTTGATATTTTTCTAAGAAATCAAAATGTGGATCATTGGTTTGTTCAGGAAATGGAACTAATTTAGAATTTATTATTTGGAATCCAGATTTATTATGTTTTCCTGTTGGTGACACTCCTATTACTGTATCGCCAAATTTTTCAAATAATTCAATACCGGACATAATTGTTTCAATATTTCTAAATGGTGTCGTTGGTTGTAAAAGAAGTAAACCATCAATTGGACCATTTGTTATCTCATACATTTCTAATGCGTGAATAGCCACGGCAGCTGATGTAGCGTTGTCTGAAGCTAATTCAGAGGGTCGAATCCAAGGTATGGACGCGCCAGCTGATTTGGCAATTGATGCTATTTCTAAGTCATCCGTCGAAACTATTACGTCTAGTAAACAAGGTAAATTTAAGGCTGTATCAATTGTCCAGTTAATGAGGGGTTTGTTTGCCAACATTTTAATGTTTTTTCGAGGTAGTCTTTTTGAACCACCACGAGCAGGTATTAATGCAATAATTTTCATTGACCTGCGAAATTTTTCAATATTTGCAGCCCGACTGTACCGCTTTTTTCCGGGTGAAACTGACAACCTGTGATTTTACCTTTTTTTATGACTGCCGTAATTATATTACCACCATAACTAATGTGAGCTAATTGATGATCGGGGTTACTTGTTTGGACCATAAATGAATGGACAAAATATACCGAGCTTACGTATTCAAGGTTTTTAAGAATTGATTCTGATATGGAATTGGTATTGTCTGAGTATAGTAAGTTTTTCCATCCTATGTTGGGTATCTTTAACGTTTCTCCAACTACGGATACTTTTGGTATAGCAATCACCTTCCCGGAGATTAATCCTAACCCTGTTGAAAGACCAAATTCATTGCTAGTATCCATTAAAAGTTGCATACCAAGGCAAATAGCAAGTAATGGTTTATTTGATTGGCCATAATCAAATATAACTTTTATTAAATTCAAATTTTCTAAGGCTTTCATTGCTTTTGGAAATGCTCCAACGCCTGGCAGAACTAGTCTATTTGATTCCATTATTATTTCAGGATTAGATGTTATTTCTACGGTGGCTCCACAATTCTCGAATGCGCGTTGAACGCTAAGCAAATTACCCACGCCGTAGTCAACAATAGTTACATCTGCTTTTGTCATAATTCTCTAACATCAAATCCCGATTTTTTTGCAAAGTCTCTAATTTCGAAAATTGTGGTGCGATTGTAATGAAGCATATCTGCAATTGCAATTGCATCCGCACCGGCTAAATTCACAACGGGAATTAAATCATCAATCTTGCCCATTCCGCCACTGGCAATAACCGGTACATTTATTGTGTTGGTTACAGCACTAATTAAGTCTGTTTCGAATCCCTTTCTAGTACCTTCTCGATCTATCGAGGTAAGTAGAACTTCCCCGGCTCCGTTCTCTACACAAAAATTGACCCAACTAATAACATCTAATCCTGTCCTCTCCCTTCCATTCTCGATAAGAACCTCCCAATTCTGAAGGGAATTTTTTTTTGCTTCAACTGAAATTACAAGGCATTGGGAACCAAATTCATGTGCAATTTGTGAAATCAATTTTGGATTTTTTACTGCCGCTGTATTTACAGCAACTTTATCTGCTCCTGATCTAAGAATTTCCCTAACGTTTTCAATGGTACGAATTCCACCACCGACTGTTATTGGTATAAAAATGTTCTTTGAAGCTTCCTTAATTATATTTGCAATTTGATTTCGCCCATAGAGACTTGCAACGCAATCCATAAAGATTAACTCATCAGCCCCTTGAGCGTAGTAACGTAAGGCGTATTCATTTGGATTTCCAATTACTCTTAACCCTTCGAGATGAATACCTTTAATTAAATTTGAACCCTTTATGTCAAGCCGAGCAATTATGCGTAAACTTTTCAAAATATGAATCTTTTCATAATTCTTCCCAGATCGGTTTTCTTAACTTCCAAATCCCTAAATCGTTTACCCAAAGGTGTGGCGAGCGAAATTTATCTAGTAGAAGATTAAAATATTCTCTGTCCATTTTAGGATTTTCAAACATGTCGTTAGCAACTGGAAATTCTTTCTTGTTTAACGATAAGTACTGGAATAGCTCTTTTTCAAATCTCTCTGGGTATTCATGGTCAAATTTCCTAACTAACGCTATTCCTTCCTCTCTTTCTATGTCGCCGGATCGAATTTCCTGTGCTGCATCATAACTTGCACGGCCAAGGCCGAATTTGATTCCTGTGGTTAAATAATGTAGGTCATCAATTCGATCATCTATGCTGTTATATTTTGAATATGTTCCTGGGGTGCGTTCCGGAGATGCTAAAAATCCACCATGTTCAACTGCATAATAATAACAAGATTGAGGATGCCATTTGAGATAGTGGCCTAGATAATGGACCTCTATTTTTTTCTCAAAAATTTGGTTGGGGTCAGCCGGTAGGTATGGTTGCAATTCGTTTTGAAGGATTCCAAAATCTGTTTTAAGTTCCTTTACAGATACTCCTCCTAAGTGGATTCTACTTTGATCTTCTGCCGTGAAATAAGACCAATCTCTTAATGCAGAATCTGTATCACTTATTGGATTCCCATATTCAGCTTCGTTTTCGCCATAAAAGACTAACGGGATGTTTAAAAGTATTGACATTTTAGGAGCTAAAGATTTTTGACCAAACATAAAAGCCTGGAATGGATGAAGTAGTAGTTCCGTTGAAAGCCGTGTTAATAAGCGGTGAACTCGGCCATTGGGGGTCATTAAGTAATTGTCATGACCTGCGTGTATCCAAGACTGAAAGTTTTTCCACCCCCAATCCGTATATACATGAGGTGCCCAAGTCACAGTAAGTGGATGCATTCCATATTGAGTCTTTAAAATATGAGACGCATAAAAACTATCTTTCCCACCTGATCCAGGAACAACACAGTCATAGGAGCCGTCATTTTTCCGATACTTATCGCATAATTCACGTAACTGCTTGTCCCTATCATTCCAATCTATTTCATGTCGTTTACGTTCAGTAAAATTACAAGCATCACATATTCCATTTTCATCAAAGTGGATGGTCTCTTTCTTGCTTTCCTTAGTGTGGTTGTATTCCACAGCTGAATTTGGTCGTTGATTAGAGATAACACATTTCTTGCAATACTTTATTTCTGTGGGCAACCCATAATAGGCTGGTGGTTGCAAATTTGTTTTCGAAAATTGCGTTAAATCAATATTTGTTGGATATTTAATTTGTTCCATTTTATTTCTCACTCGGTTTTTGGGAATCAATGCTTGCAGTCATTAAATCATCTGGCCGTCCAACATCCAGCCAGCGCTCATGAATTGGATAAGCAACTACCTTGTCCGCTTCTTTTTGCAGCGACTCAAACAATGTCGGCATGTCGCATGGTACCGACTTAACCAAATATCGTATTGCTGAAGGCTCGATAACATACACGCCTGCATTTATATGACTCCTAGAGACTGGCTTTTCTTCATACCCAATAATATCGATTCCCTGAGTCTGTACTACCCCAAATGGGTTCTGCAACTCATGTACTCGAACAGCCATTGTGGCAGTAGCCTTATGCTGAATATGAAAGTCAAGAAGTTCACCGTAGCGAATATCTGTAATCACATCGCCGTTTGTGACAACAAAGGCGGACTCAGGAAGTGGACTCAGTAAACTCAATGCACCCGCTGTTCCCAAAGGGGATTCCTCGCGTAGATATTCAATTTTCACACTAAAAGCGTCACCATTGCCAAAATACTCTTCAATCATGTGCCCTAAATGGTAGATGGCCAAAATAAAATGCGAAAATCCTTCAACCTTTGCACGCTCAATAATATGTTCAAGAATTGGTTTACCCGCAATCGGCAACAATGGTTTTGGGCAGTTTTCTGTCTGCGGATGTAAACGAGAACCTTTTCCACCAGCCATGATCACCATTATGTTGGAACGCGCAGTTGACGCATTTATTTGATCCCAGAGATGTAGGCCAACTACGTGCATTTTTTCATCAACAATAGGTATTTGTTGAATCTTATTAGACATCATTAACTGGACGACTACATCACGATTT
>Ga0214919_10006821_pt1 | contig 15569 bp, 17 predicted proteins | sample LL1503_MetaG_FD_177994 | JGI IMG/M metagenome (GOLD analysis project Ga0214919, IMG submission 177994) | Freshwater microbial communities from Lake Lanier, Atlanta, Georgia, United States - LL-1503 | ecosystem: Environmental > Aquatic > Freshwater > Lake | place: USA: Georgia | collected... | reverse complement strand
CTTACGCAAGCGGGTCCACCTACGCAGCAGCAACCGGCTTTTACTCACTCGTGTATGGCGCTACCGGAATTGAGCAGAAGGAAAACGATGTGTTGTCAGGAAGCGACAACAGATTCTTTGTTGACCGACTTCAACAACTCTTTGCAAACCGCCAACCACAAGGCGGCGCAGTTGAATTAACGATTAATCCGCAGGCGCAGAAAGCTGCTATGGCTGCACTTAACGGACGAACCGGCGCAGTTGTCGCGATTGACCCAAGCACCGGGGCAATTTTGGCACTAGCTAGCTCACCTGGTTTCGATCCCAATCGCCTCGCAAGTCATGACACCACAGACATGCAAAACTACTGGAAGTATCTGAACGAGAACCCAAAGCAGCCATTGCTTAATCGCCCGCTAGCCATGACTTTGCCGCCAGGATCAACATTTAAATTAGTTACCGCGGCAGCAGCGCTCGAGTCGGGTAATTACCGTGCAGATTCCACCTTGCCAGGGCCAGCAACAATTGGGTTACCTAATTCAACACATCGCTTGGGGAACTGGACTCATAATTCTTGTGGATACAACAGCAAAACGACTCTGGATAATGCTCTAGCAATTTCTTGTAATACAGCCTTTGCTTGGCTTGGCATGAAACTTGGTGAAGATGCGATTTCAGAACAAGCAACGAAGTTTGGCTTTGGAACGTCGTTCTCAGTGCCCATGAATGCAGCCACCAGTGTTTTTCCAACTGGAATGGACAAAGCGCAAACCGCAATGAGTTCAATCGGACAATTTGATGTGCAAGCGACAGCGTTGCAGATGGCACTGGTTGGAGCAGGCATCGGAAACGACGGTGTCGTAATGCGACCATTCTTGGTGAGCCAAGTACTTGGGCCGAATTTAAAAGTTTTAGAAAATACCACTCCGCAACAGTTCTCTCGTGCGATGAGTGCTGCGAATGCTCGTACCTTGGGCCAAATGATGACGCATGTAGTCGACAGAGGAACCGGATCAAATGCCCGAATTTATGGGGTTGCAGTTGGCGGCAAAACCGGTACTGCAGAAACTAGCCCTGGTGCACCAGCCCATGCTTGGTTTGTTGGAATTGCTCCCGCAGTAAAAGCTCGAGTTGCTGTAGCAGTTGTCCTCCAAGATGGGGGCGGCGCAACTGAAATCAGTGGAAATGGGTTAGCCGCACCAATTGCTCGTGCAGTTATGCAAGCAGTTCTTAACAAATAGGGATTATTCCAAAAATTCGAGTGTGCACTGCGCAGCAAACTGCCAGATAGTGAACAATAGATATGCAATCCACATTGCGGCGTAAAAGGGAGAACAGGGCAGTGCAATTCACACACTTAGGTGATCGCTACGAAGTTGGTCAAGTAATTGGTCGTGGCGGGATGGCTGAAGTTCACGAGGGTGCAGATACCCGGCTAAATCGACGCGTTGCTATCAAAATCTTGCGACCTGATTTGGCTCGCGACCCACAATTTCAAGATCGATTTCGCCGTGAAGCACAAGCTGCAGCAGGTTTAAACCATCCAAATGTTGTTGCGGTATTCGACACTGGCGAACAACAAATTGGTGAGCATTTAGTGCCATACATTGTTATGGAATATGTCGATGGCGTGACTCTGCAGCACATGCTGACTAATGGTCCACGAATTATGCCAGAACGCAGCTTGGAAATTACTGCGGGTATTTTGGCCGCCTTAGATTATGCGCATCGCCATGGCATTGTTCATCGTGATATCAAACCAGCAAACATCATGATTAATGCACACGGTGATGCAAAAGTTATGGATTTTGGTATCGCACGCGCAATGAGTGACGCGGTCACTTCGGTAACAGCGTCGAGCGCAGTTATGGGTACCGCTCAGTATCTGTCGCCAGAACAGGCCAAAGGTGAAACTGTTGATGCCCGCAGCGATATTTATGCTGCTGGTTGTGTGATGTACGAACTTCTAACCGGTCGGCCACCGTTCACCGGCGAAACTGCTGTTTCGATCGCGTATCAACACGTAAACGAGTTGCCCAAACCACCATCACAAGTTGATAGTGCAATTTCTGCAACTCTTGATGCCGTTGTTTTGCATGCGCTAGCTAAACACCCATCACAGCGCTATCAAACAGCAGCGGAAATGCGTTCGGATGTTGAGCGCGTGATGGCTGGTATGCCAGTGGCTGTTGCAGTAGCCGCAGCTGAAATTTCAAATGCGCCGACCGTCGCGATACCACTGTCTGACACAACTGTGATGCCTAGAATCCAAGAGCAAGTAACAGTGCCACCTGTTCAGAACAAACCAAAACGAGGTCGCTGGATCGCTTTTGGCCTACTTGGAACTTTGGCTATTGCAGGCATGGGCTTCTTTGCCTGGAAGTTGTTTGCGAACAATACCGGCATCCAGGCACCAACATTGGTCGGACTTTCAATTACGGATGCAACACAAACACTTACTGATGCCAAATTAAAGCTCGGTACACAAACGCCGCAAAACGATCCAAGTGCAGCGCCTGGCACAGTGTTGAGCCAAAAGCCTGAGGCGGGTACAACAGTCCAAGAAGGCTCAGTAATTGACATAGTTTTTTCTGCTGGGCAGGCTAAGGCCACTGTCCCCGATTTAAGTTTGGCGAAATCGGAAGATGACGCGAATAAACTTCTGGGCGAGGCTGGATTAAAGCTTGGCAAGATTACTCAAAAAGACAGCCCGACAAATATTGATGTTCCCCCTGCTGGCACTGTATTGAGCCAAAGCCCAGCTGCTGCAACAAGCGTTGAAGCGGGTAGTGCAGTAAATGTAACCATCTCCTCTGGAAAAGTTACCGTGCCGTATGTTGTAGGCGAGTCCAAAACTCAAGCCAACAACGACTTAGTAAATGCTGGCTTTAATGTTCAGGTTATTTTCGAACAACGATCAGATAAGCCAGATGGCTTGGTTCTCGCCCAAACACCTGGGAAGGGACAAGGTGCTGCGCCTGGTAGCAAAGTCACTTTGACGGTTGCACAGCTAGTAAGTGCACCTAGTCCAAGTCCGAGTTCGAGTCCAACTTCGTCCAATAAGCCATTGCCTTCGCCATCAACTTCGCTGACGCCATCACCGTCACCAAGTCCATCGCTGTAGTGACTCGACTTTAGGCTTAACTCATGACTCGAATATTGGTAATCGATAATTACGACAGCTTTGTCTACAACATCGTGCAGTACCTGGGTCAACTAGGTGCAGAGGTAGATGTTAAGCGCAATGATGATGTATCAATCGAGCAAGCAAAAACTTACGATGGCATTCTGCTTTCCCCTGGACCTGGCACACCAGCTGATGCTGGGGTTTGTATCAGCATCGTAAAAGAGTTGGGTGGAGTGGTACCGATTTTTGGCGTATGCCTTGGCCACCAAGCTATTGCAGAAGCATTCGGCGCCACAGTTTCGCGCGCACCTGAACTCTTACACGGTAAAACTTCACAAGTTTTCCACCAAGGCTCAAGTGTTATGGCGCCATTACCAAATCCATTTACTGCAACTAGATACCATTCGCTCGCAGTCGAAGCAGACACGGTACCTGTTGAACTAGAAGTTACGGGACAAACGGAGTCTGGCGTTGTCATGGGTTTGCGACATAAGAGCGCAGACATCGAAGGAGTGCAATTTCATCCAGAGTCAGTTTTAACTGAAGGTGGTCACATCATGCTGGGTGAATGGTTAGCACGTTGTGGCGATACCAATGCACAAACTTTGGCACTTGGCTTAGCACCATTAATTCACAAAAGTTAGTTACTGAGAAATTGCACCTTGCCAGGCCGGCAAGTACATCGAAGATTTGATTTTCACATTCCAACCAAGTTTTAATCGCTCAACATAATCACGGTATAAAACTACGCCCGGCTCAGAATAAAGTGCGTCCTCCAAATCAGGAATGTTGCCGATAGCAGAAATGCGAAACGGCGGACTGTAAACGCGACCTTGCAAAAGCAAAGTGTTACCAACGCATCGAATAGCTGAAGTAGAAATTAGGCGTTGGTCCATCACCTGAACACCGCGTGCGCCACCACGCCAGAATGCATTTACCACGGCCTGTACATCTTGTTGATGAACCACTAAATCATCTGGCCCAACTGTTACCGGCAAAGTTTCGCCCGCTTGATGTGGCGCATCGTCTAATGTGACAACAAGTCCTGGTCCCAACAGCCCGGTGTTACCTGCTTGCTCATCAAGTGCCTGAAGTTGAGCTGTTAATGCGGTAGGAATATGTTTCCCAGTTAGATCGCTGACCTTGTTATCTAGATTGCCAACATCTTGGGCAAGCCGGGCTACGTTGCCAGCCCGAAAAATAACCAAGTCGCGCAGATCCTCAACGCCGCCAGTTCGAAGGTCGGTGCCCGAGGCAGTTACATGACTTGCGACAAAAAGCAGTCCAGCGACAGCGGCGATTAGCCCGGCAACTAGGTGTTTAGCAAGATTGTGGCGTTTCGGAGTTATCCACAGGGTTTTCCACCGTTGGGGACGAATTACATTCATGTAATTCGCTAGTTACTTCCAGCGAGTTGCAAAACCAAAGCCAATGCCGATGAAGGCGAAGCCAACCAGAATGTTCTGAATATTGTTCAGATCTTTCATTAGCGGCACAGTCGTGCCAGCTAGATAGAAAATCACAATCCACAGCAGTCCCAAGATGAACATAGTCACCATGGCTGGGGCTAACCAAGCTGGATTACCAAACTTGGCCGACTTTGGATTAGCAACCGATGGCGGGGTAAAGACTGGCTTATTTTTGCGTGATTTTGAAATTGGCATATGCAAACCATACCAAATTAATTAGGCTGCTGGCGGGCAGATTGTGCGAATTACGCCAGCTTTGGTGCCACAAAACTGGTTAGTTTTACGCAATCAGTTGCTGACAGCGCAGGAAGATTAAAACAAGTAGGCCAATGGCAACTCCGCTAGTGCCCACGCGCTGCAATACGCGACTAGTGCCCTTTTGATCCTGTACATACATTGCAGCAATTAATGCGCCAGTGAGGGCGCCACCAAGATGTGCTCGCCAATCGATTCCGCCGGAAAACCCGATTACTGCATTTATCGCTAATAAAACTATTAGTTGAGAAACGTCTGCCCGCAAGTGCCGGCCAATCACAATGGTTGCAGTTAGCAAACCAAAGATTGCACCACTAGCCCCAATCGAATTGGAGTTGGAATCTGAGAACCAAAGTCCAAGTGTTGAGCCACCGAGTGCTGACAAAAAGTAAAGGCCGAAAAATTGTCGTGAACCGAGTAATCGTTCTAAGTTCGGACCTAAAACATACAGCGCATACATATTGAAAAGTAGGTGCAGGATGCCAGCATGAAGAAATGTTGCGCTAAGCAATCGATACCACTGCCCAGAAGCAACACCGTACGGCCACATTCCATAACTAAAGTTCCAGTCGTCAGCAGCACCAGTGAAGCGGGTGTAGAAATAGATCCCAACACAAGTAAGCAAAATCCAGCGAGTTACTGGTGGGATATTTGCCAACCAACCGCTGTTAGAAGTTGGTGTTGCTCTGCTAGCTCGTGGGCTACTTATAGCTGCACAACTAGGACACTGAAAGCCAACCGGCGCATTGACCATACATTCAGGGCAGATAAACGCACCACAGCGATTGCAGGTTATGCCGGATGGACGATCAGAGTGTCGATAGCAGACAGCCACTGTTAAAACCTAGGCGACAGTGACTGAATTAATAACGATGTCTTCGAGTGGTCGATCCATTGGCCCAACAGCAGCTGTTGCAATTGCATCAACTACATCGCGACTTTCTTGATCGGCGACTTCACCGAAAATTGTGTGCTTGAAGTTTAAGTGTGGTGTTGGGGTAACAGTGATGAAGAATTGTGAGCCATTTGTGTTCGGTCCCGCATTTGCCATTGCCAGTAGGTACGGACGATCAAATGAAAGTTCTGGATGGAATTCATCAGCGAAACGGAAGCCTGGGCCACCAGTGCCACGACCTAATGGATCGCCACCTTGAATCATGAAGCCATCAATTACGCGGTGGAAAATCACGCCATCATAAAGTGGAGCTGTTGTCGCAGCGTTAGTTGATGGGTCAGTCCATTCAACTGTTCCCTGCGCAAGACCCAAAATAGTTGCTGCAGTCTTTGGTGCATGTGTATCGAAAATGTTTAGGCGGATGTCGCCCTTATTAGTGTGCAATGTCAGTGTTGTCATGCTTCAATTCTGGCACACATTTCTGACTAGGACTAAATGAAAAATGGCCCGCAAGCGTCTGCCTGCGAGCCATTTTTCAAAAGATACTTAGTTCTTTGCTCCACGAACATCAAGAGTCACGTCAGCCACAACATCAGCAGTTAGCTGAACTCGTACTGAATGACGTCCTGTTGTCTTGATTGGCGCACTTAATAGCACTTTGCGCTTGTCTACAGATGCGGTTGTGATTGCAGATGCAACATCAGCAACGGTAACCGAACCGAATAGACGGCCTGCTTCGCCCGCACGTACTGCGAGTACAACTGGCGTGGATTCAAGAGCAGCCTTGATTTCAAGGGCATGATCATGATCGCGAACCGCACGCTTATTACGAGCACGCTTGATAGTTGTAACCTGCTTCTCGCCACCACGAGTCCATGCAGTTGCAAGACCCTGTGGTACTAGGAAGTTACGTCCGTAACCATCTTTAACTTCTACAACGTCGCCGGCTGAGCCGAGACCTGATACTTCTTGAGTCAAAATAAGTTTCATGTCAGCTCCTCCTTAGCGTGCGCTTGAGGTGTAAGGCAACAATGCGATTTCGCGAGCATTCTTTACAGAATTTGCGATATCACGCTGGTGCTGTGTGCAGTTACCGGTTACGCGACGAGCACGAATCTTGCCGCGATCAGAGATGAACTTACGAAGAGTCGTAATGTCCTTGTAGTCGATAGGTGCTGCGTCTTCACGACAGAAAGCGCAAGCTTTTTTCTTAAATTTCTTTACTGGTGGCTTAGCCATTGTGGTGCTCCTTCCAGAGCCCGGACTGTTCCGGAATGGTAGTTAGTTGAATACTGATTAGAACGGAGGCTCATCCATTGGTGCCGGTGCGGCCCATGGATCGTCTGCCGGAGCGGCGCTTCCATTGAAGCCACCGCTTTCACCGCGGGCCACACGAGTGACCTTTGCTGTTGCATTGCGCAAAACTGGACCGACATCGTCAACATCCATTTCAACCACAGTGCGCTTTTCGCCCTCTTTGGTTTCGTATGAACGCTGCTTCAAGCGACCGGTAACAATAACGCGGGTGCCTTTGGTCAATGACTCGGCTACGTTTTCAGCGTACTGACGCCAAACGCTGCAACGAAGAAACAAAGTGTCTCCGTCTTTCCATTCATTGGTGTTGCGGTCTAGAACACGAGTTGTTGATGCAACAGTGAATGATGCAACGGCCTGGCCATTTGGGGTGAACCGAAGTTCTGGATCACCAGTTAGATTGCCAGTTACTGTGACTGTGACATCGCCTTGTGCCATGACAAGCCCTACTTTTTATCAACCCGAATGACCTTTGTGCGAAGCACAGATTCATTCAGTGAAAGTTGACGATCAAGTTCGGATACGGCTGCAGGAGTGCAATCAATGTTTAGGAGCGCGTAAATGCCATCGCCCTTTTTGTTGATTTCGTATGCCAAACGGCGGCGACCCCAAATATCGACATTACGAACAGTTCCGCCATCGTTCTTAACAACATTCAGGAATGTGTCTAGTGATGGAGCTACTGTGCGCTCTTCGAGTTCTGGGTCAAGGATTACGACTACTTCGTAGTTACGCATACTGATACCCACCTCCTATGGACTACTCGGCCACGGTCTTTCCGTGGCAGGAGGGATCAAGGTTTCTAATCCTAAATGACAAAGCCCTAGAACTAAAACTCGGATTTCCACCAGCCCGAGTACCCTTAGATAATGAGCAACATTGCAATCGGCGCCCATATTGGCTCAGATGACCCAATTACTGACGCAAAAGCCTTAAATATCCCGCATATTCAGCTGTTTTGCGGTGAACCGCAGAAGTTCAATGCTTCGGTTTTCCCGCATGTTGGCGGCGCCCAAGGCTTAAAAGCGCAAGCTGAGGCTGAGAACATTGGTATTTATGTCCATGCGCGTTATGTAATCAATGTGGCCAGCCCTAACAATAAGGTGCGAATTCCAAGCCGCAAACTACTCCAGACGGATGTCGATGCGGCGGCTGAGATTGGCGCCCGAGCCGTGATCGTGCATGGCGGACACATAACTGAAGAGGATGATCCAACACTGGGCTTTGAAAATTGGGTTAAAGCACTTTCTGGTTTAGACATGAAAGTTCCAGTTTTGATTGAAAACACTGCTGGTGGAAATCATGCGATGGCCAGACACTTTGACACCATCGCGCGGCTTTGGGATTTTGTTGGCGACACCGGCGTTGGATTTTGTTTAGATACCTGCCATGCCCATGCAGGTGGAATCAGCATGAATGATGTTGCTGAAAAAATTATTGGCATCACGGGCGGTATCGACTTAGTGCACTGCAACGACAGTCGTGATGAATTTGCTTCTGGCCGAGATCGTCATGCCAACCTAGGCGAAGGCAGCATCGCTATGGAAGACATCTTGCATTGTTTAACAACTGCCAAGGCACCAGTAATTCTGGAAACACCCAGCGAAGGTGTTGTTGCCGACATTGCACTTCTAAATAGTTCATTGAACTAGCGCAATCGGTAGGTTTAATCACATGGATGTGCGAGAAATTAGTGCAGATGAACATCTGGCCTATATCAATGCACGCTCGAGTGTTTCGTTTTTACAAACTCCAGCTTGGGGAATTGTGAAAAGTGATTGGTCGGCAAAATCACTTGGTTGGTTCAATGGTGACCAGCTAGTTGGGGCGGGGCTACTGCTAACTCGCAAATTACCTAAAGTCGATCGGTACTTTGGCTACCTGCCAGAAGGTCCTGATCTAAATTGGGAGAATTCAGAAACTGTTGCTTTAGCTTTACAGGCTTTAGTTAGTTTCGCCAAAACTAATAATATTTTTCAATTGAAAATCGGACCGCATGTCTGGGCCCGAACTTGGGAAAATGAAAATTTAAAGGAAGCAATTGCTCGCGAACAAGCAAAAAAGATTAGTGAGCTTGCACCTGATGCACTGAACAAAGCAGCGAAGCAACTAGTTGGAGTTTTAACAGGGAGCGGCTGGAAGCAGCCAAGCGCAAGCGAAGCAGAGTTTGGCGACTTCCAACCGCGTTTTGTATTTCAATTAGATCTTCTTAATAAGACTGAGGACGAACTTCTACAAGGGTTCAACCAGTTGTGGCGCCGAAACATACGCAAGGCGGAAAAATCTGGAGTACGTATTCGCATAGGTGGTTACGAAGACATTCCGGCATTCCACGCTTGCTATGTCGAAACCGCTAAACGCGATGGATTTACCCCACGCCCATTGGAATACTTTCAGCACATGTACAAAGCAATGAAGGCTGAAGATTCAAATCGAATTGAACTATTTATCGCAGAACATGATGAGCACGTGGGAGCAATTGCCGCAACAACCCTGACTCGTGTTGGCGAACATGCTTGGTATTCCTACGGAGCATCAACAACTGCGGCACGCGATCTACGTCCGAGTAATGCAATTCAGTGGGCAATGATTCGCCACGCTCTGGCCGCCGGTTGTGCAACATACGATCTTCGCGGGATCTCAGACACGTTGGACACAAGCAATCATCTGTTCGGATTAATTCAATTCAAACTTGGCACTGGCGGATACGCTCAAGAGTATGTCGGGGAATGGGATTACAACGTTTCACCGTTATTGGCTAAAGCATTCACGGTCTACATGGGACGCCGGAGATAAATCATGACATTCGCACTTACCGTAGACGCAAAAAAGTTTCACGCGCACTTAAACAGTGTCGTTGCTCAGTACCAGGATGCAGGTGCACAGGTACTTCCGGTAATCAAAGGCAACGGGTATGGCTTTGGTCGAAGCGTACTCGCCGACGAAGTCAATAAATTGGAACTTAACCAAGTTTGTGTCGGCACAATTTGGGAAGCCGCGGAAGTTCTAGAAAACTTCAGCGGGCAAGTAGCAGTTCTTGAACCGATTAGTTCCAGTGATGAACTCGCTGTCGGACAATGGACAACACTTTTAGACGAACATGCTGATCGCTTGATTGCTGTTGTTAGCTCGACGGAATTGGCTGTCGCCCAAAAAATTGGAGTTAAGAAAGTTTGGATTGAAGCACTAACTTCAATGAACCGCTTTGGTCTTTCACCACATCAAATTGCTGAAGTATTCAAGAAACTTAACCAAGAAATATCTGTCGTTGGATTTTCATTGCATTTGCCAATCGTTGCGCCAACTATAAGCAAATTGACCAAGTTTGAAACAGCAGAAGTTAATAGCAACTCCAACAAGGTTCGGGAGACTGTGGGCTGGATTTCATGGCTAAGCGAAACCGCAGATTCAACAAATGGTCCAATGACAATAAGCGTTTCACATTTGACGCCTACCGAGGTTGCCCAAATTAAACGCGAGCGTCCTGATGTGCAAGTGCAGATTAGATTAGGCACTTCACTTTGGCTAGGTAATCCGAATGCGCTTTCAGTTACGGGAACCGTATTGGCCGTTCACGATATTACTGACAACGAAAAAGTTGGCTACCAACAGAATTCCGGTGGGCGAAAAGTAGTTGTAGTAAGCGGTGGCACTGCACACGGAGTTGCGCTTGCCGCTCCGATTACGACATCAAGTTTGCGCAAGCGCGGAATCGCTGTTGTTGAAGGCCTGGCACAAGCAATTGGCAGAATACGATCGCCATTTACATTTAACGGAAACAACCTGAATTTTGTCGAACCACCGCACATGCAAGTATCAATGCTTTGGGCTGACAACTGCCCGATAACTGTTGGCGACGAGATTGCTTGCACAGTTCGCAATACAACTGCAAATTTTGATGCAGTGATCTGGAAATAAATTACGGCGCAATGTTAGAAGTCGTAAGCACAACCGTAGTTCCCGTTGGCACAACAGTATTTCCAGCTGGCATCTGACTAATTACATACATCGGCAGTGAAGGATCACTGCCATCAACAGGTGAGAGAACTGGGTTGAAACCCAAAGCAATTAGAAGATCACTTGCCGAAGTATCTAAGACTCCACCAGTTGACGATTTAGTTACATCAGGAAGAAGTGCATGATCTTTATCAATTGGGGTTGGGCTACTCGAAGGATTTTCTGTTGGCTCGGCAGTCGGGGAGAGACTCGGTAGTGCTGTCGAAGTTACTGATGCTGATGGCACTGCGGTAACCCACACATTTGCACTAGGTGATGCCTTGCCAGGCTTCAAGGTGCTTAATGGTCCTTTGGGTAGCGGCGCGAACTGTGTGACTTTTGTTCCGACCAATGCGCCTTTCATATACGCAGTCCAAATGCGTGCTGGGAAAGAACCGCCAGTTACTTTGTACATTCCACCGGTTCCAGCTAGTGAAGTTGGATTGCCATTGGCATCGTCCTTAACCAGCATCACTGATGTTGCGAGTTCTGGCGTAAACCCAGAGAACCAAGCTGACATGTTGTCATTCGTTGTTCCGGTTTTACCAGCTGCTGGTCTACCTAATGCTCGAGCTGCAAAACCAGTACCCACTTGCACAACTTTCTGCAAGGCGTAACTTACGGTGTCAGCTACAGGCGCGCTAAATGCCCGCTTGGTTTTTGGTTTCAATTCAAAAACTTTTTTACCCGAAAGGTCAATGATTCTTTTGATGTAAACGGGACTTGCCTGAATGCCATGCGCGGCAAAAGTTGCATAAGCGCCCGCTTCGTCAACAACATGTGGACTTGCAGTTCCAAGAGTCAGAGTCAATCCAGCATTTAGGCCAGCAGTATTTTCTGGAATTCCAGCGCGCTTTACCGCATCTAAAACAGTTTCGGTTCCGATGCGATCCGCACATTGCACAAATGCCGAGTTAACTGAATTCTCAGTGGCCATCAACAAACTGATATTGCCGCTCCACGATTCACCGCCGTAATTAGTTACGCGGTAGTTTCGAACATAAGTGCCATTGCGCCCACTAAACATGGAGTTCAATGTGAAACCATTTTCAAATGCAGAAGCAAGTGTGAATGGCTTAAAAGTTGAACCGCCTTGCCCGATAGCTTGAGTGGCATTATTTAGTTGGTCTTTTAGGTAATCAGCACCGCCATAAATAGCGACTACTTCACCAGTACCGGGCCGAACTGAGGCTAGGCCAATGCGCAATCCTGAATTTCCAGAGGTAGGACCTTCGCTTTGAACCGCTGCGATAGCTGAGTCTTCTGCCTGCTTATTGAAAGTTGTAGTAACTCGATATCCAGCGAGATTCAACTCGTCTTCAGTTACGCCCTGCTTGTAAAGTGCCTGTCGCGCTTGCTCCAATAAAAATCCACGCGGGCCCGAGAAGGAGTTCGGTAAGGAATATTTGCGGATGTGTGGGAAAACTAGTGAATCTCTATCTGCTTTGGCTAGCCAACCTTGGCTAAGCATGCCATCGAGTACATAGTTCCATCGAGACTGCAGACCAGAAAGATTTGATTCAGGCGCTAATCCATTTGGTGCCTGAATAATTGCAGCAAGCACAGCAGACTGTGCAACATTTAGTTCGTAAGTCTCTTTACCGAAATATTGATTTGCCGCAGTTTCCAATCCATAAGCCCCACGACCGAAATAAATTGTATTCAGGTAGTCTTCAAGAATTTTGTCTTTACTTATTGTGCTTTCAAGTTTGATTGAAAGAATGAGCTCTTTAAGTTTGCGTGTGATTGTGCGGTTCTGAGTTAAGTAGGCATTCTTTGCATACTGCTGGGTGATTGTTGAACCACCTTGTTGTGCGGAACCTTTGATGTTGTTCAGAAGTGCGCGGGCAATACCACGATATGAAACTCCACCATGCTCGTAATACTGACGATCTTCAGCAGCTAACACGGCATGCTGTGTGGTCAATGGGACCCGTTTGAGGTCGACCGAAATTCGGTTAGTCGTTCCGATACGACCAACTTCAGTCTTGCCATCGTCATAATAAAAAATCGTAGTTTGAGATTGAGCTAATGAGTTCGCTGGCGGAACTGAAATGAACTTCACTGATAAAAATAGAGCCAAAAATAGAAGCGCTACACCAGTCAGACCTAGCCCAAAAATTAACCGTAAAGACGGAATCCATCGACGAATACCAGTTCGGCCACGCCTTGGGTAGTTAATCACTTACCTATTCCAACACATCTTTTGGTTTTCGCGGTATTGGACGTGGTTTGCCATCGCCTAGTGCATATGAGAGGTAGAGGTGATTCCATTCACAGCGCTGACAAACTTCAACAACATAGATTTGGAAATGACCATACTCAAATGCCATTTCGGTCAGTTCGGTTGAAGACTTAACCCGACCAGATTGATAACCCAAGTCATCGCCAAAAACATATGTGACATGAACTAAATCGCTTTTTGCACAAATAGGGCATTTACGCTCAGTTTGCTCGCCATGATGCTGAGCCGCTCGAAGCAAATATGGATCTGCGTCACAAATCTGCTCAGTCATTAGGGCGTTTCGCTTCAGTTCCTCAAGTACTGCCCGGCGAGCTAAAACATAGTCCAGCACATTACGCGGCCTAGTCGGATCAGCAACTTCCTGCGCCGGATAAGGAACCTGGCGAGGTGGCGCAGTGAAACTGCCACCAATGCGATAACCCTTGATATTTGGGGTATTTCCCGACTTAGCCACAAAGTTACTCTAAGCCCACACGCCCAATACTGCGCCCAGTTGGGGTTCGTGGCCGGCATGCTGTATCTTATAGATGTATCATTTTGATACATCATAAAAGCACTCTTTAAGGGAATCCGATGGCCAAGCGCTCAGCAGCATTAGAACTTGCTGTGCTTGGCGTTTTATCCGAAAACCCAGCTCACGGCTACGAATTACGCAAACGACTAGTTTCAGTATTCGGGCTTTTTAACTCAATTTCTTTTGGTGCGCTCTACCCAACGCTCAAGTCACTGGTCGAGCGTGGCTTAATCGCTGAACAGGATGCAAATCCGGACAGCCCGTACCGCAAACGCACTCGCATTGTTTACACCCTTACTACTGCCGGTCAGAGTCAACTAGGTGAACTAGTTGCAGACAACGGACCAGGTGCTTGGGACGATGAACTTTTCGCTATTCGGATGTCACTATTTAGTCAGACGGAAAGTGGCACTCGTATCCACATTCTGCAAGGACGCAGAAGTCGAATCGAAGAGCGCTTAGATCGGCTACAACAAAACTTAGCCAAGGGTCGTGAACGTCTTGACACTTACACCTTGGAATTACAACAGCACGGACTTGACGCATTAGAGCGTGAAGTGCGCTGGCTTAACGAACTAATTGCTCGTGAAGAAGCTAGCGCAGAGCAAACTTCTCGGGGTAGCTCGAGTAAGAAAATATCAACCGCAAGAACCATCACTGAAAGTTAAGGAGACTAATCCAGTGAATACAGTAAAAGTAGCAATCGTAGGCGTAGGAAACTGTGCCTCATCATTAGTGCAGGGTGTCGAGTATTACAAAGATGCTGACCCTAAAGCACAAGTTCCAGGACTAATGCATGTGCAGTTCGGTCCGTACCACATCAGCGATGTTAAGTTCGTTGCTGCATTTGATGTGGATGCAAAAAAGGTTGGCCAGGACCTTGCCTCGGCAATCCACGCTAGCGAAAATAACACCATCAAATTTGCTGATGTTCCACCAACTGGCATTACCGTTCAGCGCGGCACCACATTAGATGGTCTTGGTAAGTACTACAAGGAGATGGTCGTTGAATCCGACGAAACTCCAGTAGATGTTGTCGCAGCCCTTAAAGAATCCGGCGCAGACGTACTAGTTTGTTACTTGCCAGTTGGTTCGGAAGAAGCTGCAAAATTCTATGCACAGTGTGCAATTGATGCTGGTGTTGCATTCGTAAACGCACTTCCAGTATTCATTGCAAGCACCAAAGAGTGGGCAGATAAGTTCACTGCTGCTGGTGTGCCAATCGTTGGTGATGACATTAAGAGCCAAGTTGGCGCAACAATCACACACCGCGTGCTTGCGAAACTTTTTGAAGACCGCGGCGTAATCGTGGATCGCACCTACCAGCTAAACGTTGGTGGCAACATGGACTTCATGAACATGCTTGAGCGCGATCGCCTTGAATCTAAGAAGATTTCAAAGACTCAGTCTGTTACTTCACAGCTTTCTCACGACATCGGCGCTCGTAACGTTCACATCGGTCCAAGTGACTATGTTGCTTGGCTTGACGATCGTAAGTGGGCATTCGTTCGCCTTGAAGGTCGCGCATTCGGCGATGTTCCATTGAGCCTTGAGTACAAACTCGAAGTTTGGGATTCACCAAACTCGGCAGGTGTAATCATCGACGCTATCCGTGCAGCGAAAATTGCTCTGGATCGTGGCATCGGTGGCCCAATCTTGTCAGCATCAAGTTACTTCATGAAGAGCCCACCAGTTCAGTACGACGACACCAAGTGCCGTCTTGAAGTGGAAGCTTTCATTAACGGCGACGCATAAATATCGACTCTCCTTAACTT
>Ga0214919_10006820_pt1 | contig 15570 bp, 10 predicted proteins | sample LL1503_MetaG_FD_177994 | JGI IMG/M metagenome (GOLD analysis project Ga0214919, IMG submission 177994) | Freshwater microbial communities from Lake Lanier, Atlanta, Georgia, United States - LL-1503 | ecosystem: Environmental > Aquatic > Freshwater > Lake | place: USA: Georgia | collected... | reverse complement strand
TGCCCGCGATAACATCTGTAATGCTACCTGCTCCACTATTGGTAATAGAAATCGCACCACTAGTTCCAACTGTAATTTTTCCAGCAGTAAGTGTGGCTGAAGTAATTGTTAAATTTGAAAGTGCTTTAGAAGTCCCAACAGCTCCTGAGAAAGTAACTGAACCTGAAGAACTAATAACAAGAGGAGAGTTTGCTAAGTTAGTTTCTTTAACGTATTTAGATAAAGCACTGTCAGGAAGATCATTCCATTGTCCGTTAGTTCCGGTAAACTGCACAGTAAATTCGTTTTGTGAGGGTGCAGTAGCGAGACAGGCACAATTATAATTGTTTGGTTCGTTAGCGTTCCAGTTTGTATAAGCACCGTTGTATGCCCCTGACCCTGCGCCGCTACCACCATTTGCATCAGTAGTATAAAATGTTTGTCCTGCCTCAGGTCCATCCATCCATTTATATGCTGTGCCGGTTCTGTAACCGCCAAGCCAAGATGATGCATAACCAACTGTGTAACCAGCGAATGAATTTTCAAGTCTAGAAGTTATGTTTGCTAGATAAGAATCATTTATAGCAGAAGCATACGTTCCGCTTCTTGCGCTTATTCTTGCTGCTGACCAAGTACAACTGACACAATTAACTGCTGTGTATGAGTTTGCAGAATTTAATAATCCATAAAATGTTACATTTCCATTACCTGAACTAACTGTAAGACCACTTGTATTTGCAATTAAAGTTTCACCTATAAAATCAATAGCACCGCCACCGCTTGTTAAACTTTGCGCTGTAGTTCCATTAAAAAAAACATCTCCCCCGACATAAGTGGTAACTCCATTAATTGTTGCTGTGCTTCCAGTATTTCCAAATTTTATGTAACCGCCATTAGTTGTAATATTTCCTCCATCAATAATAATTCCATTTCCATCGAGGTTTGAGTCTGCCCATAACTGAACATTAAGAATACCTGATGAGCCCGTTATGTTGACTCCATTAGCAATGGCGATGTTTCTTCCTGCTTTTAAAACTAATGTTGTTGTCCCAGATCCACTTGATTTTGTAATAGTAGAATTTATGAAAATATCTCCATAATCATCAACTGTTCCGCTTACGCCAGCAGATGAAGCATTACCTGTATCAACGGTAACATCTGTCGTTCGCAAAGCTACACTGATGGTACTTGCTTCTGTAGATCCTATTGTGTAGCTATAAGGGTCAAGTAACCAACTTCCAGCACTACCTAGGGTTGAACCTGCATTTATGTCAATATTATCAACGTTTAATTGATATCCTGAGGTCTCAATTTTACCCCCATTTCCTCTGTTTTTACCCCCTTTTGAGTAAAAAGAGCCATTCGCATAAGTCTCTGACTCTCTATTGTATATGTCAGACCAGACGGCTATAGTTCCGCCATCTCCCGTATCATCTGCTGAAGCATTTACTAACGCACCTCTTTCAACTGTAGTTTTTATTGCTTGTCGAACAGTTGAATCTGTATTTTGATAGCTTCCGCCAATTAAAATATCACCGCCACCTAATGAACCTGTGGCATCTAGTATAGAAGTTGAAGTAATTTTAACATCATCTCCAGTAACTTGAATTCGTCCTCCCTTATTTGTCTTTGCTGATGCTGATAAAGTTCCAGAGTTTGTAGTATTGTCACCATCAAGATAAATTTTTCCACCACTTTGTGTAATTCCTTTAGCCTCAATGGTTCCTGTGTTGTTAACAACTGATTTTTTTACAATGTTTAATGCTTTTGCAGATAAAATAACGGTCCCCTCATCTGCTCTGATTGCATTATTGTTATTAATTAATGAATCTAGTGTGCCTTGATCGATTGAATAGTTAATTAATTTATTGCCGCTCAAGGTAACGGTCACTTTATCTCCAGAAATTAAAGCAGTTGTTCCAGAGTTTGTGGTAATTTTACCAGAATTATTTACTTGTGGTGCGATGAAGGCAACGGTTCCACCTGAGAATGCATTGATGTCTCCAAAGTTAGAAACTGAACCAGGGTTGCTTACATCTTTTTCAAAAATGTGTCTGTTGTTTAGAAAGTCTGTGTCTTTTATGTTCAGTGAACTTGCAAACAATGCTCCAGTATCAACTCTTGCACCATTACCAAACAAGACACCGCTTGCATTTATTAAAAATACTTGTCCATTTGATTTTAAATTACCAAAAATATAACTTGGATCAGAACTGTTTACTCTATTTAGTGCGCTGGATGTGGATGAGGGTTGATTAAACTGAACTGTTGCATCTCTTCCAATGTTAAACGACGACCAATTGGTAATTAATTTGTCTGAACTTTGATTAATTGTTAATTGATTAGTGGTTTGAGTGATTGTTGCGCTACCACTTGCAATATTTCCATTCGTTGGCAGTGCATTATTGCTAATACTTTGTGCGAGAGCTGTGTGGGTAGCAATATATAAAGAGAAAATAAATAGTATTGCTAGAAAGAAGATATTTTTTATCTTTTTTCCTTTAAAATTTAGACAGCAATACTTACTCGACCACATAAATGTTATCAAAGTTGTTGATTAAATAATGTCCATAAAAAATACAGACATGAAATTTGTATAATAAAAAAAATTAATTTATCGTTTTACGGGAAATTATCAATATAGTTAAAAGCTAGTTAAAATAGGGAAATAATCAGAATATAAACAAATGTTGTTCATTTTATTTTAAAAAAATTATTTACAAAAATGAAAATAAATTTATTTGGAAATTTTAAGGAAGAAAATAGAACGAGCATGAATAATTATGCTGATGACCATCTGCATTTTTTAAAAAAATACTCTTCTAACGATATAAATTTAATTATTCCGGAATTTAATAATTTCTTCGGGCAAAATAATTTAGGCTTTAGATTAAATAGATATTTTTTTTATCCACGATTTGTTAAAAAAATTCAATTTGCAGATGTCGCTCATATTGTTGATCATCAATATGCGCACTTGGTAAAATATATTAATAGTAAAATAAAAATAATTACTGTTCACGATCTTATACCTGAAATATTCTCAAAATATTTAAAAAAAAAACCTTATCTTCTACGCTACAGTCTAAAACATTTAAAATATTTTGATAAAATTATTGCTACAAGCAAAAATACAAAAGCAGATATAATAAAATATACTGATTGCCCTGAAAATAAAATTAAAGTTTTATATCAACAAGTTCAAAATATTTTTAATACAACAGCTATTGAAAAATTAGATATTTTGAAAAGTTTTAATTTACCTACTAAACCTATAAAAATTCTTATAACAGGTAAAACTTTTTATAAAAATACTGAGACAAGTTTAAAAATTTTAACAAAACTACTTGAGAAAAATATTGATGTTATATTTGCACATCTAAATGGGGGCGAGTTAAATTATTTATATAAAAATAAAATATTTAAAATTAATTACTGTTCTAAAGAAGATGTTGCTAGATTATATAAAGTGACGGACATTTTATTATTTCCATCTTTATACGAAGGATATGGAATGCCTTGTCTTGAGGCAATGTTATCTGGGGTTCCAATTGTCTGTAGTAATAATTCTTCCATTCCAGAAATTGTAGGTGATGCCGCATTAATGTGTGATGCTGAAAATGTTGACGGTTTTGTAAATAATATTATTCAATTATTAAATAATAAAAACTTATATAATCAGAAAAAACAACAAGGAATTGAAAGAGCAAAAATATTTATAGATAATCAAAAATATACTAAAGATTTATTAACAATATATCAGGATTTACCAAAAATTTAATATTAAATAAACTCCTTACGATATTTAGAAATTACACCATTCAAGCTAGATACAAAAGACTCCCAAGTAACAGAGGAGGCTTTGAGAGCGTTTTCTGAAAATATTTTTAATAAATTTTTATTATCTACTATTTCATAAAACTTTTCTGAAATTTTATCCGAATTCATTGCCTCAACTACAAAACCGCAATTAAATTTACTTACTACATCAGAAGAGCCAGTGTTTAATGTTGTAATTACAGGAATTCCACACGCTAAAGCTTGTGGTACAACAATTGCATATCCATCTTCAATACTTGCGATGGTAAAGACGTCAGCTTTGTTAATATATTTAACCAATTGGTCATTAGGTATCGCGCCATATAATATAGTATTTTCTCTATTAATTTTTTCTGCAAATAAAGAAAAGTCTTCCGTTTTTAAACCTATTAAATGTAATTTTTTAAATGGATGCTTAAATTTATTAAAAGCATCTAATAAATAAGGAAGTCCTTTTCTTAATGATAATTGTCCAATAAATAAAATATCAAAAGTTTTTTTATTTTTGTCTTTAGGTAATGGATAAAAAGACTCCAAATTTGCAGCGTATGGTATTGTCTCTACATTGAATATTTTATTTTTTATAAAAGTTTTTTTACAAATTTCAGAAGGAGTTAACACAAAAGATGCTGTTTGATATTCCTCTAATTCACGATCTATAACTCGTTGATCTAAGAGAAAATCTTTTTTATATTTTTTATATTCTGACTTCATAATATTTACAGTTTCGGAAAGATGAAAGCTGGATCTTTCACATATATAAATTTTATTCTGCTTGATAAACTCTCTACCGGTTTGCAATCCTCCACCAGAAAGTGATAAAAAAATGTCTGACTTATCAATAAATTTTAAACATTTATGATCTAAGTGAATGGCTGAATTCCAGTTGATAATATTATGTAATTTATTTAAAATTTTTAGATTTGCTTTGCTAAATAAATAATTAGCAACTTGAAAAAAGGAATTAGTAGAAACTAAACTTTTAGGAATACCTTCATTTTTAATTTTAAACCAAGGATAGTTGGTTATAATCTGTGACAACTGTCCTAAATTATATAAAACTTTCGCAATTTCAAAATAATGAAACCGTCCATGACATGATAATAAAAAATTATTTTTCATTTATTTTTATAAATATCTTCATTGCAGCATAGAAAATACTAACTGCTTAATTTTGCTAATTGATTCGTTTCTATTAGAAATATAAGTATTTTTTGAATGTAAATTTTTTATTAATTTATTTTTTTTTAAGAAAATAATATTCTCAATATTGAGAAAAATATTTTTTGTATTACTTGAATTACAAACCAAACCTGCTTTAAATTGAATAACTTTTTTTGCTGCTAAATTTTTTTTATTAATTAATGCAATAATTCTTTTTTTAGATAATAAATAAGAATATATTTTTGATGGAACAGAAAATTCAGAAGCATCATCATTTAATATTAATAATAAAGCATCGGCCATAGACAAAAAGGAATAATAATCTTTAGAACTCAACCAATTAATTACTTTAAGGTTAGGATGCTTTTGCGCTGCATAATCCTTAATATACTGAGCAAATTTTCCTTCGGAGGAAATAATTATTTTAATATTTGGAAATCTCTCAGCAATCTTAAAAAAGATTTCTGGATTATGTTTTAAACCAATGGTGCCAGAATAAATTAAGCAGAATAACCCTTTTGGATTATATTTATTTTTAAAATTATTAGTAACATTTTTTTTAACTAAATACTGAGTTGCCCAATTCTCTACCATCACTACTTTACAATAGTTTTCTTTATTTATAAAATTTTTAAAATTATTAGAAATAATAATTATTTTATCTGCAATTCGTTCACAATTTTTTTCTAGGAAAAGAAAATACAGAGAAATAATTGTACCAAGTCCAGCAAAAAAACTATTTAGTATTTTTTTAATTGCAAGACTATAAATATCCTGCATCCAAAATATAGTTTTTATATTTTCTTTCTTGCAAAATTTTAGAATTTTTATTAACGGAATTAGTGGAGTGTTTGAACAAAAAACTAATTCTGGTTTATTTTTTTTAATTATAGAAATAACTGTCTCACCATATAATTTTTCTCTATTAAGTCTTGTAAAAAAATTATATTTGTTAAATTTTTTATTAATTCTAATCGGGATAATAGAAAGATTTTCTTTTTGATAATATTTAAAATGTGGTTGAGGTGTCTGGAAAAAAGAAGCGTAACAATGTATTACTTTATATGATTGTGAAAGCTCACTGCTACAGTCCAGTTGAAATTCATGTCCTGAATAGTCATTAACTAGTATGTATTTCTTATTATTAGTAAGAAATTCATTAAAAAGATAATTACACTGCTTTGCTAGCGCTTCTTTACTTTTCATAAATGCCTCTTAATAGCGATAATAAGAGTACAATAATTAGGTACAAATAATAGATGTATTTTTTGTAGTTTCTTTAGGCAGTTCCTGTATAAACTAATTCGTTAATATTGCTCAATTGAAGCTTTATTAAAAATATTTAATATCTTACTGTATTTTTAAACATGATTCTAAATATTTTACTTACAGTAAAAATTAAATGATAAAAAATAAAATTTACTATATTATTTTTTTATTTTTTATTACCTATGGTTGCTCGTCAATTTTACCAGGAATAAATATAGATCCTTCGCCAAGAAAAGACACTTCTAATAAAACTGAAATTTCAATTGAAAAATCAACAATCAACTTGATTAGTTTAAATGAACTTACTCCTAAACAAATCCAGGAATACAATAATCTAAGACCTAAAAATGAAAAAATAAATGAGGTTGCTAAATTTAAAGAGATATATGAATATAAATATAATTATACCCTTGGACCAGGAGATGTAATCGATATTAAATTTTTAACTAATGCCGACTCTAGTGGAATATTCACCATTAATTCTGATGGCTATGTTGAAATTCCCTATGTTGGTTTAGTTGATTTAAATAATTCTACAATACAAGAAAGTAAAAAAAAAATTTTAGAGGCAGCAATCAAGTTTTATAAAAATCCTGAATTTCAAATCGACATCAAGGAATTTAACAGTAGTACGGTATATTTATTAGGAGCGGTTAGAAAGCCACTGTCATTGAAAATGACACTCTCCCCTATAACTCTATTAGATTTAGTATCTAAAGGATCCGAAGGCTCTGGAGTTTCGAATTTTAGTGAATTAGATTATAATAATAATAATGCTTATTTAAGACGAGATGGGCAGGTGTATGAAATTAATATTATAAATGCCTCTCTCAACAAAGATACCAAAGAAAATTTTTTCTTAAAAAAAGGAGATATAGTTTTTATAGATAAAAACTCTGATGGGGTTTTTGTATTGGGTGAATTTGATAAGCCTGGATTTTACGTTCCTGGAAGAAATCATTCTTTAACTCAATTAATATCAACAAGAGTCGTAAATCAACTAACTGCTAACATGAAAAAAATCTATGTCATTAGAGAAAATACAAATAAATCTTTTTATGTAGATGTATTCCATTTGAATGCTGATAATCCTACAAACTTAATTGCGGCAAATAACTTTATTTTAAAACCCAACGATATAGTATTAATACAGCCAGCAGAGCTTACTAAATGGAACAGAGTTATTAGTCTATTAGTACCTCAGGCTAATATAATTAATTCTTATAGAGACGCAGGAAATAAATAAGTGTGAAAATATTTATTTTGAAAATATTTTTTTTACCTTCTCATTTATCTGTTCAATATGAGGCTCATGATCTCTAGAAACCATTCTTAAAACTTCGGGTTCATCAACACTTTTGTCAATCTCTATAAAACCAGTTGAAGGCATTACGTTTGATGTCTGTTCGTCTCTATTAAATTTTTCCTCTTTTGCAGCGGACAATTTGTCAGATAAAATAATTAATTTTTCACTAATTTTAATAAATCTATTAGATATTTCTTTAATATATTCTGAGTTTTTCTCTTCTAAAGATATAACTTTTGACTCAAGGGTTTCAATTTGTAATTCAAGGGTTTCAATTTTTTCTAGAAATAAATTTGCAGAATCGTTCATTATTAATAGAATTATAATCTAATATTAAGCTCTTCCATATTTAAAAACTGCATAAAATGTTCTTAAAATAATTAACATATCTAGAAAAAAGGACCATTTTTTTATATAATTAAGATCATATTCAAATCTTTTAGACATTAAATCTAAGGTTGGCGTGGCACCTCTAAATCCATTAACTTGAGCTAGGCCTGTAATTCCTGGATAACATTTATTTCTTTTCATAAAAGATAAAATTAATTCTGAATATTGGTAATTATGCTCAATCATAAGCGGTCTTGGACCAACAATAGACATATCCCCAATTAAGACATTTATAAATTGAGGTAATTCATCCAAACTAAGTTTTCTTATAATCTTACCGCTGAATAGAACTCTTTTATCATTTGATGTAACCTGTTTAGCTGGTTCGAGATTATTTTTTTTTAAAGTTCGGAGTTTATAAAGTGTAAATTTTCTTCCATCCCAACCTAATCTTTGTTGGGCAAAAATAAATGGAAAGCCATCTTCTACTATAATTATTAAGCATGCTAAAAATAAGATTGGTAAGCTCAATAAAATAAAAAAAATTGATAATAATTTATCGAAAATTACTTTTATTAATAAAGATAGGCCATGAAATTTTGAGCATTCAAAATTATAAAAAAAAAGTTCATTTGCTTTAGAATAATTTAAATTTAAATTTTTCAATAAACTAAATGAAACAATTTTTACATCTACTGGTAAGGTACTTAAAAAATCAAGATATTGCTCGTCAGAAACATTCAATTTATTATCTCTTGTGAGAAACCAAATTTCACCTATCTCGTGATAAGACAATGTTTCTATAGGGTCTTTTTTTATTTCTAAAACAGGAATGTTTGTAAACGATGATTTGTAATTAGCATTATCTCTAGGAACTATTATTTTACATATATTGTTATATTTAAATATTTCTTGTTCATGTAATCTAAAAATATCTTTTTCATACCCCACTACAGCTATATTTCTTTGGATGTGATTTTGAGAAACTAAAAATCTATAAACTTTGTTTAATAAATATTTAGAAAAAATACTTATAACAAATAATATTGCAGGATATATAACTATAAAAAAAGATATTTTATAATCACTTATTAAAAAAAAAAATACTGAAAAAGAGATAAATAAATTAAATATAAATCTTGTTAAGTATTCTTTATAATTAAAATTGTAATAGCTAGTAATAAATAAATTACTAACAATATATATAAATAAAAGAATATAATTAATAAAAATAAATTCTGGTGACTCGATAAATAATTTTACTTCTAACAACTCATAAATGGAATGGTATTTTAATATAATAAGACAGTAACTAACTATATAAAAAATAAAAAAATTAAAAATATTAGTAAAAATTAAAAATATTTTATCGTTTTGTTGAAATAATTTTTCTAATAACAGCATTATTGATTTTGTAATTGATAATCTTATAATCTTTTAAGAGCACTTAGCAACAAACGATACTTGATTGTTTGTCTGTAAAAATATTTTAATAATAGTAACTGTAGTCGCCATCGTAATACCTTGTATAAAAACTATTTTTTGAAAAATCTATATCATTAATAATGAACCCGCTAACTTTTGTTCCTACGCTTATTAATTTTCTTAACCCCTCTGCTACTGAAATAATTTTAGTTTTTTCTGATCTTACAACATACATAGTATAATCTGTTGCTTGAGTGATAATTAAAGTATCAGAAACAGGAATAATCGGCGGCGAATCTATAATAACGTAATCGTATTCTTCGGTGCAGATTCTTATAAATTTTTTTAACTGCTCAACTGAAACTAAATCCGTAAAATCATATCTTTTAGATCCGGAAGTTATCATATGTAAATTCGTTCCTGGAACAATATTAATTGCTTTTTCAAAACTTGCCTCACCAGTTATAATGTCGGTGAAGCCATGGACTGTACCTCTAAGTCTATAATAACTTTTTGCCACAGAAGGTCTTCTAATGTCAGATTCAATTAATAGGACCTTATTTTGTTTTTCTAAAGACAAGGCAAGATTAAATGCTACTGTAGTTTTTCCTTCTTCAGGATTGCCGGATGTAATTAAATAACTCTTATTTTTTTCAAAATTTGCTTCCAGGCTAGTTTTTAAGCTTCTCACTGAGTCTGAAAACCTTGATTTTGAGTCCTCTAGATACATTTGTAATAAATGAAAGCCTTTTCTAACTAATGGGACGTTGGGCATCATGCCAAGTAACGGAACTTCAAAAGCTTCTATACTTAAAGGATCTTTTATAGTTGCTCTGTTAAGTTCACGATAAAAAATTAAAATATATAAAATAAAGAATGAAAATAAATACGATAAAATAATATTTTTTATGATATTTGGTGAAATAGGATAAAGAGGTACATTTGGTTCTTGAATTATTTGAATATTAGATACCTGAAGATTCCTAGCTTCATTAGTTTCTTTAACTCTTTGAATAAATGTATCATAAATTTTTTTTATACTTTCATGTTCTCTTTGTAGTTTTAACAGACCCACTTCTTTTTCTTGTATATAACTTAATTCATTATTAACCTGTTCTAGTCTTTGAAGGTTAAGACTTAACAACTCCTCTGCACCAATGACCTTAAGATGATTTAAAGTATAAATGCTCTTCATAAATATTAATGATTTTTTCAAATCTTGAATATTTTTAGAAATTTCAGTTATTTCTGTTATCTTATTCGCTTTAGTATTTTCTAAATTAATAAGATTATTATCAATTTCATATTTTAATAAATGCGATTGCGAAACATCGAGTTGATCGCTAAGCTCTTTTAAACGTTCAGTAATTTTACTGTTTGCATAAGAAGTAATTATAACTTTAGTATCAATTTCATACTTTTGATAAGTATCTAATAAACTTCTTAAAAATATCTCAGCAACTTGCGAGCTCTCTGAGGCGAAAGAAAGTTCTAAAATATCACTTCTTGGTATATTTGTAACTTCAAAATTTCTTTTTAAGTAATCCTTAACATTAACTTTATCGAAAGATTTTTTTTTTATAAAAATCTTTTGCATAGAATTAAGTTTATTATGCTGATCTTCTAAAATCTTATTAACTTGAGAAATAATATCATCATTTTTTAAAAGAGATTCTATAACTTCATTACTTTGAAAAATGGCAATCTGATTATTAATTCTACTTGTAGAATCTGGCTTTGAAATATATGCCTCTTCAATATTGCCTATATTCTTATTGTTATCAGGTTTAATTACTACAGTTGCAGTACTAAGATATTTTTTTTCAATATTAATAGAAATAAATATACTTATTAATGCAAAAAGAATTGGTATTAATAATAAGTCTTTTTTGTATTTAGAAAAAACTATCCAAAACTGTCTTAAATCAAGATTGCTAGAAATATCGGCAAATGATTTAAAAAAATTTGAGTTCATATTAGTAAAAATATTCTAGTAATAATTGCATTGGATAAACGTATTACTTGTATTTGATAATTTTACAAAGTTAATTTACCTATTTGCTTTATGAATAAGACTGTCAATATTACTGAGATTAAGCCAATTATGAGTTATTTGTGCATTTACTAAAATTTTGAAAACCATAAATAATGAAAATACTTTATATCGGAGAAACCTATAAAAAGTATGGATATGCCTATTATCTATATCGATTAATCAAAAAACTTTATAAAAAAACTAAGCTTATAAATTTACGTAATTCTTTCTCGCCACAACATAGAAATTTAATTAATTTAATATCTTATAAGATTTCTCCAATTTTTTTTCAGAACACAGTTATTAAGTATCTTAAAAAAAAAATGCATGACAAGTTTGATATAATATTTATTAATAATGAAAATTTGATTGGAAAAAAAACAGTTTTTTTTCTAAAAAAATATACAAAAAAAATTATCTACTTCTGCCCTGATAATCCATTTACCGAAAGAGATCAAAATAGATGGCAAATACTAAGATCATCTTTACCTTATTTTGATCTAATAATTTTTATGCAAAAATCTAGATTGAATTTAGCAAAAAAATTTAATTTAAAAAAAATAATTTACATTCCTCCTTTATTTAAGCCAGAAGAACATCGTCCAAAAAATATTTTATTATATGAAAAAAAAAAATATTCTTCAGACATAATATTAATTGCAACTTGGCAAAAAGAACGAGGAGCTTTAGTAAAAAAAATATTAGATTCTGGTTTAAAGATTAAAGTATATGGGGCTCAGTGGAATAAGGATAAGAATTTTGATAAATTAAAAGAAATAGTAAAAAATAAGTCTGTTATCAGTGATAATTATTATTCAAAACTTATTCAATGTTCAAAGATAGCTTTATGTCTTCCTTCAGAAGGTAATATGGACGATATTACTAATAGATCATTAGAAATACCAAGTATTGGTACATTACTTCTTACCAAAAATACTAAAACTCAAAGAGAGATTTTTACTCCAGATAAAGAGGCTGTTTTTTTTAATAATAGTAGGGATTGCATAAAAAAATGCAAAATTTTATTATCTAATAATAAATTGAGAAACATGATAGCAAAAAATGGTAACAAAAAAATTAAAAAAATTAAAAAAAAATTACAGTATAAATATTATTTGCCTAAAATATTTAAAAATTTAATATTGAATCAAAATGTTTGAGACGAAAAAAACTAATAAAATTAGAAATTCAGTCTTTTATAATAATTACATTAAGAACAAAAGAGTCATAGATATAGGTGCTGGTTTAGATCCTATCTCTACTAATGCTGATAGATTTGATATCAATGAGGGAGATGCAAATTTTATATTAAATTATAAAATAAAAAATTCTTATGATACGGTTTATAGCAGTCATTGCTTAGAAGACATGATTGATGCTAAAAAAAGCTTAAGCGATTGGTGGACTTTGGTAAAGCCTGGAGGTCATCTCATTTTAATTATTCCAGATGAGGATTTATATGAACAAGGTATATGGCCTTCATTGTTTAATTGGGATCACAAACATACTTTTACTCTTAAGCAATCCAAAAGTTGGAGCCCCGTTTCTTTAAATATTGAAAATCTTGTTAAGCAACTTCCAGATTCAAAAATTATTTCTGCTAAAATTCAAGATACAAATTACAATTATAACCTACAAAAAAAATATCCAATCCCATAATTAAAGATGACCTTTATCTTCCATTTAGTACAAAAAATAATAAAGATTACTCCTTGGTCAAAAATAAAAACATTACTATACATATTTCTAACAAAAGTATTGCGTCCAGATTTATTGTTACCTAAAGATCAAACTAGATATGGCGCTTTAGCTCAAATAGAAATTATTGCACAAAAGCAAACTTATTAAATCAATCTTGCCATTTACAAATTTTAAATATTAAATTTGACCACGTTAATTGACTTGGTAAATTTGCTAAAAATTTTTTATTAGGCAATTTTAAATACAAATTTTTAATATGAACGATTACTTTTTTTGAAAAATCTTTTTTATTATTTTTAGATATTCTAACCCAAGGATTATTTTTTAAAATTTCAGAAACTCGTGTTTCTTTGTTTATTACTGCCGGTATCCCTCTAACCAACCCTTCTAACACTGGTAAACCATAACCTTGAACTGCTGGAACTAAAAAAAAATTAGCCTGAGATAGTATTTTTAATTTTCTTTTATAAGAAACAAATCCAGTAAAAAAAACATTTTTAACTTTGATTTTATTAACAAGGTTTATTAGTCTTTTTTTATCTGCGCCATCACCAATAATAAATAAATTTATCTTCTTAAAATATTTTAAAAACTTTTTAACTCTTAATAATTTTTCAAATGAATAAATTACCCATTCTAAATTTTTTGACTTTTCTAATCTAGAAATAGAAACTAAGTTTAAAGTATTTTCTCTTTTTTTATTCTGATAAATATTATCTATATTCACCCCATGATAAGCAACTTCAAACTTTTGATTATAATCTTTTAAAAATTCTTGAGCATTTCTATTTGTTGTCGTTAATCTGACAAGTGCATTTGCGATACCTTTTTTGTTAATTTGATGAACGATAATTTTTCTTAAGTAAGAAAAAAAATTTATTTTATTTAGAGATTCATCTTTTTTTAATAGGCTCGGAGGGTCATCTAAATGTAAAATGTAATTTTTGAAATTAATTAAAACAGCAAAGAATGCAGACTTAAATGAATAAAATAAAGCATGTCCTTTATAATTTATTTCAAAATCTTTTAAAAATACTTTTAAATTAATTATTTTTTTTAAATAATTATCATTCCCAAGTTCAATTACTTTTAAATATTTAAAATATTTTTGTATCTTTAATTGATTGCTAAAACACAAAATAACTGGCTGAAGGTTTTTTTTTCTTATATTTTTTGCTAAGAGAATAATGGTCTCCTCTATCCCACCATAGGTGCTAATATAGGGATAAAAAATAAGTACTTTCTTCATTTTTTAATAAAAAAAATTTTATATAAATAAAAAAGCACAATATACAAAATGATTGTCTGTGGTACTCCTCTAAAAAAAAACAAGGCCCAAGTAGAAAATGATGAAAATAATAAAGAATTCAAAAACCCAGTAGAGGTTGACCACAACGAAAAAAATAGAATGGGACTAAATTGATTTTTAATAAAAAAAGAGTCTAAAATACTATATTGAAAAAGTAACAATGGTAAAAAAAATAAAAAAAAGTAATAACCATAATACATTTTAAGAATTGCAAACATACTTCCAAAACTTAAATTTCCACCATAATCTGGATCTAAAAGCTGATAAATTTTCGATGCAACTGTTGTGGTATAATCTTTTTTAGAAAATTTATCGACAAATGGACTTAAAAAAGGAGTTGGTATTATAGATAAAATTTTATTAATTTCAAAATCTTTTAAATTACTTATTTGCGACTCAGTTAAATACTTTTCCGAATAAATAATATTATCAACATAATTAACAACATTTATTCTATTCATAATACTAATTTTATAATAATTTTCTGGAAATAAATCGTGTACAAATAAATCCTGCGATTTTTTATTTTTTTCAAATATAGTAAAATTATCTAAAAAATATCTTAAGGTTTCTGTTGTGGTAAAAGAAGCTCTATATGCTCGAGACTGAAGCATTGTATTAGAAATATTTTCAAAAATAAAGATTGTTAGAAGTAATAAGGGAATAGATAAAATATATCTAAACAAAAGCTTAATGTTTAATTTTACATAGCCAAATAATATTTTCAAAAATATTAAGATAATAATCAAAGAAAAATAATCAAACACGCCTGATCGTGAATTTACTGATAACGAGGTAAACATAAATAACACAATTAAAATAATAATATTAATATAAAAAAAAAAATTTTTTGCGTAATAATCTTTATATAAAAGCAAAATTAAAATTGGTACATTTGCAAAAACTACTAATGCACGGGCAAATATGAGTATGTTATTATTAGGATTATTAAAGAAAAACACCAATACGGATGGCAATAGAATAGAAAAATAACCAAGAAAAAAAAGGAACCTTGGTTCTCTTATGTTAAATTGATCCACTTTTAATTTTACTAAAATATCTGAAAAAAAATATCTAAATTTCTTTAAAAAAAGAATATTTTTATAAATAATATGAGAAAAAATAATATAAATATTACATAAAAATAAAAATAAAAAAGTATTAAATGGAAGGGATAAATTTTTGGACAAAGATTCTAAAAAAAAAGTCTTAAAAAAAAATGCTCGCCCACTG
>Ga0214919_10006819_pt1 | contig 15571 bp, 15 predicted proteins | sample LL1503_MetaG_FD_177994 | JGI IMG/M metagenome (GOLD analysis project Ga0214919, IMG submission 177994) | Freshwater microbial communities from Lake Lanier, Atlanta, Georgia, United States - LL-1503 | ecosystem: Environmental > Aquatic > Freshwater > Lake | place: USA: Georgia | collected... | reverse complement strand
TTGCTTCTAGAGTAAAGTGTGATATAGTAACAGACTTAGTACAGAACAGACGCGGGGTGGAGCAGTCTGGCAGCTCGTCGGGCTCATAACCCGAAGGTCATAGGTTCAAATCCTATCCCCGCAACCAGTAAAAGCCTTCTAATTCAATAAGTTAGAAGGCTTTTTGGTTTTATAAAAGTCACAAAACCATCAAAGTAAAGAGTTTGATGGTTTTTCCATTGTTATTAATTAATTTATTGCTTAATTAAAGTCATAAAATAAAGACTCCTAATTTAAAATTTTAAAAATATGAGCTTAACTTCAGCAAATTTTGTAAGAGATGAATTGAATACCTATTGTCAAGAGCATTTGGGTAAGGGTATTGATGATGTTGGGGATATTCGAAAGTCTTGGGTTTTGATGCGTTATTTTGTTCAGAATATATTACCCACATTAGGCTTTAATGAAGAACTTATTGAACATTTTGATGAGGGTTATGTTGATGGAGCAAATGATCTTGGAAATGATGTTGTAATTAAACTTGGTAATCAAGTTCACTTTATTCAATCAAAATATGTTGGACAAAAAAAGAATTTACCTAATGAAATTATTGAGTCTTGGCATAGAACTTTTGAAAGATTAGATAGATACAAGGGCCATAATAAAATAACAGAAATCCTAAATGAAATTGAATGGGAGAAAGATAATTTTTATCTTTGGTTCATAACTACAGCAAAAATTACTGGCCAAAGTGAACTCGCAAAAGAATCAAAAATAGTCATACCTGACGGCTTAAAAGAAAAAGGATTAACAATTGGTCAAATTGAATCAGATTTTATTGAACAAGCTAGGCTGAAAGAAGAAATAATTAATTCAAAAAATAATATTGTTGAAATTTCAAAAATAACGGCTAAAATTTATCCAATTAAAGAAGGTTCAAAAAGATCGCCTATTATTCAATTTGATGAGCCTGAAGCAGAATTATCCACAGTTGTAATGGTCGTTGATTCTGAACAACTTGTTCAAATTTATAATTCGCACAAAAAAAATATTTTTGCTTTAAATGTTAGGCAGTTTTTAGGTCAAACCAAAAAGAATAAAACCATCAAAGAATCCGCTCAAAATGAACCGCAAAAGTTCTTTTTTTATAACAATGGAGTTTCTGGAGTAGCTGAAAAAATAGAGATTTTTGACGATCACATCAGCGTTACTGGATTAAATATAATAAATGGTGCCCAAACCATTAAATCTCTCTATGAGGCCAGATCTACAACTCCTCAACCCAAAGTTTTATTTAGAATTTCTGAAGTGCGACTTAAAGAAAAAAGAGTTATCTTAGATAATATTATTAGATATAACAATACTCAAAATGAAATAAAAAGTTCTGATTTTCGTTCAAATGATTTTATTCAAAATCAATATATTGAAGAATTTTCAAAATTAAAAAGAGATGGTCTTAAATGTGAATATAGGCCTAAAAGAATTGAGCGAGGTAAAAAATTACCAGATAAATTAATTATCCTAATGCCAGATTTCGCAAAATATTTATTTGCTTTTGAAAAAGAGCCTTACACAGCTGAAGCTAGTGGAATTAATTCTTTATTTTCAATTGATGGTGGTAAAGATAGTTCTTATGAATCTATTTTTGGTAGCAAGGACGAAATAATTCCTAATGATTTATTTCTGTCCAAAGCTGGTACATATTTTCTTTGTTATACCTTTTTAAATAAACTCGCAATAGATAAAAAAACTTTCACTGAAACAGACAAAAAAGAAGCACTTGAACGTGGCACAATATTAATTTACGTTACCTCTAAAATATTAGATCGACTTGAAAAAGATTTACCAAAGTTTAGTAAATATAAACTTTTACAAACTCTAGCAACAAATTCAAAATGGACTCTAGAAGGCACTGACAGTTTAAGTAAGTTTTTGGATCTTTTATACAAAAGATCCTTAACAACTACTCATTACAGATATCGATATGAAACATCTACAAAAAAACCTCCAGCAACACAACGAAGCTGGCAAAGAGGAAAAGAAGGCATTAAGGAAAATCTATTAGATTACATTTCTATTGAATTTGACACTGAAAGTCTTAAAGAAAAATTAAATACGCTTATGGAAGCGTTTGAAATCATCAAATAACTAAGCTAACTAAAACTATCAAAGTAAAAGGCTTTATAGCCAGCGTCTACTTCAACCTTTTTTGTATAGGGTGTTAAGTTCATTTTTTAGATAAAAGTTGCTACTGCTGTATGAGACATCTTTACTCCATAAGATTTATCAAGCCACTTTGAGATCCTACGAAGGCTCATCCCTCGACGCTTCATTACCTTCATTTCCTTAATAATTTTTTGTTGAGTAGGTTCTTTCTCTAGTTTTTCGTCAACAACCATATAGCCGAATCGAGTCTGACCACCAAGAAACTTTCCTTCAGCTTTTTGGACTTGTTTGACTTCCCTTATTCGAGTGGCGATTCTTTCACGCTCAAACGTGGCAAAGGCTGAAAGGATCGTGAATATCACCGATCCAATACCGTCGTTAGTGACATTACCACCTAAGTCTATAAAGTGAACCGATACGCCTCGCTTTTTAAGCTCGTAAAGGGTATTTAAAGCATTTCGAGTATTCCTGAAAGCCCTATCCAACTTAGAAAATATTAAGATGTCGCCTGAAGCGAGCTGATTAAAGAGTTTTACACCCTCTGGGCGCTTTTCAAACTCTAGATTTCCACTTACACCACGCTCTGTAATGAAATTCTCTGGGGGGATATTAAAGTCTTTTAGCGAGGCGTATGAGCTGATCTGCCTTAGTTGTGTTTCGAGACTGTCGCCCTCGTTTGCTTGTTGAAGAGTGCTAACACGAACATAACCATATATTGTCATAAAAACTCCTAAGACTCTGATTTATATGGATATTTTACTTTATTATTGAATTAAAGTAAAGCAAAATCAAGAGGTTAGGTCAAAATATGTAAGGATCGTTTTTAGGCTTAAATTACTTAAGGATGCTACGCTGTAACGAGCTTTACGAAAAGAGTGAATGTATTAGCAACACAATAACCAAATCGGTAATGAAAGCAGGAACCAAGATGGCCAAAGAGAAACTAATTGAAGTAATTAAAAAGTCTCCTCAGAAGGAGTATTCATTTTCCGAGTCAGCCAACTCTATGGTGGTGAACGTAGTTGTAACTTTATAAAAAAACTAAACTTCACCATAGTTCGTGAAGTATTGATGAGCTAATTAGTTTTTTATATGTTGTATATCGGGGGCTCTGAGGAGCAGAACCTAACCTCCCGACTTCGAGTTTAATTGGAGTCTTGAGTTCTACCGCTTTGGATTTAAATCTAACGAGATATTTTCCACTGTCTTGATATGGCGTTATTTCAGCAATTTCTGCTACGTGAGTAACTGCAGAAACTGGTGCTTTTCTATAAGCTGCAATGTATTTAAATTTAGGAATTTCTCGTGAATTGATTCTGATTGCGTACCAACAATTTTCCCCTAAGAACACTCTTTCAAATCCTTCTTTTTTAGCAGGGACAACAATTGTGTCCCATTTGGCATCGGTGCTTGATGTTTTTACACTTTTCTGCTTAACGACTGTTGCGGGAACATCTTTTGCACTAAAGAATGCCTTGATGCCAATCATCGGCAATATCAACAGTACCTCATTAAGGAAGACTGTTGCGGCTGCCTGAGATGGACGAGACATATTAGGTTTATTAGGAGCATTCTTATTCATCAAGATCGCCGAACCAATTTCTTTGGCAATACGCACCAGTTCTGACTCTAGAAACTGCACTTCAGTTTTTCCAATGCCGTGCGAATCTACGAAAAATACTCCCCACGACCAATCCTTTTGTAGATGCTGTTTTAGCCTCACAGCAACTGGATCAGCTTCACCGATATAAACAGTTTCTTCAGCCAAGTCACCAACTAAAATATAAACACCAGGTCGTTGGGCATATTCCTCTTTGATCACTTCGGCAATACTTTCTCTTGGAAAAACGACTCCAACCCCAGACCAGTTAGTCTTTTGGATAATCCTAATACCTTGCGGATCTCCAGTGGTCGAAAAAATCTGGATTGTGAATGGATTACTCATTTTTCATAGTCATTCTTTAAGGAGTCTCAGCTACATTACTTATCATAAACTGAAACTAGGGTTGCGGTTTTTGGATTGTATTTAAACTCTGTTATCGATCCATCTCTGATACGCTTCACAGCCTCGTCAATAACCTGAAGCGGAACGAGAAACCATTCCTTAGGTTTTACTGGGTGCCCAAAACGATCGTGAATTACAAGGTCAAGTTGTGCGGATGCAAAGAGCCGATGGAAAAGAGTCTCAAGTTTTGTTCGGTTAATACCAAATAACTTATAGCTAGCAACCACCTCAACCCCAGCTAATAGATAAGTTGCTTCATTTTCAGCATTATTAATACGTGTTTCTATCTTCCCACCTGTCACTCCGATCTTATGCATTAATTGCCTGTGCTCAGCAATGTAGGGGTGATCAGATAAACTTCGCAAAACGTAAATAGTTCCACTTTCGATATCGTCATCTTGAGGTGTGTCACTAAAAAGTGGACCCACATCAGGGTCAGTAACTCTTCGACCAGCTTCGTCTTTATAAAGCGCACGTTGGAGTGACCGTCTAAGCAGATTACTTTCAGTACCATTGTCGAAAATTACACGAAGTCTCGCATCATTTGCGCCGTATGAGGCTTTTATTTCTTCGCCAACTTCTGCGACGAAAACTAATTGGCCTTTTAGAATAAAAAAGTTTCCAATTTCTACACTAACTTCTTTACCGAAAGGCCTCGTTTGACGAACCCCTTCTCCTATTTCATTCTTTGTCTTTTGGAACAGCGGTTTAAAGCCTTCAAAGTCTTTACACTTTTCTCTGTTGGCAACTTCCTCTGCTGCTTTAATTTCAGCAGTAGATCTTACGTGGGTTAATTCTGAGAGTTCTGGTTTGACAGCAATACCTTCGAGTTCAGCTAGCAACTCATCATCATCTAGTGAATCTTCGCTATTAGTATTTGAAGAGACCGTCCCGTTAAGCAAACCCTGATTATCTATTGGCAAAACAATAGCCCTACATATTTCTTGTTTTCGAATTTGATCTAGCCTTACTGCATATAAACGTTCAAAAATATCTCTATCTTGACCGTGCTTGGGCTCGTTTCCGTATTCATCTACAAATCGTTGAATCTCCTCAAATCCAGCAATTACTCTTTCCTCAAGTGCACTTTTCCCAGCCTTTTTGGCAGGCTGAGCAAAATCGTCTAACTCTGATCGTAGGTCGTCTAGATCAGTCATATCGACCCTCGTCCTTGAATCGAACAAAGGCTGCAGCACCTTCAGCCATTTTCTTTTCCCAAGCGTCTGCAGAACTCATTGAAGGTAAAGATCCACGTTCCTTTTTAAATTTAACAGCTCGAACCGCTAACTCTTTGGCTTCCTCTGGCGATAAATTTGTTCGCTTAGAGGTAATAGCTGCAGCAACTTGTTTGAGACTATCCTCATTCATCGTTTTGGCGAGAATTGCATATGCTTCACTGAATGGATTTATTTGGTCTATTAGATCAATATCTAATTCTCTGACATCCATTGCAAACTTGCGAACGCCGTCAATAAGTGCCGTGTTAACAGCAGGATCGTTATTAACTCCAGCAATATCGGTTAATAATATTTGCTTTGCATACTGTGTAATATTTAAAGCTGCGATTGCGTGTTGACGCACCGCTTCCTGATCTTCTGGCTCGAGTTCAGGAAACTTCTCTTTAATAATTTTTCCCATTTTTACTTGGGTCAATTCTTCAGGAACTAATTCAGAATCAAACAACCCACGCTCTATAGTTGTCTTATCCTGAACAAAAGTTGCAATGACTTCGTTCAAGTCCTCTCGACAAATGCGGACCGCCTCTGGACTCTTTGGCTCAGTTAACCCATTTATTTCAATCTGAAATTGACCTGTCTTTTGATTAAATCCAACATTGCACTTATCTTGCTGATAACCTGTATCACCGTAGTCAAAACCTTCAGATGCTAAATTTGAAGGATTTTTGACTTTGAATTCAAAACGTGGTGCGAGTACCTGCTCCATTAGTAAACTAGCAGCAATTGCTTTTAATGTATCGTTCACGGCTTCAGAAACTGCTTGCTCAGATGCATCTGGTTCAGCAATCAAATTTGTAAAACGAGCCTTTGTTTTTCCTGGAGCATCGCGAGTTGCTCGACCAATGATCTGAACAATCTCCGTGAGACTTGAGCGATATCCAACAGTTAAAGCGTGCTCACACCAAATCCAATCAAATCCCTCTTTTGCCATTCCTAAAGCAATAATGATGTCCACGTGATCACGGTTATGTTTTTGCTTAGGATCTTTTAACGAAGCAGAAACCTGATCTCGTTTTGGTCCTTCATCATCAACCAAGTCAGCAATCCGAAGAGTTTTACCTTCGGGTGTCTTTACTAACAAGAACCCAGTCTCTTTATCAATACCTTCAAAACTACCTAACTCTTGAAGAATGTGATCAACTTCTTTGATTTTATCTTTTGTACTTTCTCGTGAGTTGACATTAGGAATGTGAATAATGGTCTTCTCATTTGGATCAAGTACCTTAAGAATATCGTCTGCGTAAGAACCAGAATAAAAGTAATAGCCAATATCAAGCTCTTTCAAAAACTCATAGCCATTAAGCTGTTCATAGTAGGTATAAGTAACGGTATCAAACTTGGCTTCATCCTGTGGAGCAAGAACAGCATCAGTATCACCACGAAAGTACGAGCCAGTCATTGCAACGATATGAACTTTGTCACGAACAATCATCTGCCCTAGGAATCCGCCAAGTATATTGTCAGGATTAGACGATACGTGATGAAACTCATCTACCGCAATCAATCGATTATCGAAAGCCTCAATTCCAAACTTTTCAACTGCAAAGCGAAATGTTGCGTGTGTGCAGATGAGAATCTTGTCTTGACTAGCTAAAAACGCACCAACAGATTTAACTTTTCCACCATCTTCTCCGGGTGAATTGCAAAGGTTCCATTTAGGCTGAACTACCCAGTCAGCCCAAAAACCAAATTTACTTAGAGGTTCGTCATTAAAGCTAGATCCAATTGACTTTTCTGGAACAACCACAATCGCCTGCTTGAGCCCTTGATTCTCTAGCTTGTCGAGCGCAATAAACATCAACGCCCGACTCTTACCTGATGCAGGTGGTGACTTAATTAGAAGGTACTGCTCACCACGTCGTTCATAAGCGCGCTCCTGCATTTCTCGCATACCAAGCGCATTAGGAGTAGATGATTTCCCATTATGAGAAAAGGAAACTGAAACTGATGGGATGTTTTTTTTTGTACTCATACCGTTATATTCGCTTTGCTTTTATTTGATGGCAATTTTGAAATCATTTTTGCGTACAACTCGAAAAGTTTTTCAAGTCGCTCCGTGTCATTACGGAAGCGTCTGCCAATATAGATGCGCTCAAGCACTTCGTCGTTACGCTCGTGCGCCTCCTTGAGCGATAGGGGCATTTTTGATTCACCGCTTTTAACTTCATACAGATCTGCAAGCGATGCAGGAAAATAGGATTCACGCACAAGCAGGATATGCTTTGCACACTCTGAAAGATCAAACTTATTTTTCTCCGTGAGCACAACCATTGGAAAAGTATTCCACCCCAATGTGTTGGAGTAGGAAAAATCCGAGCGTAAGCGACCACATATTGCAGCTATCCAAGCAAGGTGTAACTTCGATGAAAGAATTGATAAGCACCATAGTTCTGCATTTCCGATGAAGAAAGTTTTATTAGTTGGAATTACAGATTCATTCGCTAGACCGACAGGCAGATACTCCCTGTTCTCGGACGAAACTATTGGAATCAGAATTTTTTGTTTTTCATCACCTTTTCTCTCTCGGAATTGATGAGGTTTATTTGCGAGCTTATTGACTGCTGAATCTTCAGTTTCTAAGCGGGCTTTGCGAACAGATTCAATTCTTTCTTTGACTTCAGGAATATTTTCAAGTACTGGCAAACTTTCATCGTCAATCCACAAGCAAAGTCTTTCAACTCCATTGATGAATTCGGACGACCCAAGAAAACGTTTGATAAATTTCTCAGAAACACCAGCTAATTTAAGTTCTTGAGCCTCTTGCGGATCTAGTATCAAGCCTGCTGATTTTGAGTAATACACTCCGTAATCCATAACGGCTTGCGTGCTTATTGGCTGCCGCGATGCTTCAATAAAGTCAATTTTATGATCTGTCAAATAGGGATTGATGTTTTGAACAATTCGACTATCCTCGCCCGTTATTAAGTACCTATCTCCAACATTATTTGAGTCAACGCCGACGATGATTACAGTTACCCCTGCTCGATTTTTTGCGAGATTAGCCCAAGTAAAAGAAGTATGGGCGAACCTTATCCGGTAGCCCTGACGTTGGAGAATTTCCCAAGTAATAGGAACTTGCTGGCCTTGACACAAGCTATTCGTAGCGACAAAAGCAAAAGAAGCCTTGGAAAGCTTGCTGTACTCCGCAGCTTTTATTAACCAAGCCCCTACATAGTCAACGTTCTTCCACTTTTTTGTGTAACGTTGGAAAATATTTTCCAAATCATCTTTTTGCTCAGGCGTTTGTTTTCTTGTGCCGGTAAATGGTGGATTTCCACAAATATACGTTTCACCGCCCTCATTTTCAAAATCAATCTGTGCCTGATCAAGTGGCGTACTGAAGAGATCATCGCCAACTAACTTAATGACAGTCCCTGTTGGTGGGCAAACGCTAAACCAATCAATGCGCAATGAATTTCCGCAAGTAATCCAGTTCTTTGAGTCGAGTGGCAGGAAGACCGCTAATGCTTCCTTTTGTCCTCGATAGAGTAGATCGCACTGATATTCAGCGATTACTAAGGCAAGTCTTGCAATCTCAGCTGAGAAGTCTCGAATTTCAATTCCACGAAAATTAGTCAATGGAATATCACTAGCTCGCTTTATCTCTCCACGCCGTTGATTTATGGTGTTCTCAATCTCTCTTACCTGCTTGTAGGCAATGACCAGAAAGTTGCCCGAGCCACAAGCCGGATCGAACACCCGAATTCTTGAAATACGTTTGCGAAGGGTAAGCAACATTCGTAGGTTGTCGCCAGCTTCTTCAAGTTGTTTTCGCAAATCATCCAAAAACAAGGGATTAAGCACTTTAAGAATATTTGGCACACTTGTGTAGTGCATACCCAGTTCGCCACGCTCTTCATCATCCGCAACAGCTTGAATCATCGAACCAAAAATATCAGGATTAATCTTTGTCCAATCTAATCGACCTATGTGCAATAGGTACGAACGAGATATTTTGCTGATACGTGGCACTTCCACACTACCAGAAAACAATCCACCGTTGACATACGGGAACTCATCTGCCCAGCGAGGCAACTTTGCGCTCTGACGATTACTAATATTAGTGTCCATCGTACGGAAGATTTCGCTGATAACTTGATGCGTGTTTGAGGAGTCACGCTCACTCATCTTTTCTACTGTAGTGGTAAACAATCTTTCACCACTAAAGATGTCTGTATCTTCTGCAAAGAAGCAAAAGATTAACCGAGCCATCAAATGGTTCATCTCGTGACGACGATCGGCGGTTCCCCACTCGGGATTATCTTTCAGTAGCTCAATATAAAGTCTGTTAAGCCGACTGGTTGCCCTGATGTCAAAGGAACTTTCACGAATTTGCTTAACTGTTGAGATGCCCGCAAGTGGTAGAAAAAATCCAAATTGATCTGGAAAGTCTTTAAAAGCGCAAGCCCTTGTTTCACCCGTTTCCAAATCTTCTGCTTCGAAAGTTTCGCCGTCAGTTGCAACAATAAACTTAACTTTTCCCTTAGTCGTTGCAGGACTGTTTTTTAGTGAATTAAGAAGATTGCTGACATTGCCAGATTCAGCAGTAGCTATGTGGACATTATTTGCTTGTAGAACTCCGCCTAGATCCGACTTGTTAGACGTGCCGGAGCGCAGTCGCTTAATAGTTGTTTCTTTGTTCCCAAAAGCGATTAAAAAGGAATAGGGAAACTCAACTCTATCAAATGGAGCCTCTGAAAGATCTGTGACTGCTTTTTCAATTTCAATTGCATTCATTGTGATTGGATCAGTTTTGATTTAATACTCAAAGTCAATACACTTCATCTTAGATACTTTGCAGACTATTATCGTTATTAGGATTGATCCATTTTATGACATATGCTTTAATCTAAGGAAATAATCCTTTGGAAACATTCTCAATTCTTTTTTCCACCCTAGTCAGGTAACGCTTAACTGTAGCTCCTAGGTTATTCTTCTTATCAACAAAATTGAGATCATTTGGCCCAGTCTTGTTGGCAAGTTGAAACTTGGGCATTTCATTGCCGATTTCCCATAGTTTTAAATGAGGGTTTTCCTTCGCGAAATCATAAACTCGTAAAGCAGTTTTTAAAGCTTCGATATTAGGTTGACCCTCAAATCGGTATTTTGCTCTACTTTTCTTTGCTAATTGCCTACCTCTTTGTCCTTTATGACTCTGATCTAGTAAAACCTTAAACCTTTTTTCTAAGAGATTCTTTGGCAAATTTAGTGGAAACGTAATAGTTAGAGATTCCTTTGAATTAGTTGCCAACTCTCCCTCATTCAAAATTCTGATAGATTCTTCAACTGGGGGTTCCGCAAATAGCATTGCTCCTCTATTACCATCAAGCCACCATCTTTTAAAAGTTTTGGTTCTAATATCGCCAAAATCGTTATAAAGTTTTGCCAACTTACCCTCACCGCCGTTTTCACAGCAATCGAGGTAATCCTGATTTCTTTTTAGATACTCCCACCACCAGTAATAAACCGAACTTTCCCAAGCAGATTTTGGCTTAGGGCTTTTATCCGTACCAAAAGTTGGATGTTTGTACGGGAAGTGTTGATGGTGAATTATTTGAGCATCTTTCATAATCAGAATAATAGCATATTTCTTAACACTTTAAATACAGCTTATTTAAACAAAAATTCAATTTTAATGACAAAAGGAGGATAGTAGTACATATGGATACGGGAGTAATAAAGCTCGTAAAACCCATAATTTATTAACTTTAAAAAGGAATTAAAAATGAATATTGAACAAATGAATTTATTAAGCGAAGTAGAAATTAAAGAAGCAGAAGTAACTCAAGAATTGGCTGATTCAAGAGACAGATATCTTGACGCTAGGATTGACTACGAGCTATCTCTTAGAAAGTTCTCTTTATTTAATGTTAAAAAATGCCCTTGCTGTTTTAAGGGCTTCTATAAGGATAAAGAAAATGAAATTATTCAAGAATATGCGAATGGTGATTCAGAGCCAAATGAAATTGAAGTCCTTGAAAGAATGGCTATGACTCCTGTTTTAGATAGCCACGATATTGATGACCACAGTGATTCCAATTAATAACCAAAAGGAAATAAAAAATGACAACAACAATTGAAATGTTTAACGAATATACGGTTTTCAGAAATTGGATATTCGAAATGCTATCTAAACGCAAAACTCAAAAAAGTAGAGATGCCATTATCTATTTGATCCATATGGTGTATGTGGGATTTTTGAAATATCACTTAAAGTTAGGTGTTAAATTATTTTTAGAAGAAGCATCGCAAGAAGTTTTTGGAAAAAACTTATCGAGGCTTTATAAAGACCTTGATGAGACAGGTATTCAAAACATTAATTGTCTCTTATTTCACGAAAAATTGAATAAAACTTTTCGAAATTTTGAAAATAAAGATAAATTTGAATCTCAATAATCTATAAATAATTTTACATACGTTTTACCAAGAAAAATCTAGTGTATAGATGACCTTGAGTCCCCACTAGATTTTTCTTGAACAACTTGGAAATAGCTCCCGTCTTAGGTCAACGGTATGACCTTACTTTATCTAAAAATACCTAATAAAGACTAATAAATGAAACCTGAATACTTGGAACCGTGGAAACAAATCTATCCTACAAAAAATGAACTACTAAAGGCTTGGTCTGATTGGTTTGATTCTAAATCTGATGAGTGGACCCTTTTTACTTTAACTGTAGTCTTTAAATCGGGTGGACTTAAGCCAAGACCTGATCGCTGGGAATCTGAATATAGGACTAGAGTACTTCAAAAGATAAAGCGAGCCCTAGAACCGAAACAAAAGAACCAAACTAACGCTATTCCTTATGAGGAGTTCTTTTATTACGAAAAGGATGACTCCTCATTCTTTAGAATATCCAGGTCACATAAACCCCATCATATTCACGCTCTATTACCCATCAAGAAGTCTCAGGTTAATAGGTTTTGGTCTATTGACAATTCTGACCTAAAAGAACGACTTCATAAAGATATCTACTCAATAGAAACGATCCAATCGGTTTTAGTAGAACCAGTTAAGACGACTCATTCTATTAATTGGGTTAAGTATCTTCTAAAAGGCAAGCAGATTTAACTTATGTAAAAAATGACTAAATATATAAAACCACTAAAAAGGAGTGTATACGTGAATAACAAGGTCTTAACTAGAAATCAAATCTTAGGTGTTCGAACCACTAATGACTTTATCAATAAGTTTGATGATTTATGTGATCGGCTTGGATATAACCGATCTGAGGTGATTAGATACGTCTTAAAGAGGTTTTTTAATGAACACTTTAATAACCCTCAGAACTTTCAAAAAGTACGTAAAGAAATGTTTTGATGAAGGGCTTTAGAAACTGGCTAAAAATTTACAACCAAAAAAGGATAAGAATGGCAAGCAATCAAACCATCAAGGAAGTGGAACGATCGGGAACGCTAATTACAAAGGAAAAACTTCTAGATTTGATCAAGAAATCCCCGAACCAGTCGTTCACTTATTCTCAGAACCCTAATACAAAAGAAGCTGTTGTTTTAGTGAATTTATAGAGAGTGCGATCACTACGTTTTAAAAATAATCTAAAGTTTTTAAAAATAAGTTAATCTATGTTTTATGATTATCCAAACAATAGACATATATCAAATTTTTCTGGGGGTGTATGGCTTGGGAGTTACTGTTCTTATTGCTTGGGGGATTTATAAGAAAGTTTTTCCTGTTAAAGACTTAATTGAATTAATAGCTATCGTTTCAGCTATCTTTTTTTGGCCGATTGTTTTAATTGGCACATTTGGCTATTTTTTATTATTGGGAATATTAAGAATTCCCAATAATTTTAGATATAAAAATCTTCTTCGAAAAACTTATGATATAAATTCTAATTTAAAAATAAGTAGGGTAAAACTAGATGAGATATTAGATATTTGGAATGAGATTTCAACTATTGAAGAAATTGATCAAGTTCAATCTGAATTAATCGAAGCATTAAATTCAATCAAAAATCTTGAGTCCAAGATTAAAGCAAACAGCAAAAAACTACAAGAAATATTCGTTAGTCTAGGTGGTGTATCTAAGAAATTTGAAGATCCATATAAAAATGAATTTTATGTAGTTGGTAATTTAGAGGTACCCCAAGATGCTAAATTTTTTAATCTTAACTATCAATTAGACAAATATTCTAATGGTCAAATTAATCTCTCTCTCAAAGAAGAAGATCTAACTCACCATCTTCTAGATATTAATCCCAAGCTTTATGCTCCTAGTAGCGATGAGCACGGTAATGACATCCAACTAAGGTTCAGGATAATTGAAAGAGACAGCGAAAAAGAAGAGTGGAAAAGTATTTTTACTAACGCATTTAAAAAAGGAATTAAAGTAATCGATAAGAATCTACAGGCAAGGGTTCTTGGAGCAATTCTAGAAATTTTAGAAAATCCAATTACTGTCAAAGGTGACACTATTAAGCCGCTAACTTCCGAGTTCAAGGGTATGTGGAGATATAGGATAGGAGATTATCGACTCGTATATTTACCAAAAACCGATAATCGGCAAATTCTTTTTGTTGAATTTGCCTCTAGGGGGCAGATTTATCATTAAACCCCTACCTCATCCTGATTAAAGTCATCATCTTCAGAGTCTATTATTTCTTCTTCGACGGCTACTTTTTTCTTTTTAAGAGTAGGTAAATAAGAGTGAAGCTGTCGTCTAGATAAATCTGTTGTTAAATGCGCCCCATAAAATTGCTCAATGACACCTTGTGAAGTCCTAGCGTTCTTAGCGAGAATCAATGAATCTACGTTAGACCGGATTAATCTAAACATAATAGCCGTATGGCGAAGGCTATAAAGTTGAATATTTTTACCTGTTAATTCTTTAAGTTTTGATTCTTTTAAAACCTCACGAAATAACTTGCCCCAGTTGCCCATCATCGTAGCTCGGTTTTCATATTCAGGAAAGAATACATAATCATCAGGCTTTAGATAAGGAGATCCTTTAAGGGCGTCTAAGGCTTTCTTTCTTTTATCAACGCCATACTTGTCTTTACCTGTAATAGCTTTTGCCTTGGACATTTTTCGGTCGTGCTCTTTTTTTCTAAATTCAATTAATTTTTCATAAGCTGGAACAATCTTTGGCATTGCTTGAACTGGGTGAGCTGTAGTCTTTGTGGCGGGATGATTTAGAACTAACCACTCCACTTTTCTACCGTTTTCATCGGTCTCGCTTTTGTGCTGAATATGTTTATGCTTGAGAACCTTGATATCGGTTGGTCTTAAAAAAGCGTTAATCATAAATTTATTGAGCCACTTCAATTCCTCTGTGATTGGTAGTCCCCTAACCATTGCTCCAGCCTTTTCTAGTCTTATAACTGCATTATTAAGCCTTGTATATTCGCCATTAGTTAAGTAATCTCGCTTTTCCTTAGTCTTTAATCTTTCAGTAAGTTTAGGAAACGGAGGAATGAACTTAATGACGTTTCCTTGGATAGCGTGTTTGAAGATTTTGCTAACCAAGGTTAAGTATTGTTTCTTGGTAGCAGGAGATAAGTCTTTCTTAGTTAACTCCTCCATCATTTTGGATAAATCAGAATACTCAATATCCGATATGAGTTTTTCACCAAAATGTGGGATTAAGAAATTCTCGATCTTGCCCTTGTCGTTTTGATAGAGGCTTTTCTTAGCCATTGTTTTCTCGTAATCCAAGAGAGACAAGGCTAAACCTGAAAATAGGCGTGTTTTAGTCTTTGAACTAGGACTTATCCCTTTATTCTGAAGCGCATCGTCGTAGAGCTGTTTAGCAAAAGCTTGAGCCTCTTTACGAATTTCAGTTTTAGTGGACTTAACAATGTATCGGTCATACATATAGACTCTAGACCACCAATACCGTGAGCATTCCACCTTAAAAATGACCAGCTTTTCTGGCATTTTAGGAATAGTTTCCATCGATCCAGGTATGATTTTTGAACTTGCCACGTCCTTTTTAGCCCCTATTGACTTTGATGCTCACATTGATGCTTTAGCAGATATAGCTATTATACCCTTATATCGTATGGGCCATAAAGTCTTGTCCTTCGGCATTTGCCCCCTCATAACCCGAAGGTCATAGGTTCAAATCCTATCCCCGCAACCAATAGTAAAAAGGCTTCCAAGGCAAATCACCTTCGAAGCCTTTTTCTATTTTAAAGCCATGCAAGTACTATGTAAGCAATATA
>Ga0214919_10006818_pt1 | contig 15572 bp, 10 predicted proteins | sample LL1503_MetaG_FD_177994 | JGI IMG/M metagenome (GOLD analysis project Ga0214919, IMG submission 177994) | Freshwater microbial communities from Lake Lanier, Atlanta, Georgia, United States - LL-1503 | ecosystem: Environmental > Aquatic > Freshwater > Lake | place: USA: Georgia | collected... | reverse complement strand
CTAAATAACTAGGATCAAAAACAATAGACGGAGCAGCAGAAAAATCAGTTGAAATACTTATTGATTCGGTATTTAGTAATTCTCTTAAATTATGAATATTCTTTTCTACTATTTCTTGAAAAAAAATTTTATGAAGTGCTAAATATTTTTTTTCTCGAATAAGTAATACGTTTATTAAATCATTCAAGGTGTCATTCAATTGAAAAGAAACTGTTTTAAAAGCACTTACCAATGCCTGGGTTTTATTGTCTGTTATTTTTTCTGGTTCTAATAGGTCTAGGATTGATAGTAAATTAGTAACTGGCGCCCTTAAATTATGAGAAGTAATAAAGCCAAATTGTTTTAAATCAGCGTTCGTTTTTAACAACTCTTCAATCAATATGTTTCGCTCTTCTTCTTCTGTTTTTCTTTTTGTAATATCTCGGTAATTTAACACAACTGCCCTTACAGCTGAATCCTCTATTAAATTATAAAAAGTAGATTCTAACCAACGATACCCTCCATTAGGAATTTTATATTTAAATTCTAATAATTTAATTTCCCCTGGTTTTTTTACCACTTCTAAAAAAGTGTTAATTACCGCAGCTCTATGGTCTGGATGCAAAAATTCAACTCTAAAAAAGCCATCATTTTCAGCCCAGTTAAACCCAATTATTTCTTTGCCAAATGAACTAATGTCTTGAATATTTCCATTTGCACCAATTAATGCAAATCCATCTGTGCTATTTGCTATAATAGACCTGAAGCGCTTTTCACTATTCGAAATAATAAGTCTCGATTTATTCCGTTCAATACCGTAACTAATACTTTTTTGTAGGATGGTGGCACTTACTTCGTCTTTTACCAAATAATCTTCTACTCCAAGTTTGAGTGTTTCAATAGCTAGCTGTTTATCATCCCTACCAGTTAATACAATAACAGGCGCAGCTTTTGCTAGGCTTAAAATTTCAAGAATTGAAGTCGTTCCATTACTGTCTGGTAATGACAAATCTTTTAATATAACATCGTATTCGTTTTTTCTTAATGATACTAATGCTTCTTGTACAAGACAACAATGTGTTATTTCAACAGAATTGAAAATCTCAGTTAAATAATCTTTAACGAGCAAAAAATCGCCTTCATTGTCTTCTATAAGCAAAACATTGAATTGTTTAACTAATTGCATTGTTTAAGATTTAATTCAATTGTATATTTTAAAAGTAATTTATTTATTAAGATAAATAAAAACACTTGTTACGAACTACAAATTAAGCATTAAAAACCATCTGTAATTTAGCAGGCGTTAAAGGCTTTGAAACAATATCTAATTCCATTGCGTATTTTATAACTTTTAAAACAAATTGAATCAGAAAAGAATGATTGAATGGCCATATAGCGTTTGAAAATATTACTTAACGGAAATTGGTGAAAAAGTTCCAAAAAACGTCCATGCATTCAAATTTGGCATATTAATATCAATGAACAAAAACGCTTAAAAATCGCATTACATTTTATTATAATATTATTTAGCATTTCAATTACATTTTCTGCATGCTCCAATTAACAGATTATACTTGTAGGATTCTTTTCGAATCAGTTATTAATTAATACAATCTTGCAAACAAGCTTAGATATGCAAGTCAAATTCAAAATGTTTATTTTTATTAACTTTTATTGCAAAAGAATAAAACAGGATAAAAAAAATTACCTTGCACTATCAAAGTATATATAAAGATGAAGTTGCTATGATACCTTTAGTAATGTGTGTTGATGACGACCCAATATTGTTAATGCTAAATGAATTAGTGTTAAAAGAATACGCATTTTGTAATGAGCTTATTAAAATTGAAAGTGCAGAATTAGCATTGGAGTATTTTAGTCAGCAATCTCAAAAACCATTATCAGAAGCCGTTTTACCCAATATTTTATTTCTTGATATTAATATGCCTACAATGGATGGTTGGAAATTTCTAGATGAATTTACAGAAACTTTTCAGCCATTCCATTCAAAAGTATCTATTGTAATCCTTTCCTCTAGCGTTAATCCTGCTGATATTGAGAGGGCCAATAAGCACCCATTGGTCATTGGCTTTATGCCAAAACCAATGGGTGATAAAGAATTAGATGAGCTAAAAAAACACCCCGCACTTTCTTTGTATCTATAATTTAAATAATGCCGATTGCGTGTTTTAATTTCTATTATTTTAAAGTAGCAATTGGCTGAGGATCCATATCTGTGAATTCTTTGTTTTCACCTGCCATGCCCCAAATAAAACCATAACTAGCAGTTCCAACGCCAAAGTGCATACTCCATGGTGCAGAAATAGCCACTTCATTGTTTGCAATTACCAAATGCCTGGTTTCTTGTGGCTCTCCCATAAAATGCATTACGCGATGATCGGGATGCACATCAAAATAAAAATAAGCTTCCATTCTTCTAGTATGTGTATGTGGAGGAACTGAATTCCAAACGCTTCCAGCTTCTAAAACAGTTAAACCCATCACCAATTGACAACTTGAAATTCCGTCATTGTGAATGTATTTGTAAATAGTACGTTTGTTAGAAGTAGCAATATCTCCAAGATTTACTGGAGCAGCTTCTTCTTTAGTCATTTTTCTATTAGGATAAGACATATGAGCCGGAGTAGACAATAAATAAAAATACGCAGGGGCATTTGCATCAACACTTGAGAAAGAAACATTATTGGTTCCTTTACCTAAATACACCGATTCTAAACGACTAATTTGATAATCAATTCCGTCTGCAGTTACAATGCCAGCACCACCTACATTTATAATTCCAAGTTCGCGTCTCTCTAAAAAATAGGCAGCTTTTAGTTCCCCTTCATTAGGCAAACTGATACTTTCTTTTAAAGGAACTGCACCACCAATAATCATTCTATCGTAATGAGAATATACAAGTTCAATAGCACCAGGCTTCATTAAATTTTGAATTAAAAAATTATTGCGCAGTTCATCTGTAGACATTTTACTGGTTTCTACAGGGCTATTTTGGAATCTAATTTGCATGGATATTTTTTTTAAAAATGATTGCTGTAATTAAAGCAAATTTAATAATAAAAGTTTGTATTGCTGATTTGCATTGGTTTTTATAAAATCAAAACATTCGTTACAGTGGTATTTTGTATGAGCACTCAACAAAATAGGATACCCATCAGTAAAACTATATGGCCTAATTTGTTGTCCAGCAGTCCATTCTTTTTTTTGTATTAAAAAAGGCATCAATGCATCAAATGCTTTACTCAATGATTTACCGGAACTTGTTTTAAGTTGCCAAAGATTAATATTTGTTTTTTCTGAAAGTTGTGCAATTACAGTAAAGGCATTTAAAATAAACGCAGAATAATGAAAAGAAGTGGTTCTTGCTAATTCTAATGGAAAAAAACCATTGGAGTCTTGTTGTAAATCTAAGCGGTTTGCTGCCCGCTGTACAATTTTATTTGCAAGATTTGTACTATCTACATATAATGCAATGGCTAATGTTTGCGCATCATACCAAACCCCATGATTATTTGGAGCATTCATTTCGTCTTTGCCTATATCACTTGTTTGTATCCAATTTAAAAAATCAGCAAACCAAGCTTTCATCTCTTTTTGATTTTGAGCAGTCCAATACTTAGACGTTTTTATTAAGTTAATACCATCAATCACAAAAATAAATTGTCTGGTATCAATTAACCCTTCCGCCCTTCCTTCTACAACACCCTTCACTGCTTGACCATATTTTAAATTAGGATTCATTTTTGTTGCAGGGTCTAAAAACCAAACTTGTAATAATTTACTAGCATGCTTTGCATACTTTTCGTCTTGTGAAAAATAATAAGCAAGTGCCAATAAATTAATATGCTCACAGAGTACGGGCATATGTTCTTTATCGGGATAATTTTTTACTTCTGGATTTATTTCGCCGTCTTTTCTAATATAGGGCAATCCATTTGCAGTAGCAGGATTAGGCCACCAATAAGGCGCAAGACTCATATAGTCATGTTTGTCTCCGCTTGGAGGCAAATCTGTTTTGCCCATTACACTCACTGGTAAATAGTTCAATAATTTATCTGCATCTTTCAGTAGCTGTAAATAGGCAGGATATAGTTCTGAATCTTTTGCTTGAATCTTTTTCTTTTTCTGTGCGATGGTATTGAAATCAAGTACAATAATATCAGACTTAGACAATTTAATTTGTGCCATTAAATTTTGACTCAATAAACAAATAAAAAATAAACCTATAATTTTTCTATACATATAATTGTTGTATTGTTTTTTACGCCTTTTATTTTTCTGTTCTAAAACAAGGTGCAGGCAAGCCTTCTTTATTGTATAAGTTTGCACCTATAGGATTATCTGCCCAAGCATACCTAACTGCGGTTGGATAAAGTATATCCTTATTCGAAACGACTACTGTATTTCCAATTATTTTAGCTGTAGCCCAAACGAATTTTTTAGTACTATCTGAAATGGCAAAATGATTTAACTCAGTTGTATTTTTTGCAACCAATCCAGAACCTATATTATTAAAACTAAGTATAATTTTATTCCCATCAATTTTCATTGATTGATAGGTTGGCCCTTCAGATACAATATCTGATTCTTTGTACGCAATTTTTTGTGCAACTAAAGCCAATCGCCTACCCACTTCTGATTTATTCATTGGATGGACATCGTTCCATTCGCCTATATCATTGGTTACCGACATTCCTGTATTAGGCAATGAAAGTGTTTCAAACTGCGCCTCTTGTAGTTCTGCCAATTTACTATTTGCAGGTAATGGCTTTGAAGGATTGTTATTGGCTAGTTGTACATAAAGAAATGGAAAATCTCCTTGGTTCCATTCTTTTCTCCAGCTATTAATTAGTCTGGAAAATATTGTTCGATATTCTACAGCACGGCTAATATTTGATTCGCCTTGGTACCAAATAACTCCTTTAATACCATAGCCAATTAAAGGCTCAAGCATACCATGATACATAGAAGCAGTCTGATCTTGAAAACGCGTAACGTCTTCTCTATTCAGTGGAGGGATGGTTGTGCCAACTTTGTATTTCCATTCTCCTTTTAAATCAATGATACTATCGCCTACTTCCATTCGATAAGGTTTGTCTTTTATAAACCCTGCATTACCAGATTCATTTACAATTCTTAAGGTGATGGTATTAATTCCTGGCTTTAAAAGATTAGCAGCAATTGAATATTTTCTTGGTGCATATTTGTTTGAAGTAGTTCCAACAAGTACCCCATTAAAATAAGTGTAATCCTTCATAATAATATTGCCCAATCTTAGTAGTGCATTCTTGCCAAGCATAGAAGGTGTTATATTAATTTCTTTCGTTAGCCAAACAACACCAGATTCAACTCCTTTCAATCCTTGCTCTTGCCAAAAATTAGGCATTTGAATAGGTTGCCAATCGGTATAGTTGGTAGTGACCGCCTGCCATTTCTGCTGCAATCCTAGATCTGATTTATTGATTTTATCATTCCATTCATCAGCTAGCAATTTATCTTTTTTACTGATTGATTTAACAAGGCTACTATCTTTAAATTTTATTGAAGGATTGTAATATGCAGGAAAATCTTTTAACTCAGTTTCATTCAACCATGCTTCTGCTGGTGTACCGCCATAACTACAATTGATGAGCCCAATTGGCACTTTGTATTTATCATATAAGTTTCGAGCAAAAAAATAACCGATTGCTGTAAAATTCAAAACGGTGTTAGGATTAGCCGACTCCCAGCCTTTATCGGATTCAATATTTGTAGCAGTATTAAAACCGATTCTTCTTTTTACCAAAAAATGCCTTATTTGGTCATTGGCAGAATTACTTATTTCTGTTGGATATTTTTCACTGGCTTTAAATAATTCATATTCCATATTCGACTGCCCAGAACAAAACCAAACATCCCCAATTAAAATATTTTCAATATTGATTGTATTAGATCCTGTAATGGTTAATACATAAGGACCTCCGGCAGTTTGTGCAGCTATATTTATTCGCCATTTTTTATCTGCACCTGTTACTGTTCGATATTTTTTTCCTTTGAATTCAAGAGTAATTTTTTCGGCATTATCGGCCCATCCCCAAATGGATATTGATGCATTTCTTTGAAGCACCATTCCATTACTAATGAATCTTGGCACCGTAATAGTTGCAAATACTGTATTTACAACAAGACTCATTAAAAAAAATAGTACGATCCTTATCGAATTCATTGCAGGTTTATTTTTTAACCTTTTTAGTTTTGTTTCCGTGCCTTCCATCCCCGCCTGCATTATCTATAATACCACCTGCGGGATTTAAATTATCTAATACTTTTTTTAACTGGGTATAGGCGTCATTTGCTATTTTATTATTTGAATAATTTGTCACTAATTTTTCTTCAAATGGCGCATTACTCATATCATACAACTCATTATTATTATTCAATTTCCATTTGTCGCTTCTAACATACCATCTATTACCTAACTCACAAAAAATCCAATCTCTTGGTTTTCCTTTTTTACCTAATAATTGTGGCAAGAAACTTTGCCCATCCAAAATATTTTTTGTTGGTAATGGAGCACCAGCAACATCTGCAAAAGTTGGCAACAAATCACTTGCATCAATTAATGTTTCTGAAACTTGATTGGGGGTAATTACGCCAGGCCAATTTGCTATAGTTGGAACCAACCCACCGCACTCTAGCATTTCACCTTTTTTACCAGAAAGTTGTTTTCCATTTATGGTACCGCGTTTTGCATACAGGCTAGCTGTTCCATTATCGCCCATTAAAACAATTAATGTATTTTTTCGTAATCCTAAACTATCTAATGTTTTTAAAAGTTTCCCCACTAACTTATCCATATAAGCTATATTATCGGCATAAACATCTCCACCGGGTTTACTATCTGGGGTTGGTAAAATTTCACTGTGTACTTGCGCCAAAGAATAATACAAAAAGAAGGGTTTGTTTTTATTTTCTGATACCCAATTAACCATGTGATTGTGCAATAAATCGGGCATATAGTTTTTGCCTAATGATTTGTCTACACCATTTTCTGTATAAATTTCTTCTTTGCCTTTTGCTTGATTCCAATACACACCACTTCCTTTAAATCGGATATAATCATCAAACCCAAAATCGGAAGGATTCAAAGGCAATTGCCCCCATTTGCCAATCATCGCACTTACATATCCAGCCGATTTTAAAACAGTAGGCATCATCACTTCTTCTGAAGGCTTTAAATTAGCACACATATCTTGATTAACAGCGCCTGTTCTAAATGCATAACGTCCTGTTAAAATCAACGCTCTTGATGGTCCACAAAGCGGTGCCGTGTAACAGTGCTGAAACCTGATACCTTCTTTTGCCAATTTATCAATAATTGGCGTGTGATTGCTATCCGAACCATAAGCACTAACATCACCAATACCTAAATCATCTGCAAGGATATAAATGATATTAGGTTTTGAAACGGCGGTTGTTTTCTTTGTTTTAGTTTGTACAGCATTATTATTCTGTGCAAACACTATAGTTGATATTGCCATTGCAATAAATAAAAGACTGCTGTATTTCATGTTGTATAAAATTAAAATTGATTGAAATAAAACGTTAATTAATCAGCAGAAGTCTTCCAATGAGTGGAATCACCTTTAAACCTTGTAAGTGCTTTCCATTCTGTTTCCATTCCTTTGTCGCCTTGCTGATCCATCCATTTTTTTAATTCAACAAATAATTTGTCTTTTACTTTGGTTAAAGACTGGTCATTCACTAAATTTTTCAACTCGTACTTATCTGTTTTTATACGATACAATTCAAATTCAGGACGGTTTCTGTATAATACTGCATGCGCATAAGCTTCTGGATCATTTTTTGTTTTTTTAAGCCATCCCTCATACAATTTATTTCCAAGCTTCGATTCAGAACAATAAAATGGATCGTTATAATTGATATTCCAAATAAGTTTATACTCGTGATCTTGTATTGACCTAACTGGATATGCATCGGATCCGTTTTTTATTCCCCTTGTAGTATGAACACCATATACATAAGAACGAATTTCTTTATTAGTTCCTTTTAAAGCGCCTAAGAAACTCTTGCCATCTAATAGCATTGTTTTTTCTGTATTGCCTCTTAACGATTCAGGATTACCCCCTACAGCTTCATATAAAGTTGGAACTACATCAATGTATTGTGCTAAAATTTCAGTTCTAGTGCCCGGCTTAATAGACTTTGGCCATCTTGTTATGTATGCCGCTTTTAAGCCCATATTGTAACAAGTCCATTTTCCAAATGGAAGAGAGGTTCCGTGTTCACTTGCAAAAGTAAAGATGGTATTATTGGCATTTTTATATCGATCCACCATATTCATACAATAGCCTACTAAACTATCGGCATAAGTAATTTCGGCATAATATTTTACCAAACTTTCTCTGGTTTCTTTGGTATCAACCATGTAAGGAGCAATGTGTAAAGCCTCTGCTTTGTATTGATCTTGATTTCCGCGTGTCCACGGGCCATGCGGTTGATTGGTTGCAACTACTAATAAATAAGGTTTGGTTTTGTCTTTGTTAATCCATGCTTCCGCATCTGAAAGATTAATATCAATTCCTTCACCATTGTCACTATCTCTTCCGCCAAGGTATTCGAATGGAAACGATTCAATTGGAGCAGTATGTCTTTTACCAATTAACGCAACCCTATAACCTAAATCTTTAAAGTGATGAAAAATACTAATTACATTATCATATACTTTAGAATGATTGGGATAACTACCATTTTTTACAGGAAAAATTCCGGTATACAAACTTTGTCTGGTAGGTCCACACATAGCAGTTGCATTATTCATATTATCAAAACAAATTCCTTGCGAGGCCAGTTTAGATAAGTTAGGCGTTTTAACATCTGGATTACCATAAGGCTCACAATCAACAGAAGTCATATCATCTGCTATAAAAAAAAGTACGTCGGGCTTTTTCTCATTTTTTTGAGCAGTTTTTAAAACCGAATTCAATTGATTAATTTGATTCGATTTTACAACCAATGGTGTTCTTGTTTTTTTAGGGTCAGATAAAAAAGAACTAGCAATCAAAAGCACAAATGCTGCTAATGAAATTCCAAATACAGATACTTTGTTCATACTCATAATATTTAATTTTTTGATTCCCAAGGCCATGGTTTCACTTTCATTCTAATAGCTTCGCTCTCCCATTTTGCAGACAACTCTTTTACTTTTTCAGGATATTTGTTTGCTACATTATTTGTTTCTGATGGATCATTATCTATATTATATAGTTCCCAATTATTATCAACTAATGGAGAAAATATTTTTTTCTTTTGGGTTTTTGAAACTAGTTTCCATTCATTCATTCTAAGCGCCCTATTTGCTGCATGTTCCCAAAAAATAAATTCTCTAGCAATTGGTTTGTTGGTAAATGTTGGCACCAAACTCTTTCCTTCATAAGGTTGAATCGTATGGCCATTAAATACAGTTGGATAATTCAATCCAACAATATCTACACAAGTGGCTAGTATATCTATTAAATGCGAAGGTTGTTTTCTTAATTCTCCTATAGCTTTTATTCCCTTTGGCCAATAAACAATTAAAGGAGAAGCAATTCCACCTTCATGTGTAAATTGTTTGTATTCTCTAAATGGTGTGTTACTTACATTGGCCCATTCTTCTCCGTAAGTAGACCATGTATTTGCTTCGCCAGGAACAACTCCTCTACCACTCCTTAAAAAATCTCCATCACGCGTGTAGGTTGGTTTTTTTTCTAATAGTATGGAATCGGCTGCAAATGATTTCTTTAATTTTTGTACAGCAGTCAATGGAATTTCAGGTTGATCTGTGTCTAAAGTTTCTGCACAACCACCATTGTCGTGCATATAAAAAATGATGGTATTTTCTAAAATACCTTTTTTCTCTAATGCAGTGATAATTCTTCCTATACCTTGATCCATGATGTCAATCATAGCAGCGTATACTTCCATTCGCTTCACTTGCCATTCTTTTAAAGGTTCTTTGCTCCATTCTGGAATAGATACGCCACGTTCAGTTAACACACATTTATCACTAATGATTCCTAATTTTTTTAATTTTTCAAACCGTTGTTGACGCGCAATATCCCATCCTTTATTATACATGCCTTTATATTTCTCCACTTCTGCCGCAGGAGCATGTAATGGCCAGTGTGCGGCAGTATATGCTATATAAAAGAAAAAAGGATTTCTAGATTGATGCTCATTAATAAACTTTACTGCTGTATCACTAATTGCATTAGTATAGTAAAAGTTTTTTGATGGTGCAATGAAAGTGTTGTTGCTAATTAGTGTTCCAGGATCATAATAACTGCCAGATCCATTAAGTGTTCCAAAATATCTTTGAAAACCTCGTTGACAAGGCCAATTGCTTTTATCTGTTGTAGTACCCATATTTTTTGCAATATGCCATTTGCCTGTCATATAAGTTGCATAACCAGATTGCTTAAATAATTCAGCCATTGTAATGACATTTTTACTTAAATCATCTACATATCCTGGTTCAGTAAAATTTTCTGTGGACAAATGCCCCATACTAGCTTGATGAGGATATAAACCTGTAAGCAGTGCTGCCCTGGAAGGACTACACCTTGCTGTGTTATAAAAGCGCGTATATCGCAAACCGTTCATTGCTAGTTTATCAATATTTGGTGTATGAATTTCAGATCCATAACATCCAATATCTGAATAGCCCATATCGTCTGTAAGAATAACAATAACGTTTGGTTTTTTTATGTCGACTTTCTGTGCCTGCAATAATAAAGGAGAGAACTGTATGATTATTCCTAAAAAAAATAGAAACTTATTTTTAGAAAGAGTGCTATTGAATATTGAAATTGTCATCTTATTTTTCTAGGTAGTTGAATGTGGTACTTTAAACTCAATCACAATATTAAACAATGGAATATCACTTAAATTTTTTACTGCATGTACAATTGGCTCCGCAAATTTTACAGTATTAGGCACTTGAATTCCAGTTCCTTCTTTTACTTCTTTGCTAAACCGGGGGTCGGTTAATTGAACTCTATTTAGCCGAACTACTAATCTTTGTGCATGACTATGTAATTCTCTAACATCTTTTGGCAGCAGTCTTTCTTCAAAAATTCTAAACTGATCATCTTCATAAACAGTAGTATTTTTCAATGGCTCAACCCATTGCTCCGGAACTGTAAGGGCTGGGTGATTTTTTTTAAATGCTATTTCAAAATACAAGCCTTCTGGTAATTGATACGTTTCGCTTTCTAAAAAAACAGTTACCTGTCCACGTTGAAGTTTAATTATGCCTTTGCTACTTTTAATAGTTACAGCACTCAAAGCAGCTATAACTCTTGTGCCAAAATTAACGGTATGTGCCGCAGTGCAAACAGCCGTATTCTGCATTACAGTCATATATGGATTATCGAGCACCATTGAATCTGCTGTTGAAAAAATATTACACGCAGAATTATTAGTTTCTTTAGTTAAGAAATGCCTATTAGTAGCCAATAAAAATTGGATAGACGTAAAATAAAATACAACTAAAAGAATCCTTATTATCATAGCTATTATTTAACCTGCGATTTAAAAAAAGCCAACATACTCTTGTATAAATCATTTGAAACAGTGGTATACTTTTTATCAGCAACAACATTCACAGTTTCTAAAGGATCATTTTTATAATCGTATAATTCTGTTCCAATTACTAATTCTTTTTTAAATGGCTGATAACTTCTAAAACTATCTTTCATCCAAATGGTAAATCTGTATTGTTTGTTTCTAATGGAATAACCCATTACCCTTGCTTCTGCATAACCTTGTCTATCCGTTTCAACGCCATCAGAACTTCTAGGATACTGGCTTATTGAAAATTCTTTTACTGTTGCAGTTGGATTTTTCATTAATGGCACCAAACTCTTACCATTTAAATGTGTAGGAATAGCAACGCCAGCTAAGTCGCATAGTGTTGGAAAAATATCAATAAATTCAGATTGAGATTTTGTTTTTGACGCCGCAATTCCTGGCGCAGAAATAATTAAAGGCGCATGTGTTGCTTGCTCAAAATTAGAATGCTTACACCATAAATTATGATCGCCTAAATGCCATCCATGATCGCCCCATAAAATAACAATGGTGTTTTTAGTGAGTCCCAATGAATCTAGGGTATGCAATAATTTTCCTACCAATGCATCGGTATATGAAATGGCTGAATAATAGCCATGTATTAATTCTTTTTGTTTGTCTACTGGCAGTGTTAATCCAAAAGGCTTTTGATCTGTGAAAGAAATCAATGGCGAAATATCGGTATAAGCCCTTAATTCTCCTGAATTATGATAAGCTACATCCACTGCGTTTTTTGATTTCTCTTGGTACTTTTCAAGAGGCATATCTGCTCTGTTGTATAAGTCCCAATATTTTTTTGGCGCAATAAACGGAAGATGCGGTTTTGCAATACCCACTGCTAAAAAAAATGGCTGGTCTTTTTTGCTTAATTGTGCTAATAAATCATTTGCCTGTAAAACATTTGCACCATCATTATACGCATTATCCGAAACATCTGCAGATTCTACCGAAGGCTTTACTTTGAGTGCCGCATAATCGTTGGCTTCTGCTTTTGTTTTACCACTAGCTAGTGCTTCATTAATATATTTTTCTGCTAATACTTTTGAAGAAGCTAATTGATAACGTTCTAATGCTGGTGGACCAAATGTAGGATCGTAATATTTTTTATTTGTTTTATAGTATGGAACACTCCAAGACGGTTTGTCAATATCTGCATCAACACAACGAGGATCATATACTTTTCCAATTCCCTGTGTAGAGTATCCTTGTGTAATTAAGTATTGGGGTAAACTAAGAATGTCTGGATTTATATCCCTCATTTTTGTTTTTAAATCCCAGATTTTTGTAACATCTGGTCGCATACCTGTCATTAAACTCGCACGTGTGGGTCCGCAAACCGCTTGCTGACAATAGTTATTCATAAATACCGTACCCATTTTAGCCAAGCGATCTATATTCGGGGTTTTAATTTGTGTATTACCATAACAACCTAAAATTGGTTTTAAATCGTCAATGGCAATAAAAAGAATATTGGGCTTATTATTTTTTTGCGCTAAAAGCGTGGTTGAAGCTCCAAAAGAAAATAGAACAATTATTAAAGATGTGCTTAGCGAACTAAATTTCATTTGTTTATTTTTTAGCCTGTGATTTAAAAAAATCTAGCATTTTTGAATTCATTTCTTTTGAAATAGTCTTGTATTGTTTATCTGCAAAAACATTCACAGTTTCGTCAGGATCTTTTTTATAATCATATAGTTCTTCGCCTGCAACTAATGCTTGATTAAAAGGCTGATTGCTTCTGTAATAATCCTTCATCCAAATGGTATACCGATATTGCTTTGTTCTTATAGAGTAACCCATCACTTTAGCATCTGCATAACCTAAGCGTTCTGTTTCACTATATAAACCACTTCTTGGATACTGACTCACTGAATAATCCTTTACTGAAGTAGTAGGATTCTTCATGACTGATACCTGACTTTTTCCATGCAAATTTGAAGGAATCGGCAAACCAGCTAATGCAGCTAGTGTTGGAAATACATCTACAAATTCAGTACTAGCAGTTGTTTTAGATGCAGCAATACCTGGTGCAGAAATAATTAATGGCGCATGTGTAGCTTGTTCAAAATTGGTATGCTTGCACCATAAATTATGATCGCCTAAATGCCATCCATGGTCGCCCCATAGAACAATAATGGTGTTTTTTGAAAGACCCAAAGAATCTATTGCTTTCAATAATAAGCCTACTTGCGCATCAGTATATGAAACTGCTGCATAGTATCCATGAATCAACTCTTTTTGTTTTTCAACACTAAGTGTTGCACCAATATCTTTTAAATCAGAAAAAGATGTTAATGGCGTTATATCGGTATACGCGGTAAGTTCACTTGCATTATGATAGGCCATTGCAACACCATTTTTTACTGGTTTTTGAAAAGTGGCAATTTTCATGTTTGCACGCTGATATAAATCCCAATATTTTTTGGGAGCGATAAAAGGCAGGTGTGGTCTATGAAATCCAACAGCCATAAAAAACGGCTGGCCGCCTTTCGACAACTCAATCATTTCTTCTTTTGCTCTGATTGCATTTGCACCATCTTCATAAGCATTATCAGGCACCTCAATATTTTCTGTTGATGGCTTAATAAATTTCATGACATAGTTTTTCAAATCAGCATCCTTGAGCCCTTTAGCCTTTCCCTCTTTCATATATTTATCAACAAGTACTTTAGTTTCGGGCAATTGATAACCGCCAACTAAAACAGGTTTGCTAAATCCAGGCGCATAATTATTTATTTCTGCTTCTAAATAAGGAATTGTCCAAGAAGGTTTGTCGTTTTGTTTATCTACACAGGTAGGATGGAATATTTTACCAATACCTGAAGTTGCATATCCATTGTTTGCAAAGTATTGTGGGATAGTTACTATATCGGGATTCACATCTCGCATTTGCGTTTTTAAATCATATACTTTGGTATAGTCTGGACGCATACCCGTCATAATGCTTGCACGTGTTGGGCCGCAAACAGATTGTTGACAATAGTTACTCAAAAAAACGGTGCCCATTTTTGCTAATCGATCAATATTGGGTGTTTTAATATCTGTAACCCCATAACAACCAAGTAATGGCTTTAAATCATCAACAGCTATAAATAAAACATTGGGCTTTAAAGATTGCTGTGCAAAATTTTGTTGCGTAGATAATAATGCAATGCTAAAAAAAATCCCAATTGATAATTTCATTCGATTATTTATTTTCTTGTGATTTAAAAAACACAATCATCTTGTTGTACAAATCTTTAGAAACTGATGCATAGCTTTTATCATTCACTACATTCGATTTTTCTAAAGGATCTTTTACATAGTCATACAATTCTGTTGCAAAAACACTAGCAGTATTGAATGGTTGTTTAGATGTAAAGTTGTTCATCCAAATGGTATAACGATATTTTTCGGTACGAATACTATAGCCCATCATTTTATTGTCGGCATATCCTTTTGCAACCATTTCTTCTTTTTTTAATTTTCTAGGATATTGGCTCATTGAAAACTCTTTTGCCTTTGCAGAATTGTCTAACATCAATGGCTTCAAACTTTTGCCTTCTAACTGACTAGGAATAGCAACAGCTGCCAAATTACAAATAGTAGGAAAAATATCTAAGTGTTCTGAAAGTGATTTGGTTTTACCAGGTTTCATACCTGGTGCAGCAATAATCAACGGCGCTCTTGTTGCTTGCTCAAAATTGGTATGCTTTTCCCATAAATCATGGTCACCTAAATGCCAACCATGATCGCCCCATAAAACAATAATGGTATTATTTAGTGTACCAAGAGAATCAAGTGTATGCAATAACATTCCAACATTCGCATCAGTATATGAAACAGATGCATAATATCCTTGAATTAATTCTTGTTGTTTTTCTTTTTTCAATCTAACATAATTACCTGGCTCATTAAAGGTGGCAAACTCAGGTATATCTGTATAATTTCTTAACTCACCAGAACGGTGATACGCAATT
>Ga0214919_10006817_pt1 | contig 15572 bp, 11 predicted proteins | sample LL1503_MetaG_FD_177994 | JGI IMG/M metagenome (GOLD analysis project Ga0214919, IMG submission 177994) | Freshwater microbial communities from Lake Lanier, Atlanta, Georgia, United States - LL-1503 | ecosystem: Environmental > Aquatic > Freshwater > Lake | place: USA: Georgia | collected... | reverse complement strand
CGATTACAACCCGCACTTCCGCTCCAAGTTCGCCAGCCTTTCTAAGCACCTTGAGGTTCTGAAGCCCCTGCTCAAGAAGCACGGCTTGACTGTCCTTCAGTTGCCCTCTGGCGATTATGAATCCGTTGGTGTCAAGACTATTATCCTGCACGAATCTGGTGCTTCGATTGAGGAGCGTTGCCTCATCCCCTGCGAGAAGGGTATGTCGGGTCAACAGGGCGGTGCAATCGTAACTTATCTTCGACGCTATGCTCTGGCTTCTTTGGCTGGCGTGGCTACGGAGGATGACGATGCAGAGGCTGACCGCCAAGCCAAGGCTACCAAGCCCGTTGCCAAGGCTCCTGTGGCTGTCGCTAAGGCTCCCTCTGCTCCTGCCCCTGCTGTCGCTGGTGGCGTTGTCCTCACCCCCTTCGGTGACCGCAAGGGTCAGCCCTTGTCCAGCCTCCCGCTTGAGGAACAAGACCGAGCCGTCAAGTTCGGTGACTTGAAGTACTTCGCTACCAAGTGGCAACCCAAGCCGTACGGGGATAATCCTAATCCTTCTGCCAAGGACTTGGCTGTCAAGGCTGAGGCTGTCCGTCTCTGGAACGCTTCCCAAGGCTCTGCTCCCGCCAGCGAAGACAATCCCTTCTAATCCTAACCCATAAATAATATGTCCAACCAGTATATCACAGTTCCAAATACCTCGTACATCCTCCTGTCCGATGGTACTGTCGCTCGCCTCCTCAAGCCCTGCCCGATTCATCGGCAGGTCTACTTCAACCTCATCATCAATGGCAAGATGAAGCGGATGAACAAGCAGGATGTCCTGTCTGCGTTCAAGCAGGACGAGCCGTCCAATGGCTGATTACCAGCCTAAGACCGAAGGCATCACCTACCTGCGTCACGCAATCATCTCACAAAAGAAGCGTCCTGTTTCTAAGTTTGTAACTATCCCTATGGAACAAGCAGAGAAAATCATCAGCCAAGCAGAGGGCTTCGTCCCTCGTAAGTCTGGCTGGGATGTTCGCAGGAACTCTGAGCGAGCCGCCGCCCTAATCTTGGGTCTTGAACCCAAGGAACTTGTATCTAAACTTGAGGCTCCAGACTTGGCTAAACTCCAAGCCGACCTTGCAGAAGCCAGAACCAAGTTGAAGGCTTACGAGGAATCTGGAGATAAGATGTTTGAGTACCTCAGATGTCTTGACGGCACTACCAATGGTATGCTCAAGTGCAGGGCTGAATGGTACGAACTCCGCACCAAGAAGTGATGACACTCAAGGAAATCTATCGCATCGCCCTAGCCCGTGGCTTGACAGCCAAGCAAGCGGGGGCAGAGTTCAATGTACGCCACGACTCTCTGGCAAAGATGAAGGCCAAGCATAACTTACCTCCGCTAATCACGGAGTATGAATCTGCTGACCGCAAATCTATGCAGAGTATGAGCGACAAAGACCTTGAATCATTTATCAAGAACCTTGAGAAGTCCAACCACAAAGACAACAAGGAATACAAATATGCCATCGATGAACGAGCCCTACGAGCCAAGCGAAACCAATAAGTTCTTCAACGAACTAAAGGGTCTTGCTGAAGATATGGATTCGCTCCGCAAGGAGAACGAAGCCCTACGCCACGAAGTCAAGTACTGGCGTATCGAGGCTCAGACTGACCACGCCAGATGGTTGCGTTGCCTTGAAGACCTTGAGAAGATGCGAAAGGAGAACAGGCTGTGAGCAAGGTATCTCTTGAGGCTACTATGATGACCCGCATCGGTGAACTCAAAGCCGAGAACGAGGCTCTACGCAAGGCAGGTGCTAGCCTTAGCAAAGAGGCTATGGTCGTTATGCTTAATGGTATGGCTCACGAAGAACTTATCAAGGCTCACGATGATTGGAAGGACTTGACTGACGGCAAACCAAACTGGGGAAAGACCTGCACCAAATGAGTTACTACGACCCAGTTTATATGGCTCACCTCAAAAGCATTGATGCCAAACTTGAGAAACTAATTGAGATTTCAGAGCGTCCGTACAAGGAGCAAGAGCGTATCGAGCAACTCAAGAAGAATGAGATTCACGCAAGATACATCTCAGACCTAATCGACCCTAAGCACTACGAGAAGTAATCAATTGCCTGTACCAAATGATTCACGAATTCAGAAACCCTGTCCCAGTCAGCACCGACATTGGCTATGGCTGGATGATGTATGTGCGAGACGGGGGTACTTGGTCTAACGATATCTTTGCTATTGTGCTTGAGAAAGACGGGGTTATTCGTCATATGCGTACTGACCAGTTCAAGGTCTTGCGTAACGACACCTTTGATATTTCCAATGAGCAAACCTAAGAGAATCAAATTTGTATATGCCTCCGACAACCACGGAGACAAAGTAGATAAGAAAGCGGCTGAAGCCCTGTTTGCTTTCTGCAAGGACTTTAAACCAGATGTGCGTATTCACGGAGGCGACTGCTTTGATATTCGTCCATACCGAAAGTCCGCTGACGCTGAAGAAAAGAATCAGTCTTTGAAGGACGACATCAAGTGGGGCAAGTGGTTTATTCAGAACTATAAACCTACTGTGATGTTGATGGGCAACCACGAATACAGATTGTACGAGGGAGTTGAGAACAACATCGGACGCAAGCAAGAACTTATCCAAGAACTCCTAGACGATATTAAGTCCTGCCTCAGAGCCAACGGATGCAAGAAGATTATTCCATACCACGCTGACAAGGGCGTATATAGCCTAGGCAAAGTTCGTGCCTGTCACGGCTACAAGTGCGGTAAGAATGCCGTAGAGGAACACGCTATCCATTATGCCGACAGAGGTGGTGCTGTCATCATCGGTCACATTCACTCTATGCAAATGGTCACGGCTCAACGCTGGGGCGGTTGCGTAGGATTCACGGGCGGTTGCCTCTGCCTCAAGGATGAAATGTCATATGCCCAGAACAGGTTCGCCACAAGCAAGTGGGCTACGGGCTGGCTCTATGGATACATCGAGGGCAACAATTGGAAGATTTGGCAAGCCCACAAGGTAGGTAAGAAGTGGATTTATTCTCATACCGATATCTAATGAAACTCACAGATAAGAAACTAAAGGAATTCCTAGCCCTTATTGATGAGGACATCATCATTGCTGTCGGCCTGTCCTATGCATTCATTGGCCTCACCCGTTGCGGAGGAGAAATCGTAGCCGTGTACTCAACAAACCTAATCGTTGATGAACTCCAGAAAGGCGATATGATGAGCCTAGAGGACGCTGAGGAATATGTGCAGTTCAATATCGTTGATGCCTATGTAGGCGAGCGGACTCCCCTATTCGTTGACTTCGTGCCTGTTGATGTCATTGCTGATGAACTCAATTAAACTCAAGGAACTGCAAAGGCTAATGCAGGAAGGTGATTCTGAAGAAGTACCTTCTGGTTGGATGTGCCGTCAAGATGTGGCGATTGCATTCAAACGCTCTCAAGTCCAGACCGATAAGATTCTATCAGACCTGCTCAAGAGAGGCTTGGTTCAACGCAAGATGATTCGCAGACCTACTAAGTCTGGGGTTCGGCAAGTACCTTTTTTCTTCTTCCCAACTGCCAGCGTAGCGTCAGCCAAAGCAAGTCCAAGACAGCCAAGACGCAAACGCTAATCAATATATACTTGAACCAGTCGCTGTCAAGTACCCATACTGACATCACCGCAAGCGACCCTCCTCCGATAAGGATTAACCCCCTAGTCTTCCACGGAGTAAAGGCGATTACAAGCAAGCCGCCTGTTGATACTGCAAGCCCAACGCAAGTTAACAACCACAAGACCTTTTCCTTGAAAGCAAGTTTACGCTCCTGCTCCGCTTGAGCAAGTTGTAACTTGGTGGCATCTAGTTCAGCATCCCTTTCCTCAACCATAGCCCACAGGTCGTTGGTCTGCTGGTCAACCTTGGATGCCTCATCTTTGTCCTTCTGTATGGCCTTGGAGTCGTTTTGATTCAACATACGACTATACTCCTCAACCTTGGCAACAGAAGGCTTGGAGATGCCAGAGAGCCTTATTACTTGGGCTTCTGTGAGTTCTCGAATAAGTCCTTTATCGAGTCGAGCATTGATAACAGTAAGGGCAGAAGCAGAATCGGAGACGATGCTTTCAACTTTTTCGATGTATTTGTCTTTTTCCTCATTAGTGATTGGGATAGGTAATGATTGTTCAACAGTCTTGCACCCTAATAAGTTTACAAATAGAAACAATATTGCTATGCTTTGTAAACTTTTGAGCCATTTAGTTTCCATAACTATTCCTTGATTACCTTACGCTTAGCCCACTCAAATATATCTGGTGCTAATGCTCCAGCAGATGCGTATATTATTCCTTTATACATTGAGTCTAAGTCCATAGGATTGACTGCGAAGTAAACAAGAGTCCCGACTATAGCACCAGCCAACGCTTTACGAATCCATTTAATCCAAGCAAAGCGTTCATCGGTTATGATGAGCCTAGCCACGGCTCCAAGGGCTCCAAGGACGGCAACTATCCAGCCGCCCTTCTTGAACTCCTGTGCCGTATCTATAAGGCTAGGGTCTATAGGGCTCATTGCTTAGGCTCCTCACGCTGGACTCTACGCTTAGCCTGTTCCTCGTTATCGTAGACACCGATGATAGCCTTGTACGGATTGTATACCTTGTACTTGCTACCAATCCTAGAGATGACATAGCCAGCGGAGTTCTTGATGAGCGAGCCAGCGGTGGTCTGCTCAGCCTTCCAGTCTCTGAAGCCTTCAGCGGGTTGCCACTTAAGACGCTCTTTACCTTCTGGAATCAATGACGCTTCCTTTACATATCCGTAGGCTTCTCCGACTTGATTGCTACCAAGTTTTGTAGCACCACCCTTTCTTGGTACTTCCTTCTTTTCCTTATTCAAAAATACATCAGTAACATAGTTTGTCTTATCTGGGATAAGCATCCTAGGTCTAATCTTGTTTCCGTTTTCATCCCGCTGAACGATATGCCAAGGGTAACTCTTATGTCCGTTCTCGGTCTTCTCAACCGATATGTTTCCTGTTACCTCGATATAAGCATAGACATGACTAGGGTCAACATTAGCCCTCTTGTCCGAAAGCATTAGACCAATAGCCTCACGAATTCCAGTAGGAGCAAATTGAATCTTTTTCCCAAGCCTCTCCGCACCAAGGGCGTTTGAAATCTTGTCTATGTTCTTATGTCCAGACTCTCCATTTTCCGCAAGATGAGTGATAACATCCTTTACGAAATCTCCTCTTCTTTCAAATGTAGAATCAGAGACACCAAAGAACTTGCTGGCAATTTCAGCGTGTATAGCCTTTGCTGATTGTGTAGCGTTAAATTCTATTCCGTACTTTCTTCCAGAATCCTTGAGTGCATTTCTGAATTCTTCAAGACTGATATAGCCTTGCTCAACAAAGTACTCAAGTATTCCCATTCCAGCCTTAGCACCTGTATGCGAGTTCAGAGCGTTCTCAAATGAGCCTCTTGTGAGCGAAAGATAAGCAACTCCTCCGTTTTCTTTTTGTGCTTTCTGTAGGTTTCTTGCTGTTGTTCTAGCCTTGGATTCCTTTGAGTTAGCCCAGATATCTCCGAACTTAGATACAAAGTTAAGACCTCCTTCTCCTTCGGCAAGAATCCTACCACTAGGAGTCTCAAGCGTACCAGTCATCATTGTGTCTGGATTGTTGATTACGACAGCCTTTCCAGCCAACTCACGCTCATCAAATCCAAGCACGATATGACCAGAATCAACCAACCGCTTGTTTAATTCAGATTTTTCAAATCCATTCTGAACAAGAGCGGCATCTCTTTCCGCTGGCTGGTAACGGATGTCTTTCTTGTTCTTGTTGAATCGCTCCTCCAGAGGAATCTCACGACCTTGGTCATCGTAGGTGAAGTCATCGGCAGACTTAATCTGCTCTGAATCAAACACAGCAATATGTCTTCCGTCTTTTATTCCATCATAACCCATTTCCTTGAGCATTGCGGCTCGTTCATTTCTTTCAAATAGTTGGAATAACGGAGCAACTCCACGCTTTTGCTGTCCAATAATTTGCATCAATTGCCATTCTTTATTTGGATGTCTTGAGTATTTATCAATATATCTCTTTAAGATAGCCTCTTGTTCTGGAGTAAATGGAATTTGTTTACCATTTGCAGAAACATCATAAGGATTGTCAAGTTTTACAAACGCAGTAATGACTCTAGTTTTGTCTTTATCCCCAACCCAAGCCTTTTTGTAATGCTCAGCATCTAATGGGTCTGAAGATAAGAAGAACATATTTCCAGACTCCCGTCCTTCGCTTGCTCCAACAGAATGATTTCTAGGTGAAGATTTGAACTCGTTGAAGTCTTTGTTTGTTCCGTGGTAATAAAGCGTTGTTCCATATCCAGCCTCCTTAGCCCTTTGGACAACTTCTTCCCTAGGCTGGTAACGGGCTTTTTGATGGAGATAAGATTCTACATCTATTTGTTTGTTTCCTTCTTGGTCATATCTTTTGTCTAATATTTGAGTTCTTAAATCCCATTGTCCTAATCTTAAATTCTCAACATCAATAACACGCTTTCTAATCTTTATTGGTCTTTCAGCATTATCTATTACCATTCCAGAAACAGTCTTAACGCCTTCGCTTCGCAATCTTTCAAGCAATTCACTATAAACAAGATATCCATATCCTTTGCGTTGATGCTTAGGATTTACATCGGCTTTTTCAATAGATACATCATCTCCAAATCTTTCAAATCGAATATTTGCAACTACTTCTCCTTGTTTATCTCGCAGAGTAAGACCCTCTTGACCCATACCTCCTTTAATTTCACCATAAAACAATTTAAGTCCTTTCTTGAGATTTGGATTTTCTTCTGACCATCTTCCTATGAACTCTCCGTCCATCTGTTTTTTAGTATAGGTTCTCCCGCCTTCTTCCGCTGGCTGGTATCTTGGAGTGCCATCAAGCATTTGATAGTCGGTTGTGGCAAAACCTTCTTTAAGTTCTATCATTCTGCGTTTCTTTTCCGTCAGAATACGCAAGTCAGATTCAGCGTCTTTTTTTCTTAATAATAATTCTCTATAGATTTTATCACTTTCCTTGTTTTGCTTTGGATGCTCTCCTTTAGTAACAAACGGCATTCTTTTTGCTATTTGAGACTCTAACTCTTTTATTTTCTCTGAAAGCATAGAAGCCTTATCGTCAATCCTCTTGATAATTTTTTCTTTTTCAGATGGCTGGTAACGGGCTTTAGGGTCTAATTCATTGTATACTCCAACGCCTTTAGATGGATAAACAGACTGGAGAGCCTGTATCTTCTTTGCGGCTTCATCTCTAAACGCTGGCCTGTTATTTCCCTTGTAGTATGTTTGACCTATAACTGTGTTGCGAACCTGCACAGGAACTCCTTCCTTGTTCACAATAGTTCCATCAACATACCTTATTCCCATTGAGCGAAGACGCTCTGCCATTTCGCTATAAAGCACATTAGCCAGTTTCTGTCCTCTGAACTTAGGGTCTATATTGGATGAGATTTCAGCGACACCCTCACCTGCAACCATAGACGAATCGTCAATTGTAGCCGTGATATGCCCGACCTTCTGTGTTTCTCCAGAGTTATCGGTCATCGTAATTCTGTATGAGCCGTCCTTACGCTTTACGAATTCAATATTTTTGTCCTTAAGTTTTTCTGGATTCTTGGAAGCCCATAGACCGATGAAACCAGACTTGAACTCATCGCTATTCTGGTCGTAGACCCTGCCACCAGCGTCACGCTCGGTAGGCTGAAATTTAAGACCAAGTTCTTTGCCTCCCTTTAAGACTCTGCCATAATTGTCAGTTCCTCTTGGAACACCTGCGTCATCAAATGAAGTGTCGATGACCTTGATGTTATCCTTCATAAAGTCCTTGAAGACAACATAAACATTGTCACGCTCTCCTCCGTCAGCGAAACGCTTGAAAACAATACCATCGTGACCAGCCTCCATAGCCCGTTTCATATGAGGGCTAATGTAATGTTCTTCGTATGAGCGAGGGTCTACAACCACATAAGGGTTATCCATACGGATGACCTTACGAAGTTGCATAGGTGCATTATTTTGTTTTCCAAAAATTTCCTCAAAATGAAGTTGCATTTTTGCTAATGCAGATACAGCACCTTTTGAGTCTTGTTTTTTAGATATTCTATATTCTATTTGCCCAATTGTTAAATCTAAAATCTCATTTTTTAATTCATTAAAATATTCATCCCTATCAATAGATGACATATACTGTTTTGCTTCTTCATTTAATCTTACATAATCTGCTTCATATGCCTTTTTGTATTCTCTAAAAAAATCTGTATGTGCAGAAAGGAAATTGATTGCTGATGTTCCTACTTTAATGTCTTTTCCAGAGGCATAATCTAAAACAAGTTTAGATGTTTTATATAATGGAGTTCCTTTGAATGTATTATTTACTCTAGCATAAGACTTAGATGTATTCTGAGAACCAGCAGAGAATGAACCCATTCTGGAAGAAGGGATATCATAATGAGAACCTAACTTATCAGCCGCAAATAAGCGGCTAAGCATCAGTTCCACGCTACCTGTTCCGTGCGTAGTGACGGCAACAAATGGTTTTCCTGTCTGAATCTGGCTATCATATTCTCCAGCAAACATAGCCTCAAGAAGTCCGCTATAGTCTTTTTGTTTTGCGGATGCTTCGACAAGACCAGCAAACAAATTAGCCTTTTCTTCTCTAGTTGTGTTTTCAAGAAGAGCAGAATTTAATTGTTCTAATATTGGGTCATTTAACGCCTCAGAATTTTTCATTCTAAACTCTCTAAGTGCTTCTTCTTCGGCTATAAGTTCATTTGCTGTTTTTCTGAATTGTTCTTCGTGAATCTTAAAAGATTCCATTTCAGCAATGTACTCTGGGTCTGCAAGAAACCTAGAATAATCATCCTTTACTTTTGCATCGTATTTATTCCAAGAATTTATTTCATATTCTGTATAGTCTGGATTTTTTTTCTTATTTAAATCCCATTCTGGACTTGGCAAGTACATTTCTGGAGGATTCCACTTTCCTTGCTGTCGTTGTGAGAACTTCCATTCTTCATATGAATCTGCTATAGCATATTTCTTTTTTAGTTCTCCTATTTTCCTGTAGTGAGGACTTGCTATTGAAGATTTGTAATTCTCATATTCGTCAGCCTTTTTATTCCACTCTTGTTCAAGCCTTTTATATTCAGCATCTATCTGTTGATTTCTTTGACTGACTTGTTCAGCCAAGGCAAGGAGTTGCTCTGGGTTCTTGGAAGCCTCTAACGCTCTCTGATAGATATGCTCCTCTCTTGTCTGACGAAGCAATGGTCTATCACCTACAAACGCCTTCATAGACGGCAATGCAAACACATCTCCAAGCCTAACCGCTTCGTCTCTTTCGGCTCTTTCTAATGGCTGGAACTTTGTAACAATCTTGTCCTGTTCTCTAACGCTATCTTGAGTTCCTTTCTCTATGTTGTCATAGACTTTGTTGTACTCGTTTTTAGCCGCAACAGAAGCAGAATAAATGTCATCGTATATGCCAATCTTTCTTCCTACGGATGTATAAGCAACAACTTTATTGCCAGACTCAGAGAACTTAAAACCAGAGGCGTGTTTTATGATAGAACCTTTTGGAGTCTGCTCCCGTGTCATTTCCGCTGGCTGGAAGTTTCTAGCCAAGTCTCTGAATGCGTTCTGAGGAACGATATCCCAGCGACCACCAGAAGCAACACGCATATTGGAGATGCCGTCAACGCTGAAAGTAGTTACGCTATGTCTAATGCCGTATGGAATCTCAGCGATAGGCTTATTGAGATAGACATCTCCTTCTGGCTTAACCATACCAAGCATCTGGTGAAGTGCGTTTCTACGCATAGCACCTTTGCCAGTTCCATCTTCAAGAAGTCTTGCTGAAGGAACACGATTAGGGTCACTTGATGGCAACGAAGCGTTGCTAAGGTATCTGAAGAAGTCAGCCTCCATAGCCGCTCTATCGTTATCCCAGAGTTGGCGAATGGCTGAATCGCTCCAAAGGACATCCGCTCTTCCGTCAATCACAGCCTTGTCCAGCGTGTGGAATAGAGCAGACATCTTGCCATCTTTGCCGACCTTGAAATCAACATCCAACAGGACAGCCGCACGATTCTTGAATGGGACAGCATTGCCAACAAGACGAGGCCAAGCGTAGTCACCGATTTGTGCTGTGCGACCAAGATATCCAAAATAGATTATATTGGAGCCCTTGCCGTCCAAGATGTTATAAGCGTTCTGAATCTTATCCACCCAAGCCCTATCAATCTTACCAGATTGAACGATAGCCTCCATAGCCTCTGGAGATAGGCGACCAGACAGGTTTCCTTCTCCGTCAATAGTCAGACCTTTGCGTAATTCTGGGTCAAGTCCAGATAGAATCTTGTAGATTTCTTTACCAGTAACAATCTGCTCAGAGAGGATTTGACGCTGAGTCTTTCTTCCGATTCTGCCGTTAGCATCTGGATTGCCATAGACTCTGATGCCTTGATTCTTGATGAATGTCCGCTGGGCTTCTGGTGATAATCTAGAGACATCGAATGCTCCGTTGCGGTTCGCCATAGCCGTAGCCCTAACGAAGTCACGCATAAACAGGTCAAGAGCCGTAACCCTAGCCCTAACACCATTCTTACCAAAGCCTGTTGTAATCATCGTGCCTTGGATATTGTCGAAGTCCAATGTCGGGTTCTGACCCTTAATCTTGGAACGCCAGAAGTCCAGCCAGCCCTGCTTAGCGTTGCCAAGCATCTCACGCATAGCACCAAGTTCGCCACCTCTGAACAGGAAGTCTACTGGCTTATCGTTGATGAACTTTCCGAAGTAGTAAGCACCGAACTCCTCAACCATCGTCTCAAGAGTGTTGTTGCCAGCCTCTGCAATCTTATTTGTAGTTCCACGGCTTTCGTATTCCTTGATAGCCGAATCAAGACGCTTGATTTCATTGTCACGCTCAATCGGATTTCTTCCGTGAAGAGCATCAATGTATCTAGCGAAGAACTTCTTGACCTGTGCCGTATCAACGGAAGGACGCTCAATCATCTTTCCGTTAGCATCGAACTTGCCGAGCAGATTCTGTGCAAGTCTGTCTGTGAAATCTGGCTTGAATGCCGACTCCATCATAATAGCGTGGAACAGTTCGTGTGGAACAGTATCCCTGCCGAACGCATCGAGATTGATATTGATTTCGACCTGCCCAGTTGAGTCTCTTCTGATGACGAAACCAGCGGAGTTAGCATAAGCCTCAGCGGTCAGTTCGACATCCTTGAGCCTAGACGGACGCATATTGCCGTCCTTGTCGAAGTAGCCTTCCGTAGCCAGTTTCTCCTTGAGCAGTTTGCCACGCTCCGTGAGTTGCCCATTGACAGTCTCGTCCTTGAGCATCTGGCGAATCATCTCGTTGGCTCTGGTCTTATTGCCAGAGTCGAACATAGCGTTCACACGGGCGACATTAGCCTCCCCGTAGTTCAAGTCCTTGTAGAACTCTCCAGCGGACTTATTGCCGAACTGCTTGCGGTATTCAGCATCTTGGTGCTTCCCAAGGGTATCAAAGACGACCTGCTTTTGCTTATCATCCAGTCTGAAGAATTCTCGTCTAAGGGCGTGGTCTTGCGGAACAGTCTTGAGGAATCCAAGCAGTTCATCCTTGCTCTTAAAACGCTCGTTAGCCATCCCAAGGAACGAAAGCACCTTGCCTCTGGCCTTTCTGTCTCCTCCGAATTCTGGTAGGATAGCAGACGGCTCCATCAGTCTACCAGTATCTGGGTCAATCTTCTGAGAACGAAGCCACTCTATATGGCTAGCAGTATCTCTGATGTTGAACTTGGCATTAGGAGCCGCAAGGTCGATGCCAGCGATGATGCCATCAGTTTGGGCGATGTAGTCTCTATTTCCTGTGGTCTCAACAGCCGCAACAAGAGCCTCAAACGCTGAAGCCTTGGCTGGGTCAACTTGACGAAGACCTTCGATGACCATCTGCCTCTGAACAGCGATTCTGTCGTAGAGTCTTCCATTGCCGATGTCGGAAACGACAGAGCCTAATCCAGCACCGACAGTACCCAAGGCAAGACCAGCACCAGCACCACTAGCAAGACCTTCCTCGCCGCCAGACAATCCACCAAGGAAGCCGCCAATAAACATACCTTCGCCAGCACCCTTAGCCAAGTCAGCAGAGTACACGAACAGCGGGTCAGCCTTATCGATGACATTGAGCAAAGCCCTAGCGTGTTTAGAAAGCGGAACTCCAGACTTCTCAGCGTCACGCAAAGCCTGTCCAGCATAGGACAGAACCCCTCTTCCGTGCTTCTGCTGTTTCAGCATCTGCTCTCCAATCATAGAGATAGACTCACCAACGCCCTTGGCGGTAGTAGAACCAACCATAGCACCAGCGATATCTCCAGCAATAGGCAACGCAACATTTCGTCCCTCAAGAGCCGCAGAAACAGAATATTGTCCGTACAGGTTAAGAGAAGTCTTAGCCTCAGCCGCTGACATCCCTGTAACAGTCTCAAAGGCGGTTCCAGCCCGTTCTAAACCATAATCAATCGTGTTCCTAGTGGCTGTTCCCAAGAATTCAATAGGGGCTCCAACGCCCCACTTAAGAGTGCCACCAAGAATCTTACGCTGAATCTGAGCGGCTCTGGCTGAAGCCTTAGCAAGACCTTCGCCCATACCGACAAGCCTAGCACCCTTAGCCGCAATGCCACCAAACGGAACAAATAATGTAGGGTCAGCAATATAGGACATCACCTGCGTCATCTCTGGATTGATGACATCCTTGTCCATAACCAGCGTATCCTGTCCAGAAGCCAGACGCATAGAATGCACATTGAAAGCCTGTGCATCCATAAACTGCTGGAACTCAGCCGCCTCGTCATCTCCATTGGCTGAGAGAGCATTCTTAACTCTGAAAAATACGCTAGACGGGTCTTGCGACTGAGCCGCCATTCCATACAGATTTCTAGTTCCTTGGGCAAATGCTTCGATTAATGACGGAGTTAATTTAGCCGCCGCACCAGTAGGGTCATCAACAATAGACCCACCAGCCTTCATAATCTCGTCAAACACGCCACCAGCGGCTTGACCCATAGTCTCAATAATGTCGGTTTCCTTGTTCTTGTTATATGCTTTCCAAAGACGATACTGGTCTAAATTCATATTGAACACCTCACCATTAGCGTTCCGCTCTTGCATCGCCCTATTTATATCTTCTCCCGTAGGAGCCGCTGTTATGTGCTGTCTAGCCGCATCACGCTCTTCTGGTGGCAACTCTGCCAACATAGCCTCCAACTCGCCATCCACGCCTTCGGCTGGCTGAGCGGTTGGTAATTTAGCGTATATCTTTTTCTGGTCGTATAGTTCAGCCATTAGAGTAATCCTTTTTCTCTGAGATAGCGTTGACGAATGTCTTCGTATCTAGATGCAGTACTACCTGTATCTCTAATTTGAACTGTCAAGCCTCTAGATGAGGACATATTCTTAATTCTTCTATCAATGCGATTGGCAAGAGCAAGAAGGATGGCTCTATCCCTAGGTTCCATTGACAAGAACTCTGTTGGGTCTTTGATGACCTTATCGATTAACGCTTGTTCAAAGTTGGAGACTGTGCCTACACCAATGATATCTGTACGGAGAGCCGCCTTAAGGTTCATAACCTCGACAGCCGCCTCACCAGAGTCTTTCAGAGAGAATGCCTCACCAAACTTATCGTTGATTTCTTGCAATCTCTTAACGCCTCTTCTGGCATCAATTAATTGAGTGATTTCATCTGTAAACTTGTCAGCCCCAGCGTCTGTACCACGATAGAGACCACCAAGGTAAACTCCAGAGTCTGGAACAAACTCAGTAGGAACAAGGCGACCATCGGCTGTCTGCTGACCAAACACGCCAATTCTTTCTTTGCGGATGTCTTGGATGCTTTGGCGTTCTGGAGCCTTCACTTGCTCCCACTTGCCGTTAATCTGCAATAGGCGAATACCGCTGTCAGTCGTGAACTCTCTGACTTCAGATTCTGGAACAGCCTTGGCAAAGAACTGGTCAAATCCTTGAACTGGGATTCTACGCTTGCCAGTTGGGTCAGTCGGGTCAACAGCACCAAATCTCTGCGTGAGGAAGTCCTGAACTTGAGATTTTCTTTCTGAGACAGAAATAGGTCTAGTTTTTTCTTCGTAACCAACAGTAACATCACCAACTCCAATAGTAGGAGCCTTTTGAGTTAATTGCTTAGGAGCAAGAGTTTCAGCATCTTTTTTAACCTTATCCAAGAATTCCTGTCTTCTAACTTTAAGGTCAGCAATTTGCTTGTCGAGCGGTTTGTCTTGTTCTGGGGAGTCTTGTGTAGTTCCATAGTAACCACTCTTGGCTTTTCTTTCCTTAACAACTTCAGCATAAGCATCTTCAATTAATTTTTCCTCTGCTTTAGTTAAATCTACTCCAACCAAATCTTGTCCAACACCAGCACCAAACTGCATTACTGTGCTAGCAATTTGACCCATTTCTGTATAAGTTTTGACTATTTCCTTAGCCTTTTCTGGAGTAATCTTAGTGTTTGTTCCAAAAGACTTAGCAATGCTTGCGACATTCTTCATCGCATAAACTTCATATGTATCAATAGCACCTTGCAATGCACCGACAGCACCACCCATAGCCTTCTTATATCCGCTAGCAGGAACATAATCTCCAGAAGCAACTTTTCCTTCAATTTGCTTAATCTGAGCATCAAGTGCGGCAACAGCATCAAGAGATTTCTTTTTATTGTCTTCTGCTGTAATTCCAAGAAATTCAAATGCATCTTTAACATCTCTCTGATACTCTTTAAGAGGAACTTCAGAAGGCTTTCTTGTTATAGCCTCATAATCCTTAACTGTATTCATCTTTGGTTCCTGCATTTCTGGAGGCAGATACTGGTCAAGAGCATCGCTAGACGGAATATCCGTAGCGGTCATACCTTGTGCCAATCTATTTTGTTTCTGAATGTTCTTCTCCGCTTGGATGGCCTCTAACTGAGCAGAGATGATTCTTGGGTCAATACCTTGAGTCTTAGAAACCTCCTGCTCAGCCTTAGCCAACCAGCGAGCATAGAACTCATCGTTGTTGATTGTTGTTTTGGGATTAAGTCTTTTAACATCCTCAAGAATCTTGTAAATTCTATCCTTGGTTTGCGTGATTGTCTCATTAGGATTAACATCAAACATTGGGTCATTGACATCAATGCTTTTAGTGTCAGTAACAGTACCAGCAAACTTCTGAAGAGCATCAGAGATGCCACGCTCAATCTGACGACCACGCAGGAACGACCACTCTTGCAGTTGCTGACCAAAGCCAGCCAGCCTAGTCTCCGCTTCGTGAGCAATTCCAATACGCTGATTTAATCCCTTAGTAGGGGCATCCTGCAAGGTAGCCGCCGTCTGCATAAGACCATCAAGAACTCCAGACTGGGCGATTTCTGGGTCTTGGCTGTACATCGCTATCTTGTTGGCGATATCTTGGCTAAGGCTCTGAATCTTGGTATTAGCAAGTTCGTTCTTTGCTGAATTGTCGTTATAA
>Ga0214919_10006816_pt1 | contig 15572 bp, 17 predicted proteins | sample LL1503_MetaG_FD_177994 | JGI IMG/M metagenome (GOLD analysis project Ga0214919, IMG submission 177994) | Freshwater microbial communities from Lake Lanier, Atlanta, Georgia, United States - LL-1503 | ecosystem: Environmental > Aquatic > Freshwater > Lake | place: USA: Georgia | collected... | reverse complement strand
GAGTGGCCTCAAAACCCGCGGTGGTTTTGAGCAACTCCATAGACAAGTGCGAAGAACTTCCCAGCCCTACCGAGGCATAACTGACTTTGTTACCCTGCGACTTGGCCCAGGCCACAAACTCACGAAAATTATTGGCCGGGTGGTTGGCGGGCACGGCCAACACATTGGGTTGCGAAGTGGTCAACACAATGGGCAACAAGTCCTTGGCCGGGTCATAAGGCATCTTCTTGAACATGAAGGGGCCAAACGCAATCGGGCCATTGAAGCCGATGCCCAGCGTGTAGCCATCGGGCGCGGCCTTGGCCACCGCGTCCATGCCAATGGTACCGCCCGCGCCAGGCTTGTTTTCAACCACCAAAGGCTGGCCCCACTTGGCCTTTAAGGGCTCACCCAAGCTGCGCACAATCACATCCAAAGAACTACCGGCAGGCGCTGGCACGACAACGCGAACGGGTTTGTCGGGCCATTCGGCATGCGCAGAAAGCGACACCAGCGCCAAAGCAGCGCAGGCCGTGACCCATGCCTGGGTGAATAAACGTTGAACTGGTGAGTGGATCATGAACAAGTCCTTCAGCAATGTATGTCAGTTATAGCGTTGCCATCATACCCATCAGGCCGCTTGACGCGCTTTACCTTGCCAACCAATGTACAGGCCTGCGCCGATCACAATTGCGCAACCCAAGAGCATCGGCAGATCGGGGCGCTCGCCAAAAACGAGCACGCCCAGAGAAACGCCGAACAGCAAACGGGTGTACCGGAATGGCGTGACTGCGGCAAGAGTTCCGGTGCGCATGGCCGTGACCAGCGCGATATAAGCCAAAACACCGGCCGTCAATGCCGCACCCAGATTCAGCAAATGATGTGGGGTCAACATCACAAATGCTTGCGCATCCCACAGCGCAAAGCTGGCACCGGCCAGCAGCATGGTTAAAAAGCCGTAAAAGCCCAGAGCCTCCATGGTCACCGTCATGGCCGTTGCACGCGTGGCCAAGTCACGCCCCACAAAGCCCACCGTGCCAATCACCGCCAACAAGGATAAGAATGAAAAGTCCTGTGCTGAAGGCCGAACAATCACCACGACCCCCAGCAACCCCGTCCAAATCGCCAACCACACGCGCCAGTCAATACGCTCTTTGAAAAAAACTTTGGCACCCAGCACCACCAGAATCGGCGCCGCCTGCAAAATGGCGGTGGCTGAAGACATGGGTGTGAGCACAACCGCCAGCACGTAAAAAAGTCGACCCAACAATTCGCACACGGCACGCAAAAGCATCAAGGGCGTCAAGACTTCTTTGGTGAACAACACAACCGCTTTGCGCCGCGCCAGCCCTGCAAACACAAGCGCCCCACCGACACCGAACAACATCAAAACTTGCCCGAGGGGTAACTGGCGGGTCAAGGTTTTGATGAACACATCTTCCACGGCAAATGCCGCCATGGACAAAGTCATCCACACAATACCAGCCATATTGGCGCGTTGAAGGCTGGGTGGAATCATCCACTGATTTTAGCGTTCACTGGCAACACATTGGCACAAGGCCTCACCGATGCAGTAACCCTTCACAACAATGCACCTGAGTTCAATGATTCAGAAGCATGATGTATTTGGGCACTGCGTCTTCTTACTATCACCAGAACTTCATTCCAACTGATTCATAAGTGTTCGGATCATGGCATCAGCCATCATGAACGCCGAATGCGCACGAAAGCGAACAACCCCATCAAGCTGGCCATCAAAATCATGGCCCACTCGGACAGGGTTGGGATGGGTGCAGCCTGACTGCTGGGGGCGGCCAAAGTCACAGTAACCGTCACGGGTGATGACGTTGCAGAGGCATATGTACCGTTTGCCGCCTTCGTCGCGGTCACCACACAACTGCCCACGCCAGTGCCCGTCAAGGTGGCGCCGCTCAACGTACAGGGGCCGCTGACCAGTGTGTAGCTCACAGCGCCTGTACCACTGCCGCCTGTCGTGCTGAGTGTGGAGGTGCCGTTGACGTTGATGCTGCTGGGTGAGGCGGCAAGCACCAGGCTGGATTGGGTGGCCAAGGCCACAGAGACCGTCACCGGCGATGACGTTGCAGAGGCATAGTTACTGTCTGCTGCCTTGGTCGCTGTCACCACACAACTGCCCACACCTGTACCCGTCAAGGTGGCACCGCTCAAAGTACAGGGGCCGCTGACGAGCGTGTAGCTCACAGCGCCCGTGCCACTGCCGCCAGTTGTGCTGAGTGTGGATGTGCCGTTGACGTTGATGCTGCTGGGTGAGGCGGCAAGCACCAGGCTGCTTTGCGTTGCCAACACATAAGTGAACAGGGTATTGGCAGAGCTCGTTCCACCCGGGGTGGTGACCAGTACGCTGGCGGTGCCTGCCGTGCCGGGTGGCGTGGTGCAGGTGGCTGTGGTGCTGTTGACCACGGTGTATGTCGCGCACGCCACACCGCCCACGGTGATGCTGGTGGCCCCGGTGAAGTTGGTGCCCGTGATAGTGATGGACGTGCCACCCAAGGTGGAACCACTGGGTGGTGAGATGGACGTGACGGTGGGAGCGAATGAAATCACCGAAACGTTATTGGTGTTTCTGTTGGCCATGAACGCTTGACTCCCATCTGGTTTGAATGCAATTTCGCTAGATGCATCGTTGATGAGAGGGTCGCCAATTCCATCGCCGGCAGCAAAAGTACCGATCACGGTATCGGTGGCTGTATCAATGACCGAGAAGGTCTGGTCTGCAGAGTTGACCACAATTGCTTTAAGGCCATCGGGACTGAAAGCTATGCCCGCAGGATCGCTACCGACAGCAATGGGCAAGCTGACAACAGTATTGTTTGCTGTATTGATCACCGTGACGGTATTGTCAGCTTGGTCAACTACGTACGCTTTGTTCTGTGTGGGACTGATGACGATTTTTCTAGGATCAGTGCCGACGGGAATGGTGGTAACGACGGTGTGGTAACCAGGTGATGTGGGATCTGTATCAATGACCGTGATGTCCGTGGTGCCGTTGGTCACCACATACGCCCTGCTGCCATTCGCATTGAAGGCTATGGATTTGGGAAATATGCCGACGGGAAAGATGCTGACGACGGTATGGTAGGTGAGTGAAGAACTTACTGTATCAATAACCGAGATGGTTCCATCTGCTCTGTTCACCACATATGCTTGACTCCCATTGGGTTTGAAGGCTATGTGAGTAGGATTGATACCAACGGGAATGGTGGCCGAGACGGTCTCTGTGGCTGTATCAATGACCGAAATGGTATTGACAAGATTTTGCACCACATACGCCTTACTCCCGTCAGGACTGAAGGCAACGGCAACAGGCGCGGTGTAGACAATGATGGTGTTGGTGAGGCTATTGGTGGCTGTATCAATGACTGAGATGGTATTTGTTGCGTAGATACTTCCATTTCCAGTCCCCACATATGCTTTACCCCCCACAGGACTGAAGGCGACGGCAATAGGATTGATGCCGACGCCAATCGCGCCGGTGACAGTTTGCGCTTGCAGAGGTGCGGACAGACAAACACTCACCACGGCAAGGCACCACATGCCCTTGAAAAGAGCACTTGTTGTTGTCGACAAGGACCCCAGCCGTTTCAAGACGACTTGGACTGGGGCTGAGCATGGCTTTGTTGCGGTTGATTGAAAGTTCATGATTTGTCTATTTCGTTAAAAAAAAATTCGCCAGTGTCTCGAAAATTTAGAATTTAGAATTTAGAATTTTACCATTTAATTAATAAAAAATTAAAATATATAAAAAATTTAGTTAGCTTATCAGTTCAAGTAAGAATACCATAGTGGCAAAAAACGTGCAGTCGCGGGGAGGGTGTGGCGGGTATCGAGGACTGCACGGGCTTCGATGGGTTTCATGTTTTTGACAGGGTTGCGGGGGGCAACAGTCGTCCCTGAGCGAACAGTTTGCTTGTGTTCCAGAGGAGCACTGCAAAGACAAGATTGGCAACACCAAACAAGGTGGGCGCCAAAAGTTGCCAAAGCTGCTCATCTGGCGCCCGCGCCCACAGGCGCAGGCCCATGCTGGCCAGGGCCATGACGCCGAAGCTGAAAGCCCAATAACTGGGCGCGAAGTCCGCTTGCAGGGTCCATGGCAACTGGCGCACAGCGAGCAAAGCCTGGTACAAGCCATAACCGAAAAGCATCAGTGCCATCAGGTCGGGCGGGCCTGAAGTGAGTGACAAATAGCTGAGGCCACCCACCACGGGTGGTGCCAGTTGAATGCCCTGCAAGGGACGCAGCGCCGGCGCCAGAGAGTCCAGGGTCGCGGCACGGCCCATGACCATGGAGTCCAAAGCCAACCAAGAAAACACGCCCGCGCCAAAAAACAAGCCTGCCAATGTGGGGTAAGCAAAGCTGGCACAAGCGGTGGCCGCGACAAAATTTTGCGCCACACTGGGCAGGTAAACCGAGCCATTGATGGACTCGGGCGCACGACCGCCTTGCCAAAACCGACCCGTTAACCACAGACCCAAAACCAACTGCGCGAGCAAGGCCAAGACCAACAAGCCATGAGCCAGTTCAGGCAGCCACGGCTTGAGCGTGATGGCAGCCAACAAGCTAGATACAGGCAGCAATGCGGTCATGGCTGACTGGACTGGGTGATTGAATTCATCCCGCACCGCCTGCGGCTGCGCCCAAGCCTTGTGAACATAGGCCACCAGCAAGACCAGCCACAGCACCACGCCCAGCGCACTGGCCGAGGTGACAACCCAAGACGGCAACGGCCACACCAGCGCAGCTGCTTGCCAGCTTTGCCCCCAGGCCAGTGTGCCCACGGCCATGCTGAAAAAAGAGACAGGCATGTTCATGGGCTGGGAGGCGACAGCATGTCGCTCAGGTGGTGCAATTTGACCCATACTTTGGCACCTTGGTCGCCGGTCTGTGCACGCAGCCGGCTGCCCGGGGGCAAGCGCAGCCACGACTGCGCGGCCAGGTCCTCGCTGGCGTGCCTGAAATGGCCACTGAGCACCAGGAACTCACCGCCCTTGGGCAGTGCCAATTCAATCGCGCTCTGGGGTGCCCATTCTTCAATGCGCACATCTTCTCGCGCATCTTTGTACAAGGGCGAAACCTTCACGCCGGGCCTTTGGGCATCGTCGATGCGCGCCATTTTGTCGGTGTGGACAACCACATGGGCGCGGTCTTTCAGGTCAAACTGCCAGAGTTTGACGAAGATCGTGCAGCCCAAGGCAGAGCCTGGCGTATGCCGGCTTTCAGGCGGGTTGCGGATATAGGTGCCCGCCGGGTAGTCCCCATTTTCATCTTGGAAGACACCGTCCAACACCAGGAACTCCTCGCCCCCGGTGTGGGTGTGGGCGCTGAAATGGCTGCCGGGTGCGTACCGTACGATGGTGGTGGCCTGCGCCACTTCTTGACCTACACGGTGCAGCATGCGGCGTTCGACGCCAGGCATGGGCGAGGCGATCCAGTCTTGCTGGGCCGCATGGACCAGGGCGGGTTGTTGGAGATTGGCATTGAGTTGCATGGTGAGTTACTCCATATCGTGTGCAAGGGGAGCGCTGTGCAAAGCCAAATTGGGCAAGCTGCGCTGCAAGTGCGAGACGGCTATTTCTGCCGCTTCCAAGGCGCCTTCCAAATAGCCACCGTAGTTGGGCGATTGCTCGGTCCCCGCCAGCCACAGGCGCTCTGCCCAGGCCTTTGGTAATTGTGCGGCCTGGTACATCGGGTGGTGGGACAGTGGCCGCAGATCGTCCTTGGCCGCTGTCAGCGGCTCTTGCGACCAGTCTTGCACCGCACTCCACAAGGGTTCTGAAGCCTCAGGCCCAAACAGGCGCACCAATTGGGCAACGGCCTGTCTTTGCAATTCCTCTTGGCCAATGCCTGCGCGGTAACTCGGCGAAGCCCCGACAAAGCCAAACAGCGCTGCCGCTTGGCCAGATGCGTCCGATGCGTCGTGGATCTCCGACATTGGACCTCGGTGACTCATGCCATCGCCTGACAAACCGGCCTCTCGCCAAAATGCCTTGGGATAGGCCGCGACAAACTTGGCTTGCCCCGCCATCCAGGTGGGTGTGGCGCGCATGTCCTTGATCAGACCCTCGGGCCATGCGGGCTCCAGTGCCATGTCCTGCGCCAACAAGCGTGGCGGCACGGTGACGATCACCTGCGCGGCCAATTGCGTCCACTCACCACTCGGGTCTTGCAATGTCAGCTCCACGGCATGCGGGCGCAGCTTCATGCTCCGTACCTGGGTCTGCAGTTTGATATGGACGCTGTCATCCAGCTGCGCACGGATGGCCTCGACCAAGCTTTGCGTGCCGCCTGAGATGCGGTAGGACGCAGGCGACTGCTCCCAACTGCTTTGGTGCTTGTGAATTTTGCCGTCTTGGCCTTCCATCACTGCAGCGCCACGGCTGTGCTGCGGGAATGCGTCCACGCCGAGTTGTTTGAGCAATTTTTCGATGCGCGGGTTCATGCCGGGCCAGAACCAAGAAGGCCCCAAGTCCACTCGATGGGCTTGACTGCTGGGGGCTTGGCTGAGCACGCGACCGCCTATGCGCTCTCTGGCCTCCACCAACAAAACGCGGTGGCCCGATTGCTGTAACAAGTAACTGGCATACAGACCACTGAGGCCTGCGCCGACGACGACGATGGGATGTGACATATGTGTTTCCTTTCAGATCTGAGCGCTCATGGGCCGCAGGTCGAGTTCATGGGTCCAAGCGTTGGAGGGCTGGTGAAAGAGTTGCCAATAGACCTCGGCCAAATCGGCCGGGACCATGCTGCTGTGCTGCTGCGCCGATTTGAAGCGTTGCTGCGTTTTGTCGGACCAAATCAAACCATCCAAAACCGTATGCACCACGTGGATGCCATCGGCCGAGTGCTCGCGCGCCAAGGCCTGGGTCAAACCGCGCAGCGCAAACTTGGCACTGCTGAAAGCAGAAAACTGCGGTCCCGCCCTCAAGCTGCCGGATGCACCACTGAAAATCAGGCAGCCACCGCCCTGCGCCCGCAGGCGAGGAATGGCCTGGTGCGCCACGTTCACGGCCGTGAGTGTCATGGAACGCCAAACGTCTTCAAAGGTCTTTGCGGAGGTGTCTAAAAACGCCTCGCGGTGAAACTGCATGGCGTTGTGAATCACGCCGGCCAAGGGCTTGTCGGGGTCTAGGTTGTCGAACAAGGCGCGGGTCGCTTGTGCGTCGCCCAAATCGGCATGGGTGTGCCCATGGCCATGACGCGACACGGCAACCACGTGGTAACCCCCTGCACTGAAGCGGTCTGCAAGCGCCTGCCCCAAGCCACCACTGCTGCCCGCGATCAAAACGGTTTTGACTGTCATTGCTTTTGCTTTCTTTTAATCAAATCATCCCATCATCCGATGAAGGCAGTTAAACAGCCTTCATCGGACGCATGGACGCTTTAGCCTTTGAGTCGCTCTGCCAAGGCTTCAGCCAAGGGTGGAGCGGATGCAGGGCTTTGACCCGTCATCAACGGACCATCGACCACCACATTGGCTTCCCAGTTGGCTTTGCTCTGGTACTTGGCACCACGGTTTTTGAGCTCATCTTCAAGGGAGAACAGCAAGTGCTTGAGCAACTCAATCTCGGTATCCTCATCGTTCTTGAAGCCGGTCAGGTTCACGTCTTTGACCAAATACTCACCGCTGGGCAATTTCACGTCGCGCAAAATAGCCGGGGCGTGACAGACCATGGCAATCGGGCGGTTGCTGGTGTAGAAGTCCTGGATCAACTTGATCACGTGCGAGTCGTGCGCCAAGTCCCACAGCAAGCCGTAACCACCGGGAAAGAACACTGCATCAAACGTGTTGTAGTCCACATTACGCAGTTTGCGTGTTTCTTTGGCCGCGTGCAAAGCCACTTCGTCGGTCAAAAAGCGGCGGGTGTACTCGGTGGTGAAAGGCGCTTTCATGCTCAGCCAATCGATAGGCGCTTCGCCACCCTCGGGCGAGGCCAACACCACCTCGTAACCGGCTTCGGTCAAGATGTAGTATGGCGCGGCCAACTCGGTGAACCAAGTGCCCGTGTGCTTACCGCTGATGCCCATTTCGTCTACAGACGACATGACCAATAAAACGCGTTTTTGTTTGTTACCTGTGCTCATTTCAAACTCCCTTACTGCCTTAGCGGCTTGACTTTCAAATTAAAGATGCGTGAACCATTCCCGCATCCTCCCTTGCTGCATCTGCTGATACTTTTCAGCAGATGTTGCTCTTTTTGGTAAAGCTACCTATTAGAAGGTAGTTTTACCAGTTAAAAAAAACGACTCACGCCAAACCCGAAAGAAACAAATCTCCCATTCGGCGCGGCCCCATCGCCGTCGGCACGCTGCGGCCCAGCAACATGGCCCCTTCCAGCATCGACAAATAGCTGGCGGCCAATTCAGTCGCTTCGTGCGCGCTGCGCAATGTGCGACTGTTCAAGCCCTCTTGAATCACTTCACGCAACCAAACCAGGTTGAGTTGAAAAAACCCCTGCACCTCGGCGTTGACCGCCTGGTCCAGTGAGTTGGTTTCTGCCCCCAACATTCCGCAGACGCAGATGTACTTGCTGTTGTGGGGCGCTTTTTCAAATAAATCTGCATAGGCCCGCAGCCGTTCGGGCGCTGTCTTCAGCGCCACCGCAATCTGCTGCAAAGACGCTTCAAACTGATGGCTGTAGCGCTGAACCACCGCCACGCCCAAATCGGCCTTAGAGGCAAAGTGATGATGAACACTCGCTTTGCGCATGCCCACCGCTTGAGAAATGTGCTCAAACGAAAAACCGTTGTAGCCCACTTCTTGGATCAAGCCCTGCGCCGCGTCAACGATGCGCAGGGCTGAAGGAGAAAGTTCTTTGTGCGGGTACATTGGATGGCTTTATTTATCTACCTATTAGGTGGTAGACGAATTATACACCATCAAAAAACGAAGTGTCAAATAAAATTTCGCCCGACTAACAAGGGCGTGATCAGTAACTGCATTAGCGAGCTTGGCGAGTCGCCTGCTGTGCGTATTTGGCTTGTAATCGATCAAACACGGGTTCCGCAGGAAGTGCTGCGCCGCTGGCCTTGCCTGCGGCGATATCATTTCTCAGGGCTTGGAGTTGTATGGCCTGCTGGCGCTCGGTGTCCTCGAGCAATCGCAGTCCAGCACGGACGACTTCACTGACGTTGTTGTAGCGGCCGCTTTCAACTTGGTCGCGGATGAAGGACTCGAAATGGGGACTCAGGGCAACGCTGGTGGGCATGACGACTTCCTAACAGTTAATAACTATTATTATTTAACAGCCAACAGGCTGTGTCAAGAATGGCAGGATGCCCACAGCCGTTTGGATCAGATGATTGTCTAAGCAACCCAACTGACCGTCAGCGCTTTTGCATTGGACGGCGTCAAGGGCTTTTCGTACGATTTAAATCGGCCAACTTCCCTTAACTTTGATCTCAGGCTTTGCCTATCAAAGCCTTGATGTCCTTCAACAAAAGGAACAGGTGAAACGGATCGGATGGGCTGGGTTCAAACTCCCAATGGAGGTCCCACTGCCTGGCAGGCTCGTCCTTGGCATGCACCAGCAATGCACGAATCCCGGCAATGTCAGCCGCCTGCGCTGTGCGCAGCAGCGCATCCTTGAGCAGTGCTTTGCCAAGCCCCGCGCCTTGGTGCTCAAGGTCCACGGCAAGCCGGGCCAGAATCATCACCGGCACGGGGTGTTGTGGAATGCCTTTGGTCACACGCGGTGCCGCGTTGGAAGGCTCAACGCTTCCCACGGCCAAACTGTAGAAACCAACGACCGCGCCGGACTGGCAACTCACGTAGGTTTGCGCGCTGTTGGATTTTTGATTGACGAGCGCAAAGCGCTGCAAAAACTGGTTCAGTGCGCCCTGGCCACAATCAAAGAAATTAACGGCGTCCGAGGAGGCCAGTTTGCGGACTGGCTCATAAGCCTGCGAACTCAACCAAGCAGCCCCGGCTCAGACAAAAGCTTCTTGAGCTTGGGCTTGGGCTTCGCCCTCACAGGCTGGTCCAGTGCAGCCTGAAACGCCAGCCACTTCTCGTCGCTCAGCTCGAAACGGGTGCGGTCAGCCAAGGTCTGGTTGGCCGCCATGATGCCCGCGTCGAGCAGAAACTCGCTCACATTTTTGTGCGACACGCGCGCCGCTTCCTGAAGCAATTGCTTCACAGGCGTACTGGCGCGCACATCGATGCGCTCAGATTTGGAATGAATGACTGCGGTCATGGCAACCCTTTTTTTTGGATAGTTGCTCCATCATAGCGTCCGGACAATGTCATGACAAGCGTTTTTTAACAACTGTACCCATAAAGCACCGCCAACACCCCCAAAGCGCCAACCAAAACGGCGGGGCAGCATCAACTAAAACCGCGTGCAATCGGTACGGTTCAAATTTGGGTTTTGAACGCGCTAGGTCAAGAGGTTTTGAGCAGAAAGCCGTCTCAATAGTTCGATCACCCCGTCAAAGGGTGACTCTCTTCAAGATCGGGGGAAGCTTTGGAAGAAACAAGTCAATCAGATCAATCACTTGCAAACAGGCGTTTGAAGGATTGAAATATTGAAAGAAGTCACTGGCGGGGCAGAACACACCAGATCACAAACCGCCTAAATTTTCCAAGGGCTAGTAGATCAAGCACTTGGGGTCCGGTTCATCTTTCGAAATGTCGATATATTGATGTAGCTCGCGCCGCTGATCGACTTGATGCTTGGCTTTACATTCACTCCCTCCTCGATTAAGATGTACACGTACATCCAAAAAGGGTTCACGATGGCCAACACCAAACTTTTCAAGAACGGCAACTCGCAAGCCGTTCGCATTCCTGCCGAGCTTGCCTACAGCACTTGGGACGTTGATCTGGTCATCGAGCGAAAAGGGGACGAGTTGCGCATCCGCCCAGCCCAACGCCGCATGGGCGATGTGCTGGGCAAACTTGCCAAGTTCTCACCTGACTTTATAGCCCAGGGCCGGGGCGAAAACATAGAGGGCGAGCGCGAGACTTTATGAATCCCAAATACATGCTCGACACCAACATCTTCATCTATCTAATGAAGCACCAGCCGCCTGAGGTGCGAGAGCGGTTTGCTCAGTGCTTTGTGGGTGACGTTGTTATTTCTGCGGTGACTTTGGCTGAGCTTGAATTTGGTATCGCGTGCTCAAGCACCGCGGCACAGGAAACCAACCGAGCGGCGCTGGAGAGCTTGCTCGAAGACATCATGGTCGCGCCCTTCGATGCACAAGCTGCCAAGGCCTATGGCCCCATCCGCGCAGCCTACAAAGATCGCAACCGCGATGCCCTTGACAAACTCATCGCCTCCCATGCGCTCGCTTTAGGGGTGACACTAGTCACCAACAACGAAGCGGACTTTGTGAATTACGCTGGGCTGCGTGTTGAAAATTGGGTCAGCAACCACTGAAATCAAATCTCTTTGATCCAATTCACCTTTTCATAGGGCAACTTTATTTTCCAGCACACAAGAGGCAAAGACATTGAGGCCTATGAAGAAGCCTGTCTGATCCGTAAGGTGTTCTAGGAGCGCACCCAAGGAGACCCCGAACGGGTTGCAAATTGTTCGAACGACTTGGAATCAGTTCGAAATAGTCTTGGCGGAGGAGGAGGGATTCGAACCCTCGGTAGTGTTGCCACTACGCCTGATTTCGAGTCAGGTATATTCGACCACTCTGCCACCCCTCCGGATTCGGTTTTTGTTTGTCGAAGAAAAGATTCTATCAGGCGCGTAAGGTGTCCAAGCCGCTCATGTAGGGCCGCAACACCTCTGGAATCGTCACCGAGCCGTCGGCGTTTTGGCAGTTCTCCAGCACCGCGACCAGGGCGCGGCCCACAGCCAGGCCGGAGCCGTTCAAGGTGTGCACCCACTCGTTTTTGCCCTGCGCGTTTTTAAAGCGCGCTTGCAAACGGCGCGCCTGAAAGGCTTCGCAATTGGAGACCGAGCTGATCTCACGGTAAGTTTGCTGCGCAGGCACCCACACTTCCAGGTCATAGGTTTTGCTGGCACCAAAACCCATGTCGCCGGTGCACAAAGACATGACGCGGTAGGGCAAGCCCAGCTTTTGCAAAATGGCTTCGGCGTGGCCCGTCATGGCTTCGAGCGCTTCATAGCTTTTGTCGGGATGCACAATTTGCACCATCTCAACTTTGTCAAACTGGTGTTGGCGAATCAGGCCCCGCGTGTCGCGCCCTGCACTGCCGGCCTCAGAACGAAAGCACGGTGTGTGCGCGGTCAGTTTGATCGGCAGGTCGGCTTCGGCCAAGATCTCGTCGCGCACGACATTGGTCAGGGTGACTTCAGAGGTTGGAATCAGATACAGGGCTTGCGTGTCGGGTGCGGCTTCAGATTCTTGGCCGCCTTTTTTGGCGGCAAACAAGTCGGCTTCAAACTTGGGCAATTGGCCGGTGCCGCGCAGGGTTTCAGCATTCACTACATAGGGGGTGTAACACTCGGTGTAGCCGTTTTCTTGTGTTTGCACATCGAGCATGAACTGCGCCAGAGCGCGGTGCAAACGGGCGATTGGCCCGCGCATGAAGGTAAAGCGCGAGCCCGACAATTTGATGCCGATGTCAAAGTCCAAGCCGAGCTTTTCGCCAATGTCCACATGGTCTTTGACCTCAAAGTCAAAACTGCGGGGCGTACCCCAGCGGCGCACTTCCACATTGCCGTGTTCGTCCGCGCCCACGGGCACGCTTTCGTGTGGCAAATTGGGCACCGCCAAGAGCAGGCTTTGCAGCTCAAGCTGCAAAGCCTCCAAGCGGGTGGCCGAGGTGTCCAGCTCCACCTTGATCTCGGCCACGGCCGTCATGATGTCGTCCGTGCTTTCGCCTTTGGCTTTGCGTATGCCAATTTGTTTGGACAGGGTGTTGCGCTGGCTTTGCAGTTCTTCGGTGCGGGTCTGCAGCGTTTTGCGCTCGGACTCCAAAGCGCTGTAGGCCTCGACATTCAAAAACGCTTGGGGCGATTTGCGGGTTTCCAGGCGGGCAATCACGCTGCCCAGGTCTTTGCGAAGTTGGAGAATATCTAGCATGTAGAGATTGTAGTTTCAGGGCGCAAACATTCAGCCCTCGATCTTCAGCCCTTTAGGCAACGGAAACTTGATGGTCTCTTGAATGCCGTCCATTTTGCGCACACTCACTGCGCCCAGTGCACGCAGTCGGGTAATGACGTCTTGCACCAACACCTCAGGGGCTGAGGCGCCTGCGGTCAAGCCGACGCGCGACTTGCCATCAAACCATTCGGCTTGGAGTTCATCGGCCGTATCGACCATGTAGGCCTCTGCGCCCAGGCGGTCTGCCAGTTCGCGCAAGCGGTTGCTGTTGGAGCTGGTGGGGCTGCCCACGACAACAACCACATCGACCTTCCCGCTCATGAGCTTGACGGCGTCTTGCCGGTTTTGTGTGGCATAACAAATGTCTTGCTGTTTGGGCTCACGCACAGTCGGAAAGTGTTTTTTAACTGCCGCCAAAATTTCAGCCGCATCGTCCACGCTCAGGGTGGTTTGGGTGACCACGGCAAGACGCTCGGTTTGCAGCGGTTGCACCCGCGCCACACCCGCCACGTCTTCGACCAAATGGATGCCGCTGTCGAGCTGGCCCATGGTGCCTTCGACCTCGGGGTGGCCTTTGTGGCCGATCATGATGAACTCATAGCCCTCTTTGTGCAGCTTGGCGACTTCGACATGGACCTTGGTCACCAAGGGGCAGGTAGCGTCAAAAATCTGAAAGCCTCGGGCCTGTGCTTCGTTTTGAATGGCGCGGCTCACGCCATGGGCGCTAAAGACGAGCGTAGCCCCGGGGGGCACATCGGCCAAATCTTCAATGAAAATGGCGCCCTTTTTTTTAAGGTCGTCCACCACAAAGGTGTTGTGCACAATTTCATGCCGCACATAAATGGGTCGACCATACTTGGACAAAGCCGCCTCCACAATGTCAATGGCACGGTCCACACCTGCGCAAAAGCCGCGTGGCTCGGCCAATAAAATTTCTTGCAAAGACATTACAGCACTCCGATCAAACGGACTTCAAAGGTCACCGGTTGCCCGGCCAAGGGGTGGTTAAAGTCAAATCGCACCGCGCCTTCGTCATTGACTTCGAGTACCGTGCCGGCATACGCGCCTAAACCGTCGGGGGTAGGAAACTGCACCACATCACCGAGCGCGTATTTTTCTGTTGGATCGCCCAATTGGTTAAGCAGTTTGCGGGCCACCCATTGCGACATGTCGGGGTTGCGGTCGCCAAAGGCTTCACCGGCCGGCAGCTCAAAGGTGGTGTGGGTGCCTTCTGCCAGGCCCATCAAACGGTCTTCCATACCGGGCGAGAGCTCGCCTGAGCCCAAAGACAAGGTGGCCGGCTTGTCGCTGAAGGTGTTGATGATGTCCCCCTGAGGCCCCGCGAGGCGGTAGTGCAGGGTCAAAAAGGAGCCGGATTGAACGATGGACATAAGGGTTTTCTGGAATGCCTGCAGGGGCACATCTTGTGCATTAATAGGGTGATTGTAAAAAGCTTCTCAAAAGCACTTTAAAAAAGCCTTTTCAAAGGCCGCCCAGGGAGGGCATTCATGACCATCAAGGATTTACCTGCCGATGCACGCCCGCGCGAAAAAATGCTGGCCCGGGGTCCGGGGGCATTGAGCGATGTGGAACTGCTGGCCATTTTGCTGCGCACCGGTATGGCGGGCAAAAACGTGTTCCAACTGGCACAGGAGTTGTTGACCACCTTTGGCGGTTTGTCGGGCTTGCTCAACGCTGGCACGGCAGAACTTCAACTGGTCAAGGGCTTGGGGCCTGCCAAGCGGGCAGAAGTCGCTGCGGTGCTGGAGTTGGCGCGCAGGGGGCTGGCTGAGAAGCTCAAAGATCGGCAGGCCTTCAGTTCGCCTGACGCGGTCAAGCAGTATTTGCAATTGCATTTGGCGCACAAAAAACACGAGGTCTTTGCCGTCCTGTTTTTGGACAGCCAAAACCGCCTTCTGGCGATGGAGGAGCTGTTTCGTGGCACGCTGAACCAGACCAGCGTGTACCCGCGCGAAGTGGTCTTGCGGGCCTTGCATCACGGGGCCTGTGCGGTGGTGCTGAGTCACAACCACCCCAGTGGTTCGGTGCAGCCCAGCCGGGCTGACGAGGCTTTGACCCAAACGCTCAAAGCCTCACTGGCCTTGGTGGATGTGCGGGTGCTGGACCATGTGATCGTGGGCCAAGGTCAAGCTTTTTCCATGGCCGAGCAGGGTTTGGTTTGAGCAGCCCCACCAGCTGCAAAAAAACTCAGCCGTCGCAGCTGGCAGTTTTGCCAGAAGTCTTGCAGGTACGCAGCAACTTGCGGTTGATGTCGTACACCTGAAACTGCCAGTTCGGTGCAGCGGAGCCGGTTGTTGGCGGAAGGCGGTCAAACACCAGAAAGCTGAACTCGGACATCACAGCTGTTTCCTTTTTGCCTGGGTTTTGAATCGGGCTGGAACTGAAGTTTTGTGGGTTCTTGGCCAAGCTCGTGTACCAGGTCGCAGCTTTTACAGTGACCGAATTAATGACTTGGTCAAACCAGGGCCAGCGGCCACCGGTGATGTTGTTGCCAAAGCCAGTGGGCG